>OHJX01000873.1_pt1 | contig 9661 bp, 3 predicted proteins | sample 1568671 | NCBI WGS metagenome assembly OHJX01 (sample SAMEA3879589, study PRJEB24766) | human gut metagenome | biome: human-associated habitat; feature: feces | place: USA | collected 1985/1987 | reverse complement strand
CCATCTCTGGTCAAGCGAGACCGCAATTCGGCAGCATTAGTCAAATTACCGTTATGCGATAAAGCCAAGTTACCGCCGTCAAAATAAACGCGCAGCGGTTGAGTATTGTATGCCATACTGGAACCAGTTGTTGAATAGCGTACATGTCCGATAGCTATGTGTCCAGTAAGATCACCGACACCGTCTTTATAAACGTCAGCTACCAGACCCATGCCTTTTTTGACCTGCATATTGCTGCCATCAGTAGTAACAATACCGGTACTTTCCTGCCCACGATGCTGCAATGCATACAATCCCCAATAAGTATTGAGTGCAACATCGTCTTTATGCGAATAAATACCAAAAACACCGCATTCTTCATGTAATTTGTCTAATTCAAAGTCAATACCAGGCACAGTTAATTCTCCTTTTTCAACCATTTCTTACTTACCCTCAGCACGCATTTTTGCGAGCTTCTCACCTTTGGCTTTTACCTCTTCCTGCATCTGCAAACGATTTTCTGCTAATTTAGTAACCAGTTCAGGGTATTTTACAGACAGTATCTGTACTGCAAACAAAGCAGCATTTTTAGCGCCATTAATAGCCATCGTCGCTACAGGAATACCTGCAGGCATTTGCACAAAGCTTAAAAGCGCATCCATACCATTCAAAGGTGTGGCATTGATGGGAATACCGATTACAGGCACTGTAGTGTAAGCAGCAATAACACCGCCTAAATGGGCAGCAGCACCGGCAGCGGCAATAATAGCCTCTACGCCGCGATTGCGTGCGCCAGCAGCAAATTCATGTACCACATCCGGAGTACGGTGTGCCGAAGCAACTATCACCTCTACCTCTACTCCAAATTCTTTCAGAGTTTTTTCTGCCGGCTCAAGAATAGGCCAGTCAGAATTACTTCCCATAATAATAGCAACTTTCATGCTTCTGCCTCCTAAAGTATCTGTGAGAAAAAATAAAACCCAAGTCGAAATCTTTCAACTGCTATATGCGCAACTAAAAATCCTTCTCGGGTCATCTCTACCATCTTATTTATTATTATAATTTTACCAATAGCTTCCCTATGTGTCAATTATAATGTGAACTTTTTAACAAAAAATCATCCTATCGTTCGCTTTTTTCAAAAATTAATGAAATTCTGTTGTTTAATTTGATAAAAACCTCTACTCCTTTATGATAAGGAGTAGAGGTTTTACTTAAAAGTCTGTAATTTTACTGTTGGTCGCTATTAGTAGTGTTATATTTGATTTTGATATCACGATAACGATTCATACCGGTACCAGCCGGAATAAGTTTACCAATGATAACATTTTCTTTAAGTCCTAAAAGCGGATCAACTTTGCCTTTGATTGCGGCATCTGTCAGCACGCGTGTAGTTTCCTGGAAGGATGCAGCAGACAGGAAAGAATCAGTAGCCAGAGATGCTTTGGTAATACCAAGCAGCACCGGACGTCCTTCTGCAGGCTGTAAGCCTTTTTCCAGCATTTCCGCATTCTGTGCTTCAAATTCTGCAACATCGATATATTCACCCGGCAGCATATAAGTATCGCCAGCTTCTTCGATGCGGATTTTACGCATCATTTGGCGAACCATAACTTCGATATGCTTATCGTTAATCTCAACACCCTGAGATTTATAAACTCCCAATACCTGTTGAACCAGATAACGCTGAGTAGCACGCACACCACTGATACGTAAAATATCATGCGGATTGAGTGACCCTTCAGTCAGACGATCGCCGACAGCAATTACCATGCCCTCGGTAACAGCGAGTTTAGACCCATAAGGAATAGTATAAATCTGCTCCCCATCTTCACTGGTAACAGTTACTTTACGGATGCCGTTTTCTTCACCAATGTGTACAGTACCAGCATTTTCAGTAAGTAAACCAGGATGTTTCGGTTTACGGGCTTCAAACAGCTCTTCAACACGGGGTAAGCCCTGAGTGATATCGTCACCTGCTACGCCACCGGTGTGGAACGTACGCATAGTGAGCTGAGTACCAGGTTCACCAATGGATTGAGCAGCAATAGTACCAACAGCTTCGCCAACTTCAACTTTTCTACCTGTAGCCAGATTACGGCCATAACATTTACGGCAAACGCCGACTTTGGCTTTGCAATTGAGTACGGAACGGATTTTTACTTTTTCACGCAACGAAGAAATCTGATCCGCCATATCTTCAGTAACATAATCATTGATATGGTAACAGATATTACCATCATTATCCAAAATATCTTCAGCAAGATAACGTCCTACGATACGGTCGCGCAAAGATTCAATAACAGTTTGTTTATTTTTACCTTCGGTAATCGATTCAATCTCAATACCTTCGATTGCATTATTGCGAACTTTAACATCGCGGACAGTACCATTAGCCAAAATAGCGTCGATAATTGCTTCGTCATAAGTCGCACCGGCTTCGATCAGCACTGTACCATCAGCTGCCACAACATCTTCAGCAACTTCTCGGCCATCAAAATGATGCATCATTGCTTCTTTCAATACAGCATTAGATTGTTCATCGCTGATATTAATCTGAATTGTCTCGGTTTCTTCTCCGCTCATATCGTCAGTAGCATATAAAACTACTTCCATGACCTTTGCTGCAGCTAATTTGTTATACAAATCTTCTGTCACAATCGTATCAGCTTCGACAATTAACTCACCTGTAGCAGGATCAGTAATACCAGCTGCCAAATTACGTCCAATAACAATCTCGCGCAGTTTATTCTGACTGGAACCCAAGGTTGCTTTGCAAAGACGTCCGCGCTCTTTTACAAGATTGATACCAACGATATCACAGTCATCTTCACGTACGATCACATCCTGAGCAACGTCAACCAAACGACGGGTCAGATAACCGGAGTCAGCAGTACGCAATGCTGTATCAGCCAAACCTTTACGAGCACCATGAGTTGAAATGAAGTATTCCAAAACAGTCAGGCCTTCACGGAAATTAGCCTTGATCGGTCGGTCAATGATACGACCGGAAGGATCTGCCATCAAACCACGCATACCAGCCAGCTGACGGATCTGCTGCGTATTACCGCGGGCACCAGAATTAGCCATCATATACACAGAGTTAAACGGATCCATTGTGGACGACATAAGCTTATTGGTTACATCATCAGTAGCCTTGCCCCAAAGTTCGATAACCTTGCGATAACGTTCGTCCTCACTCATCAAACCACGACGGAACATACGCTCAGTTTTATCGATTTCTTTTTCCGTAGCAGCCAAAATCTCTGCCTTTTCAGGCGGAATTTTGATATCGGAAACAGCAATGGAAATACCTGCTTTACAAGCATTGTCATAACCCATTTTCTTAACAACGTCAAGGATTTCAGCCGTACGCAAATTGCCATACAATTTATGTGCCTTAGCAACAAGACGTCCCAATTCTTTTTTATCAAGCAGTTTATTCAAATGCCATACTTTAACTTTTTTACCAGCTTCATCTTCTAAATGGAAGTACCGCATTTCAACCGGCAGTTCTTCATTAAGTATCGCATTGCCAACAGTAGTCGTTACCAGACTTACCCCTTCGCTGGAAGGTTCTTCATAAATATCCTTATTCGGGATATAAATCTTAATGCGTGCCTGCAGTTCAACTTCACCGTGGAAATAAGCCAGCAAAGCTTCATTAAAGCTGCTGAAACGCATCCCTTCGCCTTTAGCGCCTTCTTTGATGATTGTCAGGTAATATGAACCTAAAACCATATCCTGCGAAGGTACAGCAACAGGTTTTCCGTCTTTCGGGGCCAGAATATTATTAACCGAAAGCATCAGCATCCTGGCCTCGGCCTGTGCTTCAGCAGACAGCGGCAGATGGACTGCCATTTGGTCACCGTCAAAGTCGGCATTGTATGCAGTACATACCAGAGGATGCAGTTTGATTGCACGCCCTTCAGACAAGATCGGCTCAAAAGCCTGGATACCAAGCCTATGCAAAGTCGGTGCACGGTTCAAAAGCACAGGATGTTCTTTGATTACATCTTCCAAAACATCCCAAACAGCAGTAGTAGCACGTTCTACCATGCGTTTTGCACTTTTGATATTAGTAGCCTGACCGCTGTTAACCAAGCGTTTCATGACAAAAGGCTTAAACAATTCCAGCGCCATTTCTTTAGGCAGACCACATTGATGCATTTTCAATTCAGGCCCTACTACAATAACCGAACGACCGGAATAGTCAACACGTTTACCTAACAGGTTCTGACGGAAACGACCTTGTTTACCTTTCAGCATATCAGAAAGAGATTTTAAAGGACGATTACCAGGACCTGTTACTGGGCGGCCACGGCGTCCGTTGTCAATCAAAGCATCAACAGCTTCTTGCAACATTCTCTTTTCGTTTTGCACGATAATAGAAGGTGTTCCAAGTTCTAATAATTTCTTTAAACGATTATTACGAGTAATAACACGACGATATAAATCGTTTAAATCAGAAGTAGCAAAACGCCCCCCATCCAATTGTAACATTGGACGCAAATCAGGTGGTATTACCGGTAAAGCTTCAAGAATCATCCACTCTGGTTCATTTGTTGAAGTTCTAAAAGCCTCAATTGCTTCTAATCGTTTTAATAATTTTGTTCTCTTTTGACCTTGAGCTTCTTTAAGTTCTTTAGTTACTTTTGCAAATTCAGCATCTAGATCAACTTGTTGTAATAATGTTTGAATTGCTTCAGCCCCAATTTGGGCTTCAAAAGTATGACCAAATTGTTCAAAACATTTACGATAGTCTCTTTCAGATAATACTTGCTTGTATTCTAATGGTGTACTTCCTTTATCAATAACAACATAAGAAACAAAGTAAATAATTTCTTCTAATTGTTTTGGTGACATATCTAAGATAAGTCCCATTCTTGATGGAATTCCTTTCAAATACCAAATATGAGCGATTGGTGTTGCTAATTCAATATGTCCCATTCTTTCGCGACGAACAGCTGATTTAGTTACTTCAACTCCACAACGATCACATACTACACCTTTATAACGTACTTTTTTGTATTTACCGCAACTACATTCCCAGTCCTTTGAAGGACCAAAAATCTTTTCACAAAATAATCCGTCCTTTTCCGGTTTTTGAGAACGATAGTTAATAGTTTCAGGTTTTTTAACCTCACCATAAGACCATTCGCGAATCTTTTCAGGGGAAGCTAAGCCAATTTGAATTGCTGAGAATTTATTTGTATTTGCCATCTTTATTCCTCCTATAATGATTCACTTTCTTCGATTTCTTCTAATTCTTCATCAAAATCTTCGTCGATATCTTCGAAATCTTCCTCTTCTTCAACATCTAAATCATCCTCAAGAATTTCTTCTTCTAATTCATCTTCTGTTTCAGGAGTTTCAATCACTTCATCTTTATCGATACTACGAGGGAAACGATGTTCCTCTTCTTCGATATTACGCATATCTACTTCATTATCATTTTCATCTAATAGACGAATATCTAATGCAAGAGCTTGCAATTCTTTCTTTAACACTCTAAATGATTCAGGTAATCCTGGTTCTGGTAATGGTTGTCCTTTAACAATTGCTTCATAAGTCTTAACACGACCAACAACATCGTCAGATTTTACTGTTAATATTTCACGTAATGTATATGCAGCACCATATGCTTCAAGTGCCCAAACTTCCATTTCCCCAAATCTTTGTCCACCATTTTGTGCTTTACCACCTAATGGTTGTTGCGTAACTAGTGAGTATGGACCAACTGAACGAGCATGTAATTTATCATCAACCATGTGGGCTAATTTAATCATATACATGATTCCAACTGAGATATTATTATCAAAATATTCACCAGTACGACCAGAAATAACAGGTTGTTTACCATCTTTAGACATTCCTGCTTCAGCCATGATATCTTCTAGATCACTTGGATGTAAACCATCGAAGGCTGGTGTTGCAATATATAAACCTAATTGACGAGCAGCATAACCTAAATGTAATTCAAGTACTTGCCCGATATTCATACGAGAAGGTACCCCTAATGGGTTTAACATAATATCCAATGGTGTTCCATCTTCTAAGTGTGGCATATCTTCAATTGGTAAAATTTTAGAGATTACCCCTTTATTACCATGACGTCCTGCCATTTTATCCCCTTCAGAAATTTTTCTCTTTTGAACAATATAAACTTTAACAACTTTATTAACACCTGGTTGTAATTCATCACCATTTTTTCTTTCAAATACTTTAATGTCATGAACGATTCCAGCCCCACCATGAGGAACTCTTAATGAATTATCTTTAACTTCACGAGATTTTTCTCCAAAGATTGCAAGTAATAATTTTTCTTCTGCCGAAAGCTCAGCTTGACCTTTTGGTGTTACTTTACCAACTAGAATGTCACCCTCTTTAACCTCAGCACCAATCATAATGATCCCGTCACTATTTAGGTTTTTACGAGCTTCATCCCCAACGTTAGGAATGTCACGAGTAATTTCTTCAGGCCCTAATTTAGTATCACGACATTCGATTGCATACTCATCAATATGAACAGATGTATAAACATCATCTTTCACTAATCTTTCAGACATAATAACCGCATCTTCATAGTTATATCCATTCCATTCCATGAATCCTACTAATACGTTTTGTCCTAAAGCAAGTTCACCTTGTTCCATAGCCGGACCATCAGCTAAAACTTGACCTTTCAATACTTTTTCCCCAGTCTTAACGATTGGTTTGTGGTTAATACATGTACCGTTGTTTGAAATCTTAAACTTAGATAAACGGTAGCGATGTTCAACCCCTTCATTATCTTCAACAATTACTTTTTTAGCATCAACATATGTTACAATTCCATCTTCACGTGATACTACTGCCGCACCTGAATCACGAGCTGCCTGATGCTCCATCCCAGTTCCAACAAATGGCGTATGTGGATTTAACAATGGTACAGCTTGACGTTGCATGTTGGCACCCATTAAAGCACGAGTAGCATCATCATTTTCAAGGAACGGAATACAAGAAGTAGCAACCGATACAATTTGTTTTGGTGAAATATCGATATAGTCTACTTCTTCGCGCTTAGCCATGATATTTTCTCCTAAGTGACGAGCAATAACTTGGGCATCTAGAATCGTACCATCTTTATCAGTTCTAACATTTGCTTGCGCAATAATATAATTTTTTTCTTCATCAGCAGTTAAATAACGAACATCATGTTCATCAATAACACAATTATTTACTTTACGATATGGCGTTTCAATAAACCCATATTGATTAATTTTAGCATAAGAAGCTAATGTTGAAATCAACCCGATGTTTGGACCTTCAGGTGTTTCAATTGGACAAATTCTTCCGTAGTGAGACGCATGTACGTCACGGACTTCATAACCAGCACGATCACGGCTTAGACCACCAGGCCCTAATGCTGATAAACGACGTTTATTAGTAAGTTCGGCAAGGGGATTGATTTGATCCATAAATTGAGACAATTGTGAAGAAGAGAAAAATTCCTTAATTGCCGCAGTTAACGGACGAATATTAGTAAGTGATTGTGGTGTAATTGAATCAACTTCAGACAATGACATTCTTTCTTTTACAACCCGTTCCATTCTTGATAAACCAATTCTAAATTGATTTTGAATTAATTCACCAACAGAACGAACACGACGATTACCTAAATGGTCAATATCATCTAATAATCCAATCCGAGCCATTAAGTTAACACGATCTTCAGCTGTTAAATCTAACGCATCATAGATATCTACTAAGTTAAACATATATGAATAAGCAGCCATCATATCAGAAATAGTAACAAACTTACTATCTAAAGATAAATCAGTACCAATAACTCGCATCTTTTTAGTTTTAGTATCATCTACATAAACATCTAATACTTGGATCACACCGTTTGATTCTAATCTAGGGTTGGTATCAAGTTCACGTGTATGAGCTCCAGCTTCAAGAATTGGTTTAATTGTATCACTAACTTCTTGAGTAACTACAGTACCCTCTGGGTATACTACATTTCCGTCAACATCAACTAAATCTTCTGCTAAAATACGTCCCGCAATACGATCTAAAAGGCTCAATTTTTTTCTGAACTTAAAGCGTCCAGCTTTAGCTAGATCATAACGTTTACAATCAAAGAAACGCGTATATAATAAGTTGTTAGCACCTTCTAATGTTGCTGGTTCACCTGGTCTTAATTTATTATAAATTTCAATTAAAGCTTCTTCAGTATTAGTTGTATTATCTTTAGCTAAAGTGTTGATGATATACTCGTGTTCACCAAAAACATCGATGATTTCATCGTTACTTGAAAGACCTAAAGCTCTTAATAATACAGTTCCCGGCATCTTTCTATTACGATCGATACGCACGTTTAAAACATCCTTAGCATCTGTTTCAAATTCTAGCCAAGTACCTCTTGAAGGGATAATACTCCCATTAAATACTGTTTTACCACTTTTATCTAAGGCATCAGCAAAATATGCCCCTGGAGACCGAACTAATTGTGATACGATAACACGTTCAGCACCGTTAATGATGAAAGTTCCTGAGTCAGTCATCAATGGGAAATCTCCCATAAATACTTCTTGTTCTTTAATTTCACCAGTACCAGAATTAACTAAACGTAAAGATGCTCTAATTGGTGCAGCATAGTTAGCATCACGGTCTTTGCTCTCTTCGACTGAATATTTTGCTTCATCAAATGTACAATCTACGAATTCTAACGACAATGTTTCGTTAAAGTTAGTAATTGGGTAGATATCTTCAAATACTTCCTTAATACCTACTTCTTTAAACCATTTATATGAATTTGTTTGAATTTCTACTAAATTTGGAAGTTCTAAAGATCCACTAATTCTTGAATAATTACGACGAGTAATCTTGCTTTTTGCTTCAGTTATTTTGTTTTCCACGTATTAACTCCACCCCTTTATATTTCTCTATCAACATGTTTTAGAGCGCGCAAAAGCGCTTGATTTTAAACATTAATAGGCATTTTAATACTCTATCACAAGGATATTTTAAAGTCAACAAAAAAATAAAAAAATATCAAAAAAACTATTGACAAGTAAATTTACTTGTTAATAGCTTTTAAAATATAATATCCTTTATCCTTTTTTACGACATTTGCATTACCAAAAACACTTTCTAGATTCTTCTTAGCTGATGGTGCCCCTTGTTTCTTTTGAATCACAACCCAAATTTCTCCATGAAGATTTAAATGTTCTTTAGCTTCAACTAAAATTTTTGTAACAGTTTCTTTTCCAGCCCGAATCGGAGGATTTGTAACAATTACATCATATTTATTAGTAACATTTTCATAAACACTACTTAAATAAACATTAGCTTCTAAATTATTAGCAGCTAGATTCTGTTTTGCTAATAACAAGGCCCGTTCATTCACATCAATCATATCGATTTCCAAAGCCGGGTAAGCACTTTTAAGAGCAACCCCAAAAGTGCCGTAACCGCACCCCACATCCAATAAAGTAGATTTACCCTCATCTAATTCAATTGCATCTAATAAAACTCGTGATCCAAAATCAATCATTTTTTTAGAAAAAACTCCATGATCACTAGTAAATATTAGTTCTTTACCACGATAAGTAAAAATAAATTGTTCTGGTTCACTAATTAAATCTTCATTATTTGTATAGTAATGTTTCATATGTCCTCCAAGATAAAAGAG
>OHJX01000872.1_pt1 | contig 9675 bp, 8 predicted proteins | sample 1568671 | NCBI WGS metagenome assembly OHJX01 (sample SAMEA3879589, study PRJEB24766) | human gut metagenome | biome: human-associated habitat; feature: feces | place: USA | collected 1985/1987 | reverse complement strand
ATGTGGGAACGACCAAAGAAGTACAGGAGCTTCTGGAGTCCTGCGGAAGTACACCGCTTGTTTCAGGCGCGTCTCTGGCTGATCTGATCCGTCGTCCGGAGCTTAGCTATGAAATCCTTGCCTCAGTGGATAAAATGCGTCCAGAGCTTAAATACGATGTTGCAGAGCAGGTGAATATTAACATTAAGTATGAAGGTTATATCAAACGGCAGAAAAAGCAGGTAGAGCAGTTTAAAAAACTGGAGAAAAAGCGGATTCCTGCAGATATTAATTATGAAGAGGTACAGAGTCTGCGATTAGAGGCAAAGCAGAAATTGTCGCAGATCCGACCGGCATCCATCGGGCAGGCATCCCGGATATCCGGGGTATCTCCGGCAGATATTTCGGTTCTGCTGGTGTATCTGGAGAGCAGATGAGAGAACAGGAGAGTGTATGGAAAATAAATTTGAACAGCAATTAAGCCAGCTGGATATCCGGCTGACAGAACGCCAGAAAGAGCAGTTTCATCAGTATTATGAGCTTCTGGTGGAGTGGAATAAGGTGATGAACCTGACAGGGATCACCGAGTATGATGAAGTAAATGAGAAACATTTTGTGGACAGCCTTGCAATTGTAAAAACAGTGGATATGAATCAGGTAAATTCTGTGATTGACATCGGAACCGGCGCGGGATTTCCGGGACTGCCGTTAAAGATTGCCTTTCCTCATCTGAAAGTCGTATTGTTGGATTCTCTGAAAAAAAGAATTAATTTTTTAGATGCCGTAGTAGAAAAATTAGGGCTCGAAGATGTGGAAACGCTTCATGGAAGAGCAGAAGATTTTGCAAAGCAGACAGCATACAGAGAACAATTTGACCTGTGTGTGTCCCGTGCAGTGGCAAATCTGTCAACCTTGAGTGAATACTGCATTCCATATATACGAGTAGGCGGGATGTTCGTATCCTATAAATCAGGAACTGTTGAAGACGAATTGAAACAATCGGAAAAAGCAGTGTCTCTTCTTGGTGGAAAAATTGAGAAAACAGTAAAGTTTCAGCTGCCGGATACCGAGATTGGACGTTCTTTTGTGAAAATAAAAAAGATTTCTGAGACACGAAAAAAATACCCGAGAAAAGCAGGACTTCCAGCAAAAGAACCATTGTCATAAAACAAGAGAGAAATAAAAAAATTATTCTTTAAAAATCAAGAAGTAAACAAAAAGGATGTAAAGTATTTTAATTGTACAACAATTTAAAAGTTTACATCCTTTTTTTACGTTATTCACAGTTTATCCACCAAAAAAGAAGAGTTATCCACATTATTTTGTGGATAACTCTTCTCCGTTGTTGATATCAAATAAAATTTCAACCTGTTCTAAAAACGTTTCAGGGTCTTCCAGATGTGGAAAACGTTTGGTATGATCAATTTCTTGAATTTCAATAGAAGGCATATAATTTTGATATTGGTTTGCAATTAGTGCATATTCTGGATTTGCATTCCCTACAATAATAAACACGCTGTTGTTAATTCGATTTAAAGAATACATCACATTTGCATTTGTAAAGCGAGATTTGATGCTGGAATACAGATATTTTCCGGCAGTATTGTCTGTATGTGCAGCTTCAAAAAAGGTCTTTACTGTATTTGTATCAATTTTCTTGAAATCATAGTATCCATTTAAGTGTAAATCTTTTTCGATGGTTCGTTTATTAAAGCGTAAATTGTAAAGAAATGTTCCTACAACAGGCATGTTAATACAATGCTGTTTTAACTTTGTACGCTTTGTCGGTATTTTTGAAAGTTCAATCAAATCACCAGGATTAATTAAAAGAACTTTGTCAATAATTGAGTGATCATTAGCACATGCCATTAAGACAAAAGAACCGGATTCCCCCATTGCGATAATATCAGTTTTTTCACCAATGATATGTTTAATAAAATCAGTGATTAACTGGACATAAAGATAATTTGTATAGGTCAAATAGGGTTTGTCCGAGCGTCCACAGCCTAATAAATCAATTGTGTATACAGTATTTGTTTTAGATAATTGATCTACAATCTGGTTCCATTCATAGGAAGAACTGCAGACGTTTAGATCATGGATCAAGAGAAGAGGAGATCCACTTCCTGTTTTGTGGTAGCAAATGCGTCCAAAACGCCAGTCATAATATTCTGTATTTTTGTCAGACAGTATTTCATCTATTGTAGACATATAGTAAACGAAACGATTAACGATATGCATAGAAGCAACGGTTAATCCTGTCAGGATCGTACAAGTTTTCAAATTTTTCTTCCAGTTCAAAATGATACCCTCCTTTATAATTCCATTTATACTTTCTTATTATACTACAGGAGAGGTGTCAAATAAAGAAAATTTGAAAAATTCTGTGAGACAAACAGTAAACAGCCAATGTTTCACGTGAAACATTTTGGATTAATGAAAAATCTATCTGAAAAGTAGTTTTTATGATACAATGAGAAATAGTTTAAATTTAATAGAGGAGAGGAAAAGCTGAATTAGGTCTATGCGGGAAATGAAGAAGAAATTGTGCCGGAAACAACTATTTGGACAAACTTGGCACAAAAATAAATGGAACGGTAGATGTATGCTAAATCACAAAATGATTATAAGAATTATAGTCAAAAATGTTTCACGTGAAACATTTTAAAAAGTAGAGAAAAAGTATTGAATACGAAATATCTAGTGTAAACAGTAACATTTCATAAAAATCACAATGTTTCACGTGAAACATTGTATAGATAATAAAAGTAAAAGGTGATATAATAAGAACGTGTTCAATGAAAGGAGTACGAATATGGGAAGAATTATAGCGATTGCAAATCAAAAAGGTGGAGTAGGTAAAACTACAACAGCTATCAATTTATCAGCTTCACTTGCAAGTCTTGGACAAAAAGTTCTGGCACTTGATATGGATCCACAGGGAAATATGACAAGTGGACTGAGTGTAAATAAAGATGAAGTTGAAAATACAGTATATGATTTAATTATTGGGAATATTGGGATTGAAGAATGTATTTGCAAAGAAGTCTATGAAAACCTGGATGTACTTCCGTCTAATGTTAATTTGTCGGCAGCAGAAATTGAATTGATTGGTGTTGATAATAAAGAATACATTATTAAAAATGAAGTTGAAAAAGTGAAGGACAGATATGATTATATTATCATAGATTGTCCACCGGCATTGAGTATGCTAACGATCAATGCAATGACCACAGCAAATTCAGTACTTGTCCCGATTCAGTGTGAGTATTATGCATTAGAAGGATTGACACAATTATTAAATACTGTTTTATTAACTCAAAGTGTTTTCAACCCACAATTAACAATTGAAGGAGTATTACTAACAATGCTTGATCAAAGAACCAATTTAGGGGTTGAAGTATCACAGGAAGTACGCAAATATTTTAAAGAAAAAGTTTATAAAACAGCGATTCCAAGAAATATTAAATTATCAGAGGCCCCTTCTGAAGGACTAGCTATTTTTGATTATGATAATAATTCTGAAGGAGCTCGCGCTTATCGAGATTTTGCAAAGGAAGTGTGTAAACGAAATGCCAAATAATACAACAAAAAGTGCCCCAGCAAAGATGGCGGCTAAAAAAACAGCAACTAAGAAAACAGTAACTACAACTAAAAAGCCTGCTGCTCGTAAGCCGGCAACAACTAAAAATAAAAAGTTAGGTAAAGGGTTAGATGCTATTTTTGGTGGAGATATTAGTACTTTGATTGATGATATTGAAAAAAATACACCTGAATCAAAACAGATAACAGTTTCTTTAGAAGAAATTCGTCCTAATCCTTATCAGCCTCGTAAATTATTTGATGAAGAAAAGCTACAAGAACTTGCAATTTCGATTAAAGAACACGGTGTTTTTCAACCGGTGATTTTAAAGAAATCAATCCAGGGATATGAAATTGTGGCTGGTGAAAGAAGATGTCGGGCGGCTAAAATTGCGGGATTAGTAGAAATACCTGCAATTATTGTAGATTTTACAGATCAACAAATGATGGAAATTGCATTATTGGAAAATATTCAAAGAGAGAATTTAAATTCTATTGAAGAAGCTAAAGCCTACCAAATGATGATGGAGAGATTGAATCTTAAGCAAGATGAATTAGCTAAAAGAATTGGTAAATCAAGAAGTTATATTGCAAATACGTTAAGATTATTACAATTACCTGAAATGATTCAAAATTATGTACTTGAAGGAAAAATTACAATGGGGCATGCTCGTTGTTTAATTACTCTTCCTCAAGAAAAAGCCGAAAGTTTAGCTGCTCGTTGTATTGAAGAAGGCTTATCAGTTCGTGATGTTGAAAACATTGTTAAGGGAATTGAATTAGGCAATAGTCGTAAAGATCGTCCTAAAGTTGAAAAACCAAAGGAATATGTCTATGTTGAAGGGTTATTAAGAAAGAAATTTAGAACTAAGATCAAGGTTGATGAAAAGGCTGTAACAATCAAATATACTGATACTAAAGATTTAAATCGGATTTTAGAGTTAATGGGAGTAATTGAGGAAAGTTAAGCTTCGATATCATTAAGTTAAGTATTTGATGACACGTGAGGAGTTCATAAAAACATGAGCCCCTCTTTTTCTGTGTTTGAAAGAATACTATCAAAATTAGTTAATTTGGTTATACTTATAATTAAGAATTCTAAAAGTAGTAAAGTATTTATAGGGGGTTAATATGAAGACAGGAATCTATTATTTTTCAGCAACCGGCAATAGTTTGACAACAGCAAAACTATTAGCAGCATCTCTTGATGGGCAATGTGATGTTATATCGCTTGCAGCACTTCACAATAAACAAGATATCGAAGTTGATTATGAGCGAGTGGGGTTTGTTTTTCCAATATACTATGGGGATATGCCATATCTTATAAGGGATACTATTAGAAAAATGAAATTTAAGCAGAATACTTATATTTTTATATTCACAACATATAGAGGACATCCCGGAGATGTAGCAAAAAGATTTGATAATCTTTTACAAGAAAAAAATTTAAGTTTAGCACTAAGTAAGGGAATCCCAATGCCTGGTAATAGTTATTTGAGTACTGTTGAACAAATAAAAGACACATTAGCTAATCAAAAGACAAATATCAAAAAACTTGTAAAATCAATAATAGAACAAGATAAGATAGATTATTCATTATTACCTGAAGTTGAAAATTCTGCAGTATATAAAGCTTGTAATATGCGTGGAATTAAAGTTGACGAGAAGTGTATCGGGTGCCAAACATGTATAAAAGTTTGTCCAATGAATAATATTGAGTTGATTGAAGGAAAAATTAAAATTAAAGATAATTGTATGACCTGTTTAGCGTGTTTTCATTGGTGTCCAACAGCAGCGATATATATGTCTAAAGAAAAAGAAATTGAAAGAAGAGAGAAATATCATCATCCAGATGTCCGTTTAACAGATATTATCAAGCAAAAGTATAATGAATTTGTAGAGTAAGCTTCTTATTGTTGATATTTAAAATAGCTGTTTATTATATTTAAGCACAATAATTTATTTGGTGAGTATAGCTATTTAGTGCCATTTTCTTAAAAAGTATTAATTATTGCATGAATGGTTGACAGTGCCCTAGGTCGTTAGAGTATAGTGAATATATAGACTAGGGGGAATTTGAAATGATTGAAGTAAATGGTTTAACAAAAATTTATGATGGCTTTAGAGCTGTTGATAATGTTGATTTAGTTGCTAAAGGGGGAAAAGTCACAATCTTACTTGGACCAAATGGGGCTGGTAAATCAACAACGATCAAAAGTATTGCTAATCTTTTGAAATTTGATGGAGAGATTAAAATTTGTGGTTATCCTAATGATAGTATTGAGGCTAAACGTTGTTTTGGATATGTTCCAGAAACACCGATTTTGTATGATCTGCTTACTATTGATGAGCATATTGATTTTATTGGAAATGCGTATCGAGTAGACAATTATCACGAGATTGCGAATAAATATCTTGAATTATTTAAATTAACAGGGAAAAGGAAAAGCATGGCTAAAGAGTTATCCAAAGGGATGACACAGAAGCTGAGTATGTTATTAGCACTTTTAATCCAGCCACAAGCTTTATTAGTCGATGAACCGATGGTGGGATTAGATCCAGCTAGTATTGAAGATGTTTTAAAAATTTTTACGTTGCTAAAGGAAGAAGGTTGTGCAGTTTTTGTTAGTACCCATATCATTGATATTATTAAGGATATTTATGATGAAGCTTATATTATGAATAAAGGTAAAATTATTAAACACGTTTTACGTGATGAATTAGAAGATGAATCGTTAAAACAATATTTCTTTGAGTTAACGGATGGTGAGTAAGATGAAACCGTTATTAAAACTATGGTTATTAAAAATCAAAGGGACAATCAGAAACTTATTTAAACGTAAAGCAAGTGGAGTATTTGTTATTATTATGATTCTATTCTATGGTGCAATGATCGTTAGTTTATTCAATGTGGATGCAGGTCAAATTATGGCTGTTAATAATATAGATTTGCACATGGGAATTTTATTATTAATTGGTTTTCAAGCAATTATGCTATTTGCAACATTGATGCAGTCAAAAAAAGCTTTATTTACAGGTGAGGATGCATTCTATCTTTTTACAGGTCCTTTTACTAGAAGACAAGTAATGAGCTATTTAACTTTCCAAACAATTATTCAGGCCTTTCTACTTGCTTTGATTAGTTTAGTATTTTTAGCTGCATTTAGCGGTGGTGCCGGATTTAATTTTATTTTTATTGTGCTAGCTTACTTAGCATCTGTTATCACTGTTTTGTTTTTCTTATTATTAACAGATTATCTTTATGTTTTATCAATTGGGGATAAGAAATATCGTAAGTATTCGAAAATCATTCCTGGTATTATTATTGCTTTTGTTGTAATTATCGTTTTGGTTTTATATCTTCAAACGGGTAATTATCATACTTTGTTTATGGATTTTGTGCAATCAAATTTATTTTATGTAGTTCCTATTTTTGGGTGGATGAAGTTAGCTTTGATTGCTTATGTTGAGCATAACTATTTGTTAGTAACATTAGGATATCTTTTGTTGTGTGGAGCTGTAATCTTAGTATATGTTTTATTTATTGGTTATCGAGGTAATTTTTATGAACAGGCTTTACAAGATTCTCTAGATTTATCAAAACGAATGAAAGCGGCCAAAGCCGGAGATCAGGAGGCTTTAAGAAATAAGAAAGTAAAGCTTGGGATTAAGGGGGAGTTTCGCCAAGGGGCTTATGCTGTAATGTCAAAAAATATTTTATTAATGCGTAAAACTAATAGTTTTATTAGTGTTAGTGATTTGATTTCAATTGGAATATATATTGCAGTAACAATAGCAGTTGACGTTGGGTTTGGAATGTTTATTTATATGATGGTAATTTGGATTTTTTCTTCTTTACAAAATTCAGATTTATCTAAAGAATTAAAAAATTATCAAATTTATTTAATTCCTGATAAGCCGTTTAGTAAATTGATTGCGGTAATCATTCCAACATTTATAAAGATATTTGTTGTTGCAGCTGTTTCTTTTATTGCAATGGGCCTATATTATCATCAAAGTCTAATGATGATCATTGTCTATCTATTAAATGTTATTGGTTATACTAGTATCTTTATTAGTGGAAGTGTACTATCTGTTAGACTTTTAAAGAGTCGAACTTCACCAATGATGCACTATTTGTAAACTTTGCAATATCGTTTTTGATTTTATATGGATGTCGTAATATGATGAATGGACGAGAATTAAAAAGTGAATAAATAATATGGGTATTGATTAGTTTTGATCAATACCTTTTTAATTTTGATATTACAGATATATTAACTATTTACTGTTATTAAAATTGTATATAATGAAGTATTCATAAAACGTAGTTGAATAAGTGCTACGTTTTATTTTTAGATAAAGTAAAACTTGGAAAATAAGCTTCTTTTCAGTTTTTGAAAATCCCTTGCCTTAAAGTATAGTAGAAGATTTATAATAAGTGAGAAAATTGGGGGATTTATTATGGAAAAAAAGAGAATTGATATTTTGAACGGAAGTATTTGGGATAAAATACTGGCATTTGCATTACCGTTGGCAGCAACAAGTGTGTTGCAGCAGTTATTTAATTCTGCAGATGTTGCTGTTGTAGGACATTTTTCAGGAAGTAATGCTTTGGCAGCGGTTGGGAGTACTAGCCCGATTACTAATTTATTTATTACAATATTTGTTGGTTTATCAATCGGAGCAAATGTTGTTATTTCGCGGTTTTTAGGGGCTCAAAATGAAAAAGATACTAGTAAAGCAGTGCATACTTCAATATTACTTTCGATTATTAGTGGGATTGTCATTGCTTTAATTGGTGAAGTTATTGCAGTCTGGCTATTGAAAATTATGTCAACACCAAAAGAAGTACTCGATCAAGCTGCTTTGTTTTTACGAATTACGTTTATTGGAATGATTTTTTTAACGATTTATAATTTTGAAGCAGCAATACTAAGGGCCGGTGGAGATACAAAACGACCACTATACTGCTTATTGATTTCTGGTGTTGTAAATGTTACTTTAGGACTATTTTTCGTTGTTGTTTGTAAATTAGATGTTGCAGGAGTAGCATTAGCAACACTGATTGCAGATGCAACTAGTGCTTTATTATTATTTTATATCTTAACTAAAGAACAGGGACCATTGAAATTATCGTTAGAAAAACTAAAAATAGATAAGACTATTACTAAAGATATCTTATTTACTGGGATTCCTGCAGCTATTCAAGGGATGTTATTTAATGTTTCTAATATTATTATTCAATCAGGAATAAACAGTTTAGGAGCTGATGTTGTTGCGGCTTCAACAGTTGGTTTGAATTTTGAAATTTATGTATACTATTTAATAACTGGATTTTCACAAGCTAGTATTACATTCAATAGTCAAAATTATGGAGCAGGCAACTATAAAAGATGTATCAAATCTACTCGAGGCTGTATGATCTTAGGGACTATTTTTACAGTCTCATTAAGTATGATATTTATTGTTTTTGATCGGTTCTTTGCAGGTATATTTACCTCAAATCCTAAAATTGTCGAGTTGGCGACAATCAGAATGACATATATATTAATTTTTGAAGTTTTAAATATGACAATAGAAATTATGTCAGGTAGTCTAAGGGGGTTAGGCAGTCCTATGATTTCAACATTATTACTTGCGGGGTTCGGTTAGGTTATATGTTTTTAGTCTTCCCGCATTTCAATACATATAATATGTTATTGATTATTTATCCAATTAGCTGGGCTTTAACAGCTTCATCAATTATAATTGCATATTTTGTTACTAAGAAAAAGAAATTTAATAATTTAGTGGGAGTTTAATTAAACTCCTTTTTATTTAGGTCTAAAGGTACTTATAAATTGTTATTTATGGTTTTAAAATAGAACTTTAGATACTAAATAAGGGGAATAAACAAAACCTCTAAATATTTATGATATAAATAAATGGGGTGATAAAATGGAAAAACTAATTGCTTTTAATAAGTTTGATAATGAAGATGCTTTTTTGCTTGGTTGTAATTTAGTTGAAAAAGTAAAAAAAGAAAACTTAAAAAATATTAGAATCAGAATTGTTTTAAATCAAGATATTGTTTTTCAATATTTGATGAATGGCAAAAAAGGTGATCAATGG
>OHJX01000868.1_pt1 | contig 9709 bp, 4 predicted proteins | sample 1568671 | NCBI WGS metagenome assembly OHJX01 (sample SAMEA3879589, study PRJEB24766) | human gut metagenome | biome: human-associated habitat; feature: feces | place: USA | collected 1985/1987 | reverse complement strand
AAGCCTCTTTGTGCCTCCAAGGAAAATGAAGGCCGCAAATGCAGCTACAACCACGCCGACAGCTACTGGCGGAATATTCAGGTTAAATACATGGAACACTTCGACAAAGGCTGCTCCGATGGAGTTGGACTGAACCATATTCCCCATAAAGCCCAAAGCCAGAATAATTGCAACAGAGAAAAATACAGACAGAAACTTTCCGAATTTCCCTTTGAATATGTAACGAATATAGTAGACCGGTCCTCCCACAATGGTACCGTCCTTTTGCTGCCTGGTATGCTGCGCCATAACTGCTTCCCCGTAGATGGTAGCCATACCGAAAAAGGCGCTGACCCACATCCAGAAAATAGCTCCTGCTCCACCGGAGGCGATCGCAGTAGCCGCTCCGGCAATATTTCCCGTTCCCACCTGAGCAGCGATCGCTGTTGTCAAAGCCTGAAAGGAGCTGAGCCCATTTCCGCCATTTTCACCATGAAGGGAAAAATTCCCGAATAGAGCTTTCATTCCCGCTTTAAACTTCCGTATCTGGACGAATCTCAGACTCACTGTAAAAATGATGCCAGCTCCCACCAGCAAAAACAACAACGCATAATCCCACAGAAATGTGTTGATGCAATCCACTACCTTTGAAACATACTCCATTTTCTCATCCTCATTTTCTTTTTATTTTGCATCACGCCATAAAAAAAGATCCAGGAATCCCTGAACCTTAGATCTGCATAACGAAAAAAAGGTGTAACCTTCTCCTCTTACACTGCTTCAACACTGTCCTTTTGCCTGAGAGATTCGCGACTTTCATCACTTTCACCTTCGGCACCCATTTTCCGGGATTCTCCAGAGAGCCATCCGACTACAGTCCCGGGGCTGCCGCATCTGCTGTCTGAGACAACTGCGCTGCACCCCCACCTGAGAGTATCATTCCTTCGGCGGGTATACACCTGCTTTCCTGCAATCTTCCATTGGCCTGTATGCAATTTTCACCGGTTTTCCAACACTCACAGCCAACTGCGAGCCTTTATCTGCACCTGTCTGCTATTATACCCACAGAACCATAAAAAAGTCAATAGAAAATGTCATTATATCAAAAACATTTGTCTTTTCACCAACTACACAAACACTTTTGTCCCCCCAACCAGGAAACATTCTCCCTCTCTCCCAACACAAAAGCTGTTGCAGTGAAAATTTCAGCATATCTTTCACCGCAACAGCTCTTGTGTTCCTGTTATACCATTTTTATAAATCTCATAAAGGATTCTCTGCCTTCTTCCGTACATTTATATACGCCGGCATGTTCCAGTACTTTCATAAATACAATCCCAATTTCTTTTTTCAGGATATCTTCCACATTTTCCTCAGTGAATGTATATTTTTCTTTCAGTTCATCCACCCAGTCCGCATGTTTTTCCAGAACCTCATCCGCCCGCAAGTCTGCGCCGCTTACAATCGCCTTACACAGACCTTCCAGTTCTCCTTTCAGGCGCGCCGGAAGCACTGCCAGACCCATAACCTCGATCAGACCGATATTTTCCTTTTTGATATGGTGAAGCTCTGCATGAGGATGATATACGCCAAGAGGATGCTCGTCTGTGGTGATATTATTTCTCAAAACCAGATCCAGTTCGAACATCTCTCCCCGTTTCCGGGCGATTGGCGTGATCGTATTATGCGCCTCCCCATCTGTCTCAGCAAAGATAAATGCGGCTTCATCGGTGTAGCCTCTCCATTTCTGAAGAATCCTGTCTGCCAGTTCGATCAGACGCTCTGTATCAGGACCGCTGATACGGATGACAGACATGGGCCATTTTACAATCCCAGCTTTCACATCCTCAAATCCTTCAAACGTCACTTCTTTTTCTACTGGCGCTTTCGCCATAGCAAACTCATAATGTCCGCCCTGGAAGTGGTCATGGCTGAGGATTGAACCTCCTACAATCGGAAGATCCGCATTGGAACCCACGAAATAATGAGGAAATTGTTTTACAAAATCAAATAATTTTGCAAACGTAGCCCGCTCAATCTTCATAGGCACATGCTGAGAATTAAATACGATACAGTGCTCGTTGTAATACACATAAGGAGAATACTGGAATCCCCAATCGCTGTTGTTAATTCTAATCCGATGATTCTGACGAGCCGGATGATTTAATCTGCCTGCATAACCTTCATTTTCCACACATAACAGACACTTCGGATAAGAAGTCTGTTTCGCCAGTTTTGCCGCCGCAATCGCTTTTGGGTCTTTCTCCGGTTTGGACAGATTGATCGTGATATCCAGATCTCCGTATTCTGTGGGAGCTATCCATTTCATATCTTTTGCAATCCGGTAGCGACGGATATAATCTGTATCCTGACTGAATTTGTAATGAGCGTCCGTAGCCTTTACCGGATCTTCCTTATACAATTCCCAGAAGCGGCGGATCACATTGCTGGGACGATCCACCAGAAGGCTCATCACCTTTGTATCAAACAGATCCCGGTAACCTACGCTGTTTTCTTCCAAAATTCCCTGCTCATAAGCATAATCACAGATATCAGAAAGAATACTTTCCAACCCTCCCACTACGCTCTGATCTGCGCCGTCAAATTCCAGAACTTCTTTCAGCGCTTCCTCATCGATAGCGTCCATCTTCAGAAGCTCCAGAATTTTATTCACCGTATAACGCTTGTCCTCTTCCTGAATCAATCCCGTTGCCATGCCATACTGTACAAGTTTCACAATGCTCGTCTGAATCATTTCTCTCTCCTGCCTTTCCGTTTGTAAAAACTGTTATTTTTTTCGCAACTGCTCAGCAACCCTTTATTTCTTCTTTTTCAGCACAACAGTTCCCAATCTGTCAATCGTTCCGTCATACGTTCCCAGCCACACCGGATATTCCTCTACCGGAAGTTTGATTTCTACCGGCTGCCGGTTAAAGTTCTGCACAAATACATATTCTGCATCCTGATTTTCTCTGGTGGTCACTTCTACACCATTAGGAATATGACTGATCGTCCGTTTCACTCCGGCTTCCCCTGCAATTTTACGGTATACTTCATCATAAAATCCCTGTTCAAAATCAGCGCACACATAATAAGCCTTTCCTGCTCCATAGGTATTTACGGTAAATGCCGGCATGCCTGCATAAAAATCACTGCCATAAGTCATAAGCACTTCTGCAGCGGATGGCTGCACCAGATCGCAGAGATTGGTACAGGTATATGTTTTAGTAAGATGAAGCGCATTTCCATTCACCGGGCAGCCCGTATTGCTTTCCCCGTCATAGAGCCCGTCAATTTCCGTACTGCGAAGCCCCATCACATCCATCAGACCATAAGGCGTTCCCCCCAGGAAACAAAGATCCGTATCATCCACAATTCCTGACCAATATGTAAGAATAAATCTTCCGCCCTTTTCCACATAGCGGCGAACTTTCTCTTCAAATCCCTCTCGGAACATGTATAACATAGGGGCCGCCACCACCTGATAACCATCCAGCTCCTGCTCCATATCGATCAGATCTACATTCAAGCCTAATTTTCGGAACGCATAATACGATTTTTCTACTGTTTCTTTATAGAACAATCCTTGATTTCTCGGTCCCTGAGCGTCTTCCATCGCCCAACGGCTCTCCCAGTCAAAAAGCACTGCCACCTTGGCATTAACGCCGGCTCCGGCGACTTCCGAAAGTTTCTCCAGAGAATCTCCCACCTGACTGACTTCACGAAATACTCTGGTATCGTCGCCGCCGTAATGGTCGATCACTGCTCCATGGAATTTTTCTGAAGAACCCTGACTCTGGCGCAGCTGAAAATACTGAACGCTGTCTGAGCCATGAGCAATCGCCTGCATAGAGGCCGCATGAAGCATTCCCGGCTTTTTCAATTTACTCACCGGCTGCCAGTTGGTCGCTGACGGACAGCTCTCCATCAGAAGAAACGGTTTCTTCTGGATGCTCCGCATAATATCATGCTGCATTCCATCATCCATAGCTGTAAGATATTCCTGTTTCTTATGCCACTGAGGGTAATTATCCCAGGAAACGATATCTATAATATCAGCAAATTTGTAATAGTTCAATCCCCGGAAGTCATACATCATATTGATTGTTGTCGGTTTGTCAGAACCGCCATCACGAATTGCCTGAACTTCATGTTTTACAAAATCCACGGTTCTGTCTGTAACGAAACGTTTCCAATCCAGATTCAGTCCGTGCAGAGAATTTTCTCCCCGGGAAGACGGACTTTCTACCTGCTCAAAACCATGATATGTGTGACTCCAGAAGGTTGTTGCCCATGCCCGGTTGAGATTTTCAACGGTCTGATATTTCTCCTTCAGCCATTTTCCGAATTCCGCCTGACACAGCGGACAGTGACATTCTCCTCCATACTCATTGGAAATATGCCATGCGATCACTCCTGGATGATTTCCAAAACGCTTTGCCAACTCCATATTGATAATTCTCGTCTTTTCCCGATATACCGGAGAAGTATAACAATGGTTGTGGCGGGCTCCAAACAGATTTCTGTGGCGCCCCTCGTCCACCCGCAAAACCTCCGGATATTTGTCTGCCATCCATTTTGGTCTTGCGCCGCTGGGTGTTGCCAACATCACGGAAATACCATTCTCATACAGACGGTCAATGATTCTTTCCATCCACTCAAAATTAAAAACTCCCTCTTCCGGTTCCAGCGTAGACCAGGAGAAAATTCCCAGAGATACCTCGTTGATCTTTGCCTTTTTAAAATATTCAATATCTTTTTCCAAAATCTCCGGCATATGAAGCCACTGCTCGGGATTATAATCTCCCCCGTGGATCAGCTTGCCGAAATTTACATTTTCACCCATAAAAAACCTCCTTGTTTTGTGGAAATACATCATAAAAATTAATATATATAGATACATCGCAAACGCAGTCTGCGCTCACTTTGAGCCTAAGGTCTCAAAGATGTGCTCGACCATGCGTTTGTGATTGTATCTATATTTTCTTCCGTTTTATCGAAAGAAATTTTTCCACTAAAATTTATTAAATGCCTTTAAAAGAGAACGTAAATGTCATCTTTTCTTCTGTATTCAGCAGGTATTCCGGGTGAGTTTTTGCTCCCCAGCTGTCGTCTCCGGCGATTCCCATCTGTTGTTTAGACACCCGGACTACCGTGTAATGCACTTGCGGCAGTTCGTAAGGATGCATTGCATTTTCCAGCTCATGCGGGGTATAAGGCAGAGCTGAAAATTCCATCCGATCTCCGGTAACAGCATTCCTCTTCCTTTTCTGTCTGTAACTGTCGCCCATCGAACCCCCACTTTATTGCCACATTCCTGCGGAACCAGATATTTTGCCATATTGTCTTCTACTTTATTTTTGTAGATCCCCAGTTTGGCTCCCTTACATCTGTCCACATAAGTCTCTTCCGGTCCCATACCGTACCAGGTCACCTGATTATAGTCCGCATCAAATTTGAACATCACGCCAAATTCCGGCATATCTCCCAGTTCTTTTACCGGATCATAGGAGAGGGTCGTCCGGATCGTTCCATCCCCATAAACCTTATAGGTCAATTCACACTGGCTTGCCGGTGTCGTAGGCATGACATACGTAAATGTAATCTCTGCGCAGTCCTCGTGCACCTGGATCTTCGGCTCATGTCCTGCCGGATACGGTCCTCCCGTAGGATATTTGTGAGAAAGATACATGGACGCCACTTTCCACTGCGCATAGCGCATCTGCATCAGATTTCCACAGTCGTTGTCATTGGGCGCCCGCCAGAAGTTTGGCTTTGGAATCATCTGAATCATTTCCACACCGCCATAGCGGTAAGATACCAGACCTCCGTTCAGATAAGAGAACATCACGTCAAAGTTCTCTCCCTTCACACCAAAATCATGACCGGAACGGATCACCTGGAATTTTTCTGTTTTCACGGGTACTGCCGGAGCTTCCACCTGATAAACGCCCTGACCGAAAGCAACCTCATGTCCTCTTTCCGCCCATACCGTATCTTCTTTCAGGCGGAAAGAAACGGTCACCGCATACTCTCCCGGCAAAGTCTGTACCGGAATCGGCAGCTCATACGTCTCCTGAGACAGCGGCGCTACGGAAGTTTCCATGGAAACCTTTTTCACCTGTTTTCCGTTTTTCTTCAGGATCACTACGCAATCGAATACGTCTGTATTGAGGAACAGATTCTTATTTACTACCGTTACTTTATCCTTTTCCACATTGGCCGTAATATTCTGATAATTGAATTTCACTTCCTGCATTTTTGGAGACGCGTCCCGCTCACCACCATAAGCGATACCATTTCCACTGAAATTATAATCACAGGGACGATCGTTAAAATCGCCGCCGTAAGCCTGAAATTCTTTTCCGTAACGATCTTTTTTGTATATGGACTGATCGATATAATCCCAGATAAATCCTCCCTGATACATCGGCTCTGTATCGGTGAGATCCGTATATTTGTGCATAGCGCCGCAGGAATTTCCCATGGCATGGGTGTATTCGCAGCAGATAAACGGTTTACTTCTGTCCTTTTCCAGAAATGCCTGAATCTGCTCTACGGAAGGATACATCTGACTTTCCATATCGCTGGTATCATTATAACGGCGGTCATGAACAATTCCCTCATAATGCACCAGACGGGTAGGGTCCAATTTTCGGTAAAGCTGGGACATCTCATAGATATCCTTACCGCCAAAAGATTCATTTCCACAGGACCAGATCAAAATTGCCGGATGGTTCTTATCTCTCTGATACATGGAATTTACACGGTCCAGCATCATATCCAGCCACTCTGGACGATCACATGGCACAACGCCGGAAAAATCTCCCGTCTGCTCCGCAAACAAATCCCAGCTACCGTGAGATTCCAGATTACACTCTGCGATCATATAAATACCATACTCGTCACACAACTCGTAGATTCCCACCGCATCGGGATAATGGCAGGTACGGATGGCATTAATGTTATTCCGTTTCATGGTAACCAGATCCTTAACGAGCTCCTCTCTGGACACATAGCGACCGCTGACAGAACTGAATTCATGACGGTTTACGCCTTTAAACACAATACGTTTTCCATTCAGGGTCATGATATGATCCTTCATCTCAAACCGACGGAATCCCACTCTCTGAGGGATTACTTCCGTCACATTTCCCGCCTCGTCCATAACTTCCAGAAGAAGATCATAAAGAACCGGCGTTTCCGCGCTCCAAAGCTCCGGATGATCGACTTTCATCACATAATGGCTGTCTTCCTGCAAGGTTTCCTCTGCTGTCTGAAGAACTTTTTCATCCTTCGACAAGGTAATACGGATTTTTCCTGCCTTTGTAGCTTTTACCACAAGATCCAGATCCGCTTTTGTAAAGGTATCGTCCAGCAGCGTCTGTACCTTCAGATCCGATACGTGTACCTCCGGTATCGCATACAGGTATACGTCACGATACAAACCGGAAAATCTGAAAAAGTCCTGATCCTCACACCAACTGCTGCTGGTCCATTTGAATACCTGCGCCGCCAGTTTATTTTCTCCCTCGCAAAGATATGGGGTCAATTCAAATTCAGACGGGGTAAAGGTATCTTCACTGTAACCCACAAACTGTCCGTTCAGCCACAGCGCGATTCCGCTCTCCGCTCCCTGAAAAGAAACAAAAACACGTTTTCCTTTCATTGTTTCCGGAACCTCGAAATATTTCACATAGCTTGCCACCGGATTAAACTGCGTGGGAATCTCTCCCGGCTGCAGTTCTTCTCTTCCCTCCCAGGGATACTGCACGTTGGCATACTGGGGAACATCATATCCCTCCATCTGAATATGCGCCGGAACACGAATATCATCCCAGGACTTGCAGCAGTACTCCGTTTTTTCAAATCCCGGAATGGTGCAGTTATAATTTTTTGCATAGTGGAATTTCCACAGACCATTCAGGCTGAAACGATAATCTTCCACATCCTGTTCCATCTTCTCCACACTGGCAAAATACCGATGATCTGAGTGGGCTTCCACACGATTGTCGTTAAAGTAAGTGGGATCTTTCACCAACTCATAATTAAATACCTTCATTTTATTACCCTCCTTAAAAAACAGGCGGATATTTAAAATAAATATCCGCCCTAAATTTACTACTCAAAAACTTATTTAACTGCTCCTGTAATACCTTCTGTGAAACTTTTCTGGAAGCAGAAGAAAATAATCGCTGTAGGAATTGTACAAATCAATACGCCAAGCATCAACATACCATAATCCACTACATAACCGCTCAACAGGTTTGAAACTAACATCGGCATGGTAAGCGCTTCTTTTTTCTGAAGAATGACTTTTGGCCATAAGTAGTTGTTCCATGCACCCATAAAGGTAATAATTGTAGCTGCCGCATAAGTAGATTTCATGGTAGGTACAAACATTCGGAAGAAAATTCCCACTTCGCTTAAGCCATCAATACGCGCCGCCTCGATAATATCATGAGGGAAGGAACGAGATGCCTGTCGGAACATCATAATCATAAATGGAGTAGCAATAGACGGAAGCATAAATGCCGCCATAGTATTGACCATTCCCATCTGAGAAAACATCCGGAACATAGGTATCATAATAGCTGCAAAAGGAATCATCATAGCTGTCAATAAAATCGTAAAAACAATATCTTTTCCTTTATCATGATAGATTTCAAATCCATACCCTGCAATAGAACATACCAACAAACACAAAATCGTAAGTACCGTTGCGTTTCTGAAAGAATTCCACAATGCCAGTCCCAAATTTTGATTTGCAATTAGGGTTTTAAAATTTTCAATCAAATATGTACCAGGAATCAACTTTCCAGCAATAACGTCTACGCTCTTATTTGTCGAGGCACAGAACATATAGTATAACGGAAAAACAGAAAGAAAAGATACAATTGAAAGAAAAATATACATAAATGCTTTTTTGCCTTTATTCATCGTTCATCCCCCACTTTCATCTGAATAACCGCCAGAATAGCAACCATAATCAAAATAATGATAGACATTGCTGCTGCATATCCAAAATTCGGACTTTGCACAAACGAGGTATTATAAATATAATGTGACATAGTCATGGTTGACTTACCAGGACCACCATTCGTCAAGTTCAAAGATTCATCAAACAACTGCAATGTACCATTTGTAGATGTTATCGTTGTTAACAAAATCGTTGGTTTCAAAAGCGGAACCGTAATCTTAAAAAATGTCTGCAGAGGACTTGCGCCATCAATCTTAGCCGCTTCATATACAGAATACTCTATATTTTGCAAACCTGATAAATAGAATACCATATTATAGCCGGTCCATCTCCATACCAATGCAATGATAATAACAATACGTGCCGTCCAAGCATTGGAAAACCACATAATCGGACTTGCGCCAACTGCTCTCAGAACCGTATTAATAAATCCGTCATTTGCAAACATGGAGCGGAAAATCATAGAATAAGATACCAATGAGGTAGCGCATGGCAGGAAAATACAAGTACGGAAAAATCCTTTTCCCCTTAAATCTTTATTATTCAGCATGGATGCCAAAGCCAGCGCTAACACTAACATAACCGGCACCTGAATAATCAAATAGAAAAAAGTATTAAATAATGTCTGTTTGAATGTCGGGTCCTTCAATATACGCGCATAATTATCGAATCCGCTGAAACTCATTTGAGTTCCAAGCCCTTTCTGCATGGACAGGATAAACGCCTGAATCATGGGATAAAAACTCATCC
>OHJX01000867.1_pt1 | contig 9709 bp, 7 predicted proteins | sample 1568671 | NCBI WGS metagenome assembly OHJX01 (sample SAMEA3879589, study PRJEB24766) | human gut metagenome | biome: human-associated habitat; feature: feces | place: USA | collected 1985/1987 | reverse complement strand
AAATACAAGGGTTTCGCTGACTTTTGTCCTACGAAAAAATGAGAAATACCATGATGATTTTGATGATGAGTATCGGTATCCGAGTCAAAATTGAGTGGTGAAATGGAGGTTTGCAATAATATAACTCACGGTACTTAGAATATAATATATTGATTGCCTATGTGATGTGGATTTCTTTCCCGCCCGGAAGAGTGATATGTCATGTAGCAATGATGTGAGTTGTTGTAGATGGATAAATGAATAGTTTGTTCTAGCTAACTATGCTTTCATTGTAGCGGATATAGAGAACTGTTATAATAGAAATATAAAGAAATAGGTAAATCGGAATTTCGTACATTTTTGAAATGCAATGCAGATGAGAAAGATCTGGATGAGCAGTTTGCAAAGGTATGAAACCAAGCCTGCCCTGATCGGATATACGGTGGAAGCCGAGTTTATCCGGCAAGCCATAACCGGGGCAGCCATACGTCCCATAGAGTAGTGTGATTTTCAATAATAAAACGATATAAGATTTATTTTTGATTACGAAACGAACTTGGCATCATTCCATAGTGATTTTTGAACTGTTTATAAAAATGGGTACGGTTTTTAAAGCCAAGCTGAAATGCAATCTCAGAAATCGAGAGATCCGTTTCTTTGAGCAGATCAATGGCCTTCGTTAAGCGATAGTTCATACAATAACTAGATAAGTTTAAATTGCTGTATTTTTTGATAATCCGATTGATATAATCTCCGCTATAATGCAATTTTGTTTCTAGTTCACTACGTGAAATCAATCCGTTGGAATCTTCTATCATATGGGTTGCTCTGGAAAAAATTAAAAAGTCGTTGTTGTAATCTAATTTCACATGAGTTGTGTGAAAAGCTGTTGTATCACATATAAGTCCTAAAATATTGCAAATATATCCGTCAATCAGATGGGAACTCCCAAAGGTAGGAGAAAGCATAGTTTTTGAGATGCTTTCTCCGTTTTTATACATACAGCGATGTGCAAAATCATTTCCTTGTACCGGAAATATATCAAGGAATTGCTTGTTAGACAGAACATCATTATTTTCACTTTCTTGCAAGAATTTTAAGATTGGACTGTCCAGTATCTCCTGTTCTTCTGCAAAATAGAGATTGTGCGTCTCTTTTATCATCTTAGTGATATATTCCTTGGATAGATTGAGAAAAAATACACGGAAGTTTCCATCAAATCTTTCGGCATGTCTCAAATTTCGGTTAACGATACATCCTGAACCTTTGGGATAGATACGGATAGTATTTTCAATAGAGTTTGTTACAGTCCCGTCTAAAACATACATGAATTCATAGAAATCATGTTGATGTAACACTCGATTTTGACTTGTGAAGATTGTGCTGATGTTTGGAACAATTGTGTGTTTAATGTCAGTCGGGGTAAAATTAGTCAAACTGATATATTCATTTACTTCATCCTTATAATAGGTCTCTAATACGAAACTAAATGGTGTTTCTAAATGATAATATTGATTAAAATGACTTTCTCTTCCATAGATAGTTAATGCATTTTTATAATCTTTATTAAATGATATTTTCGGCATATAAGCACCTCGATTCCCAGATATGTTACAAAGTATATCATATTCCACCAATAAATGATATTGTTGACGAATAATAATTACGATATGATTGAAACATATCATATAGAGAGCTCATGAGCCGGCAAAATGGGCATAACATTTAAGGAGGAAGTTACAATGGGAGAGAATGCTTCGCAAAAAAAATATTTAAAGTTTTATCAAAAGTTAGCTTATGGATCTGGTGATCTTGCATCAAACTGTAGTTATGGATTAGTTTCCAGCTTTTTGTTGTTGTATCTTACAAGTGTAATGGGAATGAATAGTGCTGTGATTGGTACATTGATGTTGGTATCCAAGTGTGTGGACGGAGTTACAGATGTGTTCTTTGGGAATATAATTGACCGAACACATTCTAAAATGGGAAAAGCCAGACCGTGGATGTTATATGCACAAATTGGTGTATCAGGTTGTTTGGCACTGCTTTTCTCAGTTCCGGCAGGAATGGGAAGAACTGCACAGTATGCATATTTCTTCGTATTTTATACCTGTTTAAATGCAATTTTTTATACAGCGAATGGTATTGCATATTCATCATTGACTGCATTGATTACAAAAAACCCAAATGAAAGAGTTCAACTTGGTTCATTCCGTTTCATGTTTGCAGTTGTAACAAATATTGTATTAGGATTTGCAGTAACTTCTGCAGTAAGTGCTTTTGGTGGTGGTGCAAATGGATGGAGAATGGTTGCTATTGTATTTGCAATAATTGCACTTGTTGTAAATACCATCAGTGTTCTTGCTGTGAAAGAACTTCCGGATGAGGAAGTAACTGTGAAAGAGGACGGAAAATCAGCTGAAGATAAATTAAGTTTTCTGGATACAATTAAAGTCCTTTTGAAAAATAAATATTATCTGATGATTGTTGCTATTTACATTGTGTATTATATTATGAGCAATCTTGTTACAGGATCAGGTGTTTTCTTTGCAACATATTATCTTGGAAATGAAGGAATTTATGGATTACTAAATATGATGAAAATGTTTCCGGTAATCTTTGCATTAATTATTGCACCGTTCATTATTAAAAAAGTCGGTAATATGCAGAAGGTAAATACATGGGCATATGGCATCAGTTGTGTACTTGGCATTCCACTGATTTATGCTGCAGTAACGAAAAATATCACACTTTTTCTCATTATTCTTTTCGTAAAAGGCGTATTTGCAGGATTCCTCAGTGGCTCATTGAATGCGTTTATTGCAGAGGCCAGTGCTTACACAACAAGAACAACTGGAATTCGCATGGAAGGAACGATGTACTCTTGTTCTTCTCTCGGTGTTAAAATCGGTGGTGGAATCGGTACAGCTGCAGTGGGCTGGTTATTAGCAGTGGGCGGATTTGTAAATGATGCCGCTGTTCAGACAGCAGGAGCGACAAATATGATTTTATGGATATATCTGATCATTCCGGTTCTCATCGGTGTGCTGATTACATATTTACTTTCCAGACTTGATGTAGAAAAAGCAAATCAGAAATGGGATGAAGAACATCAGAATGTATAGGAGCAGTGTGTTATGGAAAAAATAAAGTTACTAGATAATTGGAAATTCTGTAAAGGGGTGGTTTCCTCATTGAAAATCATGGAGATGTCTGGAAAGGCACCGGAGGTTGTGACCTTACCGCATGATGCAATGATTTATGAGAAACGTACCAAAGAGACAAAGAATGGAAGCCAGACAGGATTTTATCCAGGTGGAATTTATACATACTTTAAAGACATTGATGTGCCAGAAGAATGGGAAAACAGAGCTGCTATTCTGGAATTTGAGGGGATATATGAAACAGCAATGGTATATGTGAATGGGGCATTGGCGGCTACAAACCTGTATGGATACTCAGGATTCTTTGTGGATTTGAAACCATATTTGAATTACGGACAGATGAACCAGATTAAAGTCATTGCAGATAACTCAGCAGAAGAAAACTCCAGATGGTATTCTGGAAGTGGAATTTATCGAGATGTCAATCTATATCTTGGAGGATCCACTTATATTCCGCCGGAAGGTGTGAAAATTACAACGATATCTGCAGATGAAAAAATGGCAAGGTTGGAATTAGCTGTTCAGATAGAAAACATCTCCGAAGATTCCAGAGCAGATGAAGCTCAAGTGGATATTTATTATGAAGGAGCAGTAATTTGTAGTTGTAAGAAAGAAATCACAGATGAGGAATGTGGACTAAAACAGTTCACATGGAATGTGGAGATTGAACATCCACACTTATGGGATACAGAATATCCAAATCTCTATCAAATAGAAGTTACTCTTTTGAAGAATGGAGAAATTCTTGATAAACAGAAGGAACATTTTGGAATCAGAACCATTTATGTAGATGGAAAACACGGGTTCTGCCTAAATGGAAAGTCATTGAATCTGCGGGGAACTTGTTTGCATCATGATAATGGAATTATTGGTGCAGCAACGATATATGATGCGGAACGAAGAAAGATTCGTATTATCAAAGAAGCAGGATTTAACAGTATTAGAAGTTCTCATCATCCAATCAGCAAGGCAATGCTGGATATCTGTGATGAAATGGGGATTATCGTTATGGATGAACTGTTTGATATGTGGACGGTTCATAAAAACAGCCATGATTTTGCCTTACATTTCTTAGATGAATGGGAAAAAGTTACGACCAGAATGGTAAACAAGGACTATAACCATCCGTGTGTAGCAATCTATTCCATCGGAAATGAAATATCCGAGCTCGGAACAACGCGTGGAGTTGAAATCAGCCGGATGCTTTGTAAGAAACTACATGAACTAGATGATACACGATTTACGACTTGTGGCGTGAATGGGTTAAATGCGGCAGGAGCCAGACTATTTGAAATTATGAGAGATGTGGCTCCATTGATTAAACGAAAAGATGAAGGGAATAGCGGTGACAATCAAGGGCAATCCATGGGAAGCAATGCACTCAATGGAATCATGGAGTTCATGTCTGGTGAGGCAGGAGACGCATTTGCAGCACATCCTAAATTATCAGAAGCTATTGCAGGAGTAAGTGATGCGACAGATATTGTAGGATTAAATTACATGACAGGACGCCATGTGTTAGAGGCACAGCTACATCCGAATAAAGCGGTAGTGGGAACGGAAACATTTCCAGCAGATATATTCAGATTGTGGACATTGGTAGAGGATTATTCTCATATTATAGGAGATTTTACCTGGACAGGATATGATTATCTCGGAGAAGCAGGCTGTGGTATTTTTTATTACGATGGAACAAAGAATTTTGGCAGTGTCTATCCGGATCGTCTGGCATATATTGGGGATATCACAATTACAGGGGTACGAAGACCAATCAGTTATTATCGTGAAGTTGTATATGGATTAAGGCATGAACCATATATTGCGGTTGAACGAGTTGATCGTAATGGACAGACTCCATCGAAAACTCCGTGGATGTTTAAAGATAATATTTCCAGCTGGACGTGGACTGGATACGAAGGTACTTCTGCAAGTGTCGATGTCTATTCTGACGCAGAAGAAGTAGAACTCTTTCTGAACGATGAGAGTCTGGGGAGAAAAAAAGCTGGAAAAGAAAACCAATATATGGCTGAATTTACCGTGCCGTATCAAGCAGGAACATTGATGGCAATTGACTATGTGAATGGAATGGAACGGGGACGATATTCATTGGAAACAGCTAAGAAATCAACAACTCTTGATGTGAAAATGGATAAAAAAGTGCTTACTGCCAATGGACAAGATCTGTGTTATCTGAACATTACGCTTTGTGATGAAAGTGGAAAAACGAACCAGCAAGAAATAAAACAGATTACGGTATCTGTTGATGGTGCAGGTAAATTACAAGGTCTTGGAAGTAGTAATCCGTCTAATGAAGAAGATTATTTTGACAGATGTTGTAATACATTTGATGGAGATGCGATGGCATGTGTAAGAGCCGGACATGAATCTGGAATCATTACAGTAACAATTTCAGCAAATGGATGCGAAGATGTAGTAAGAAAAATAGAAGTGAGGTAGCGGCATGAAAAAGCTATATAAGAAAATAGTTTCATTAGTAATGAGTGCGCTTTTAGCAGTAATGGTTTTGCCGGTAACAACTCATGCATCAAATCAGCAAGATAATGATATTGTATACGGTGCGGATATTGGGTGGTTAAGTCAAATGGAAAATCAGGGGATACAATATTTGAATGAGGACGGAAATGTCGATGATGCGTTGTCTGTGTTAAAGAATAAAGGCATTAATGCGGTTCGATTAAGGGTTTTTGTAAATCCGGAGACAGATTTTGTTTGGACAAAACCTGATGGAACAACATGTCTTTTGGGATATTGTGATACTCAAGGGTTGTTATATACTGCGCAAAGAGCCAAAAATCTAGGTATGAAAATCATGCTTGTATTTCATTATAGTGACCATTTTGCAGATCCTTTATGCCAGGATATACCTGAACAATGGTCGGGGGCTTCAGCAAAAGAAATTGAAAAATATGTATATGATTATACATACTATATAATGAATTTTTTGGGAGAAAATGGAATAACTCCTGAATGGGTGCAGGTTGGCAACGAAGTGAGCTATGGTGTTCTATATCCCTATGGAAGTAATCAAACGGGTGATTTCGAGCAACTTACGGCATTTTTAAATAGTGGATATGATGCAGTGAAGGCTGTAAGCCCGAATTCAAAAGTAGTTACACATTTGACACATGGAAGTGGTATTTTACATTTTGAATGGTTTTTTAGTAATTTTATTACAAAATGCGGAGGAAAAACCGATGTAGTAGGACTTTCCTACTACCCGTATTGGACAGGTGGAGATGAGATTGAAAATGTTGCAGTAAATCTATACAATATGGCAACAAAATACGAGAAAGAAGTAATGATTTGTGAAACTGGCGAGGTGGAAACTGATGCAGCTAAAACCTATGAACTGCTTCGTAAAGAAATAAATGCCTTGAATACTGTGCCTGGAAATAAAGGCATTGGCGTTTTCTATTGGGAACCAGAAGCAAATTCACAGTATTTACCAGATGGTTACACATTAGGTGCGACTGAAGAAGTTTCTTCAAATGCACTTAGATTTACAGATGCTTTAAATGCTTTCAAAACGGGTACGACATTCTTATCAAATGAGTGCTCATATGAGTTTTATAACGTGAATAGTCAGAAAGCACTTAACGTATGTCAGGGGTCCCAGGATAACAATGCGAGTATAGAACAATATACGTATGGTGGATGGAACAGCCAAAAATGGATATTTGAGCAGGTAGATGGAAACTATTATATTATAAAGAACAAGAACAGTGGTCTTGTTTTGGATGTGAATTCTATGTCCACGCAGGTGGGGGCATCTATTATACAGTATGAATATAATCAAGGATGGAACCAGATGTGGGAAGTGATTGAAAAGGATGATGGTTCATATGCTTTAAAAAATCGATTGAGTGGATTGTATTTAGGCGTTAGAAATAATTCTTCAGCAGATGGTGAGTGGTGTCAGCAAACAAATTTAAGTGAAAGTGGAACATCCTGGTATCTAGTTGTGACGGAATAATAAACTATATTCATGAGATTGTTTATTGTATAAAGATAATCTTGAAGCGTCCTAGGAAGGAAAAACTTCTCAAATCATGGGGCTATCGGTTAATACCGATTTTTAGGCTCTAAATCTTAAAATATGAATCTCCCGTAGAAATCAGTATTTTTAATACTTGAACTTCTTCGGGAGATTTGTATTTTCTAGTTTCTGTATGTATTTTAGGGCGCAAAAATCCTTTAACTGCATTTTGGAAGCATTCTACAATACGAAACGAATTCATAGTCACTGTGATTATATGTCACCAAACGATTATGAAGAGCTGTATCGTAGGCTTCAGCAAGACGAATTGCAGCTGGCAGGTTAAGATGAGGAAAACCTCATTTTAACTTGTACTAAATCTTGACATAGGACCAAGAATATAATAATTTGTTATATATGATTAAGGATGATGAGTAATGCAGAATTTTCGACTTGTGGACTTTAACAACATCGAAATTTGGTGGGAGGTGTTATACAAATGAAACTGGCAGACTTATCAACTGGACCAGACTGGGTAGTATATGTTGGATTTATAATATTTGCTGTACTTTCCATAGTTTTGATTTCTGGACATGGAAGTTGGTTAATTTCCGGATATAATACAGCTTCAAAAGAAGAAAAGGCAAAATATAATGAAAAAAAGCTATGCAGAACAATGGGAATTGGAATGTCTGTTATAGCAATTCTTCTATTAATTATGGGGGTGTTTGAAAATATTTTACCGGCATTTTTTGTGTATATTGCATTGGGTATTATTTTAGCTGATGTTGTGATAATTATTGTCTTGGGAAATACAATATGTAGAAGGTGACAAATTGATTAGAAACCAATCGAAGTTGGCGTAAACGATAAAGCAGCTTATAGATTGCTGATAAACTGCCCTATCGTTTGCACCAATTTCGATTTTTCTATAGTGAACAAAGTCGTGTCCGGATAGCCGGAATATATGGAGTTTCAATTCTTTTCCTCTTGTAGAAAAAAACTGTTTTGATTAAAATATTATATCAGATTTCTTTATAGAAAAAGATATTTTCCCACAACAAACAGACCTCATTTCTGAGGCTTCGTAAAAATATTTAATTATTGGGTTTTAAATCCGTAAAGGTATCCGTTGTTGGGGGTTTCCGAGATGTCCTCCACAGCATTTACAAACAGAAACCTTGATTCCATAAAGTGTTTCCAATATTTGAGCTGTTTCCATATTTTTCAACCGAGACAGATATTGCCTGCAGCCAAGAAGATTTCTACATAGTGTAAGATGCTTGGTTTTACTTCGGGTACACAGCAGACCATAATGTCTGATTCGGACAAAGCGTTTGGGTGGCACATGCATAAGGAATCTGCGGATAAATTCAACTCCGGGAATAGTCAGTGCTTTCCATTTACCAGCTTCACGGTAGTCCTTCACATAGTATGTGACAGTGTTTTCATCCATGCGGATAATACGGCGATTACTGATAGCAATTCTGTGTATGTACTTACCAAGGTAATCAATAACAGACTGTGCACCGTTAAAGGCTTTCTTACAGTGTGGAATCCAGTCTTTTTCATAGCAGATATTTATCAGCTCTTTGAAGGCATAGTGATTTCGGTATTTTTCACTGCTTCCGTGAAAGTGAAGTTTTTTATTTTTCCATAAAGTTTTCAGTTCATCCAGATATTTTCCACGGAAAAGTTTGGATAATACTTTAACAGGAAAAAAGAACTCTTCACCTTTATCACGCCACTGATTCTTAGCAGTCAATCCACCGCCGAGAAGAATGACATGGATATGGGGATGGAAATTCATTTCAGATCCCCATGTATGCAGGATGCAGATGTATCCGACCTTTGCACCCAGATATTTTTCATCCTCAGCAAGTTCATTTATCGAGGAAGAGACGGAATGATACAAGGCATCATACAGGAGTTTCTGGTTACAATAGATTAATGGATTCAGTTCCTGAGGGACTGTAAATACCACATGGAAGTAAGGTGCTTCCAGAACGTCTTCCCGTTGGGCATCCATCCACTTTTCGGTAGGAAGAGCCTGACACATAGGACAGCATCTGTTACGGCAGGAATTGTAGTGAATCTGAAGATGGCCACAATCTTCACAAACACTGACATTTGCGCCATAAGCTCCGGTCTTGCAGTTCATAATACAATGTGAAACTTTTGCCTGTTCCGCAGAAGGTGTATATCTGTCCAGATATTTGAGATAAAAAGAGTGAAATATATCCTGTACAGTTGGATTTTCCATGCCTAATCCTCCTGTACGTCAAAAGGACTTTTAATTCCCAATAGTGTTTTGTTACTCACATGAAGATATATTTCTGTAGATTTTGGGTCTGTATGTCCTAATAATGCTTGAATATATTTAATGTCACACCCCGCTTCCAAAAGATGGCTTGCAAAACTATGCCTAAAAGTATGAGAAGAAAAATGTTTCGTAATGCCAGCCTTTTTTGCACTTGTTTTTAAGAATTGATTTACGCTTGAAATATCAAGGTATGATATTGTCAATATTGGTTTACACTTTTTTCTCAAGAATGTTCGACCTCATGCT
>OHJX01000865.1_pt1 | contig 9722 bp, 10 predicted proteins | sample 1568671 | NCBI WGS metagenome assembly OHJX01 (sample SAMEA3879589, study PRJEB24766) | human gut metagenome | biome: human-associated habitat; feature: feces | place: USA | collected 1985/1987 | reverse complement strand
TATTTGCTATGCCCTTTATTTCTTGGCTGTCTTCTACTTATTTGTTTCAAACTTATTTTCCTCCCAGAAATATTTTTTGCGGGCGGTACCGCTGTTTTTCCTCTTCATACTGGTAAAGCCCGATAAACTGGTCTTCACTGTCGTACACACGAACAGTAAAACAGCAGGAATTTCCATCTCGCTCCGGTTCCGCTGTACCGGCATCCGCAGCAGTCCTGTTTTCACCGCTTTCCACTGTAAAAAGCTCCTCTGCATCCCGGAAAGGATTTCCATTGTGTACCAGCTTATCGCCCTCTCCCGGCTTCATACAGAATTTCGGATAATCCAGAAATACAGAATCAACCGGAAGCACATGCTCCTCCACTCTTCCTTCATCCCGAAGAGCCTCAATCTGAGACAGAGTCAGACTGTCCTCCAGGCGGAAGCGGTCTACCCGTGTGCGGAGAAGAGACTCCATACACCCGCCGCATCCTAACTTTCTTCCAATATCGTAACACAGAGTTCTGATATAGGTGCCTTTGCTGCAGGAAACATGGAAGGTTACCCGCGGCAAAGCGATTTCTTCTATCTGAATATCCAGAATTTCCACCGGACGGGCCTGTCTTTCAATTTCCTTTCCCGCCCTGGCCAGCTCATACAGCTTTTTGCCGTTGACCTTTAACGCCGAGTACATGGGCGGCACCTGCATATAATGCCCCAGGAAACTCATAACAGCCTCCCTTACCGCCTCTTCGGTCAAAGCCTCTGCCGCCTCCGGATTCTCTGCCAGAACGGTTCCGGTTGTATCCTGAGTATCCGTCTCCTTCCCCAGAAGAAGAACCGCCCGGTAGGACTTCGTTTTATCTGTCAGCATATCACAGAGTCTGGTTCCTTTCCCCAGGCAGACGGGCAGTACCCCCTCTGCTGCCGGATCCAGAGTACCGGTATGGCCGATTTTCTTCATCCGCAAAATACCTCTCATTTTTGCGACAACATCATGAGAGGTATAGCCTTTTTCTTTATATACGTTAATAATACCGTCCACTACGCTTCATACTCCTTCATCTGTCTGTCAATATGCTCGGACAGATTGTTGATGACGTCGTGTACGCTTCCGCTCATTGTGCAGCCGGCAGCTCTCACATGACCGCCGCCGCCGAAATAGGAAGCAACCTTGCTGACATCCACATAGTTGTTGGAGCGCATGCTGACTTTGTATACATGATTTTCCGTTTCGTGAAGGAAAATCGCAACCTCCACGCCTTCTGTTACCCGCATCTGATCCACAATTCCATCCAGATCAGAGCTTTCCACTCCATAAAAAATCATATCCTTGCGGCGTACCACACTGAATATGCACTTTCCATGCAGAAACGTTACGCTCTCCAGAAGGGCCCGGCCCAGAATCTGGTTCTGAACATAGGTTTTCCGGTAAAAGCTGTCGTCAATAATCCGGGAAAACGGAATGCCGCGGCTCATCATATCGCCTGCAGCTTCCATGGTTTTTGCCGTGGTATTGCTGTTTTTAAATACATTGGTATCGTGAATAATTCCTGTGTAGATACAGGCCGCTGCTGCGGTGCTGATTTTATCCTTTTCCAGGAATCCATAAATAACCTCGCAGGTGGAGCTGGCGTCCGGCACAACCGCATTTTCCTCGCAGTATCCTCTGTTTGTAATGTGGTGATCCAGACAGATACTGTGGGCTGCCGTCTCAAGATAACGGCCAAACGCACCCAGTCTCTCTTTGTCAGCGCTGTCCAGGCAGATACATAAATCGTAGATAACATCCTCTGCCGGGTTCTGGCTGATCTGATCAAAATAATCAAGATAACTGAATTTTACCGGCGGCTTCTCCAGGTAAACCTGAACGGTTTTCTCCGGATACTGCTCCTTTAAATAGTTGCATACCGCCAGACAGGAGCCGACGCAGTCGCCGTCGGGACGAATGTGTCCCAGAACGGCAATCGTCTTTGCTTCTTCTACCATCTGCAGCAATCTGTTCATCTGCATGATCCTCACCCTTTCCATCAATCCTGCACCATCTGTTTTTCCTTACGATGCCATCAATCTTTCAAGTCTCTGGTTACCTCATCAATGAGCCTTGACATATTTACGCCATGCTCAATGGACTGATCCAGCACAAAGCTGATTTCCGGTGTATTCCGCAGGTTCACACGGCGGGCAAGCTCGCGGCGGATATAGCCCACCGCGCTTTTCAGCCCTGTAATCGCCTCTTTCGCCCGCTCCTCGTCTCCAAGGACGCTGATGTATGCCTTGCAGTATTTCAGATCCGGAGTTACCTCCACTGCCACAACGCTGGTCATGGCGCCGTTTACCCGGGGATCCTTGATTTCCAGACGGATAATTTCACTTAATTCCCGCTGTACTTCCATGTTGATTCTTGTATTTTTAATGCTGTTTTTTCTCATATTTCTTTCCTTCCTGATGTCAGGCGGCATTGGCCGGCCACACGCCCGGAATGAAGCTTAGCGGGGCACCTCAACCATCATATATGCCTCTACCATATCATCTTCCTGAATATCGTTAAACTTCTCAAATACAAGTCCGCACTCGTAGCCGGTTGCTACTTCCTTCACGTCATCCTTAAACCGCTTCAGGGATGCCAGACCGCCCTCGAAAATCTGCTCGCCGTCGCGGGTAATGCGGCAGGAACATCCTCTCTGGAACTTTCCGTCCATAACGTATGCACCGGCAATGGTACCTACTCCGGATGCCTTGAAGGTCTGACGAACAACTGCATGACCGATTACCTTTTCCTCGTAAACCGGATCCAGCATACCCTTCATAGCAGCCTCTACATCCTCGATTGCCTGGTAAATTACCCGGTACAGACGGAGATCTACCTTCTCCCGCTCTGCAATGGATTTGGCCGTTGCATCAGGACGCACATTGAAGCCGATAATAATTGCATTGGATGCAGATGCCAGGGAAACGTCGGACTCGTTGATTGCGCCTACGCCGCCGTGGATAACCTTTACTACAACCTCTTCGTTGGACAGCTTCACAAGACTCTGCTTTACTGCCTCTACAGAACCCTGTACGTCAGCCTTGATAATCAGCGGCAGCTCTTTTACATTACCTGCCTTGATCTGGCTGAACAGATCATCCAGAGACAGCTTGGATTTGGTATCCTCAAGCAGCTTGTTCTTGCTTTCTGCAATGAAAGTCTCTGCATAGGAACGTGCTTCCTTCTCGTTTTCTGTAGACATCAGCACATCTCCTGCGCCCGGAACGTCATTCAGTCCCAGGATCTCAACCGGCATGGACGGGCCTGCCTCTTTTACGCGGCGTCCCTTATCATCCATCATTGCGCGGACCTTACCGTAGCAGGGGCCGGCTGTTACATTATCTCCAACCCGCAGAGTACCCTTCTGTACCAGAATGGTAGCTACCGGTCCTTTTCCTTTATCAAGCTCTGCCTCAATAACAAGACCTCTTGCCTTGCGGTTGGGGTTCGCCTTTAACTCCTTCACCTCTGCTGCCAGAAGAATCATCTCCAGAAGCTCCGGAATTCCTTCTTTTGTATGAGCAGAAACAGGAACGAAAATAGTGCTGCCGCCCCAATCCTCGGGAATCAGCTCATACTCGGACAGCTCCTGCTTTACTCTGTCTACATTGGCGCTGGGCTTATCGATCTTGTTGATTGCAACAATAATCTCTACCTCTGCTGCCTTTGCATGGTTAATTGCCTCAATGGTCTGGGGCATAACGCCGTCGTCTGCAGCAACAACCAGAATTGCAATATCTGTAGACTGGGCGCCGCGCATACGCATAGCGGTAAATGCCTCATGTCCCGGTGTATCCAAGAAAGTAATCTGCTGTCCCCGTACATCTACAGTATAAGCACCGATGTGCTGGGTAATTCCTCCTGCCTCTCTGGAGGTTACATTGCTCTGTCTGATTGCATCCAGAAGAGAGGTTTTACCATGGTCAACATGGCCCATAACGCAGACAACCGGCGGTCTGGAAACCATATCTTCCTCATTTTCCTCATCTTCCTTCAGAAGCTCGGCAATTACATCTACCTTTTCTTCCTTCTCGCAGAGAACCTCGTACTCCATAGCGATCTCTTCTGCCTTTTCAAAATCGATCTCAGAGTTTAAGGTTACAATCTGTCCCTGAAGGAACAGCTTCTTAACAATTGCGGAGGGCTGCAGCTTCATCTTTTCAGCCAGATCCTTAATGGTCAGAGACTCCGGAATGGTAATCACCTTAATGGTTTCCTCCACCTTCTCTGCCACCGGCTTCTGAGGCATAATAAACGGATGCTTGGATACCTTTCCGCCCTTGCGTCCTGCTCCGTCCTCCATGTTTCTTGTTTTGTCATAACGGTCATTTTTATGAGCATTCTTTACCTGACGGTTGCTGCTGGGCTTAGTCTGAATCGGTGTATCGTAATTCTTTGCGCCGCCGTCTCTCTGACCCTGACGTCCGGAACCGCTGCGGTTTCCGCCAAAACCGCCCTGACCCTGGCTTCTTCCGTCTCTGTTTCCGCTAAAGCCGCCCTGGCCTCTTCCGTCACGTCCTGCTGCCTGGCTCTGTGCCGGTGCTGCAGGCGGTGCTGCTTCTCTTACAGAAGACTGGCCTGCCGGAGCGCTGCTCTGCTGAGAACGCTGCTGATTCTGCGGACGCTGAGTCGGACGCTGCTGGGAGTTCTGAGGACGATATACTGCCGCCAGTTTCTTTTTCGGGGAATCTCCCTCTGCCTTCTTATCTCCGGCGCCATCAGATGCCTTTTTTCCCATACCTGCCTGTGCATCGGTCATATTGGAAGAATTGGATTTTACATCCTGATTCTCTTTCTGAAACACATCCAACACCTCCTTACTTGTTTTTCCTGTCTCTTTTGCCTGGTCATTTACTCTCACACTCACTACCTCCGATCATATTCATTTGTTTCACGATTGCCTTCGCCAGCCCTTCCTCTACCACAGCAAGAGATGCCCGCATCTCTTTTCCCATGGCGTGGCCCAGCTCATCTTTTCCGCCGAAATAGCAGATTGGAACTTTATAGTAAGTACACATATTGGTGAACATCTTTTTCGTATTGTCAGATGCCTCTTCCGATACAATCACCAGATGGGCGGTGCCGCCCTTTACCGCTTTTTCCGTAGAAAACTCTCCGCTGGCTGTTTTCCCGGCCTTGGTTGCAAGGCCAATCAGATTTAAAATTTTCTGTCGGTTATCCAAGCTGCTCCATCTCCTTTTCCAGTGTCTCATATACCTCTTTCGGAATCGCCATCTTAAAAGAGCGCTCCAGACCCCTGCCCTTTACAGCCTTCCGGAAACACTCCATGCAGGGGCACAGGTAAGCTCCCCGTCCGTTTTTCCTGCCGGTGGTATCCAGCGTAAAGGTTCCTTCCGGAGTCTTTAAAATCCGAATCATCTCTTTTTTGTTTTTCATTTCCCCGCAGCCGACACACTGCCGCTGGGGAACCTTCTTTGCACTTACCAAATTCTCACATCCTATCTGCTTTTCATCCACATTCTGTTACTGTTTATTCGGAAAGCTCGGCTGAATATTCGTCAGTAGCGGAAACCTCAAAATCTGCATCGAGGTTATCATATACGCCCTCTTCCTGATAATCAATGCCCATCTCCTCGAACAGTCCCATCTCACGGGCCTGTGTCTCGCTCTTGATATCAATCTTGTATCCGGTCAGTCTTGCTGCCAGTCTTGCATTCTGGCCTTCTTTACCGATTGCCAGAGAAAGCTGATAATCCGGAACAATAACCTGAGCCTCTCTTGATTCCTCATCTGCCACAACGCAGATTACCTTTGCAGGGCTCAGCGCATTTTCAATCAGGAACGCCGGGTTTTCATCCCAGATAATAATATCAATCTTCTCGCCTCTCAGCTCGTTAACAATAGAGTTAACTCTTGCGCCGTTCATACCGACACATGCGCCAACCGGATCTACGTTCGGATCATTGGACCAGACAGCAATCTTGGTTCTGGAGCCTGCCTCACGGGCGATAGCCCTGATTTCAACAGTACCGTCCTTAACCTCTGTTACCTCTTCCTCAAACAGACGCTTCACCAGATCCGGATGGGTTCTGGATACGGAAATACGCGGTCCCTTGGGAGTGTCCTTTACCTCCAGCACAAATACCTTAATGCGCTCGGTCGGCTTAAATACCTCACCCTTTACCTGCTCTGCCTCGTTTAAAATAGCGTCCACGCGGCCCAGGTTGATGCTCACATTGCGGCCCAGATAACGCTGTACAATACCGGTAACCACATCCTTTTCCTTGCGGTACCATTCGTTAAACTGCATGCTGCGCTCTTCCTCACGGATCTTCTGCAGAATCACATTCTTTGCATTCTGGGTGGCAATACGGCCAAAGGACTTGGACTCAATGGGGAAATGAACCACATCACCCAGATTGTACTTGGGGCTCTTCATCTTGGCCTCTGCCAAACTGATCTGCATCACCGGATCTTCTACCTCTTCCACTACTTCTTTTTCTGCGTAAACAGAAAAATCACCTGTCTCCGGATTGATGTTGACCTTCACATTGTCAGCCTTTCCGAAATGGTTCTTGCAGGCAGTCAGAAGAGAATTCTCAATGGCCTCCAGCAGTGTTTCCTTGCTGATATTTTTTTCTTTTTCCAGCAAATCCAGTGCTTCAATTAATTCCTTATTCATGGTTTATCCTCCTAAAATCCAATACGCTTCTGCTATCGTTCACAGGACGTATTCTCCTGTAAATTAGAAATCAAGCGCCAGACGAATCAGCGCGATATCTCCCCGCTCAAATGTTTCCTGGCTTCCATCCTCTGTCTCAATGGTTACGGTATCCTTGTCATAAGACTTCAGAGCGCCCTCAAATTCCTTCTGTTTGTTACGGGCCTTGTACAGGCGAATCTCCACCTGTTCTCCCAGACTCCGCTCAAAGTCCTTATCCTTCTTCAGGGGTCTGCCCAGTCCCGGAGAGCTGACCTCCAGAATGTAGCTGTCCTCAATGAAGTCCTCTTTATCCAGCCAGTCACTGAGCACACGGCTGATTACCTCACAGTCATCTACGGTAATTCCGCCTTCTTTGTCAATGTAGGCTCTCAGGTACCAGTTTCCCGCTTCCTTTACATATTCTACATCTACCAGCTCAAACTGATGCTCTTCAAGAAGCGGCAGCAGAAACTGCTCTGTTCTGGATTCATAAGTTTCTTTTCTGGTCATGATTTCACCTCTCTTCCTTCTGCTGCAGACCATTTTATGTATCTTTTCAAACTCCTGATACATAAAAGTGAGAGTGGACATCTGCCCACTCTCTATTAGTCATTCTATCATGTTATCATATGTAGTATATCACTACAATATGTGAAATGCAAGGGTTTTCTTTGCTTTCCAGTACAAAATGCCCTCTTCATCCTTCCGTTCCAGAAAGCCCTCCCCGTACAGATACTCCAGGCAGGAGAAGGTTTTTACCCATATCTGGGTACAGGACATAAAGTGCCGGTAATCCGGCGGTCCCTGGCTTCTTCCGTAGGCTCTCACACCCACGTCTCTGGTCGTCAGAAAGCCCCCGTCCTTTTCCAGAACGCCCTTCATGATCGAGCATTTATCCATATATCCCCGGACAACCCGGTCTACCTCTTTTCCGATATCCCGGATCTGTCCGCCGTGAGCCGGCAGAAAAAGACAGTCCGCATAGAAATGCTTCAGCTGCTCCAGGCTGCTGAGGTAACTGCGCAGCATTCCCCAGCCCTTGTACTGGGTACACACAATCGGAACAATGTCCGTCATAATCTGATCTCCGCAGAAAAGCAGCTTATGTTCCTCATCGTACAGTCCGCACTGGCCGTTGGTATGCCCCCGCAGAGGAATCACCTGAAAATGGAATTCTCCGTAATGAAGCATCGTTCCCGGCGGTGTGGGAACAAAGTCAAAATCCTCTGTTTTTCCTATACTCTCATAGGTTCTGTCTGTATACTCCATAATCGTCCCAAACAGCTCCGGTGTATATTCTTCCGTCACCCCTACGGTTCTGAGACTGGCAATCCTGGTAGCCTCATCGGCAAGGTAACAATGGCGCAGATCCGCTCTTTTTTTCGTCTCATCCGGATTCATCAGAATCCGTGCGCCCTTTGCCGCATAATACTGCACCAGCCCGCTGTGATCCGGATGATCGTGCGTAATAAAAATATCCAGATCCCGGCAGGAAATATCCAGACGTTCCAGCATCTTATCTATGATCTCCCTGTCCTGAGGGGTATCCATAGAGGTATCCACCATCAGGCTGCGGATAGGCTGCTTTACTACAAAAAGATTGCGGGGAACATATCTCTGTCCCGGATATCGGATCGTATGTTCATATATATTGTGAAAGACCTCTTCCATATACATGCTCCCTCCTCCCTTCTCTACGTCTATTGTAAAGATGTGCTCCGAGAATGTCAAATGCTTTCTTGCATACTGCCTATGGCAGAAAACCTGCAGACCAAAACCGGCCTTTTTTTCAGAATCACAGGAAAATCAGGCAGAAAACAGGTGTCCCTCATTCTGAATTCATCATAAACTGTACTATGCGGTATCTATTGCCTGAAGCTTATGAACAGAAGGAGGCAGACTATATGAAACCAAAGCTTGAAGCATGCAGCGTCAGTTACTCCTACCATACTCTGGAGGGGGAAACTCCGGCGCTTTCCGATATTTCTTTTTTTATCAATCCCGGAGAATTTCTTGCTGTCGTAGGTCCGTCCGGATGCGGCAAATCCACTCTGCTTTCTCTTTTAAGCGGTCTTCTCCAGCCGGAAAAGGGAAGTATTTTTATTGACGGAATTCCCATCTGCGACTCTCCATCCACCATCGGATACATGTTCCAGAAGGATCACCTGTTTGAATGGCGCACCATTTACGGAAATGTATCTCTCGGACTGGAAATCCAGAAGAAGCAAAGCAGCGCCGCCAAAAAAGAGCTGGAGGAAATGCTTTGCGCTTACGGTCTGGAAGGCTTTGAGCAGTCTCACCCCTCCGAGCTTTCCGGCGGCATGCGCCAGCGGGCCGCCTTAATCCGGACCCTGGCCCTGAAACCGGATCTCCTGCTTCTTGACGAACCTTTTTCCGCGCTGGACTATCAGACCCGCCTGGCTGTCTGCGACGATATCAGCGCAATTATCCGGGAAACGAAAAAAACAGCCCTGCTGATTACCCATGATCTTGCCGAGGCAATCAGTATGGCTGACCGGATTCTTGTTCTGTCCCGCCGTCCCGGAAAAGTAAAGGCTGTTTTTCCGGTTTCTTTCCCTGATGAGTATGACACTCCCCTGAAGCGGAGAAATGCGCCGGAATTTTCCGGATATTTCCACCAGGTGTGGAAGGAGCTGATTTCATGAATATAACTGTTCAGAATGAGACGTCTTCTTGTACTGCTTCGCTGAACAAGAAGCAGTGGAGATTTCCCTCCGTCCTGGATAGTTAATAGCGAATAACGAATGCGCCCTTGCATATCCTTGTGCCGGGGCGCAGCTGTATTTGCAGTATTCTTCATCCTTCCTCTGCGACGGTTTTGGGGGAACACCTGTAACCGCCTTCGTCTGCGACATGATATTATGTATTTTCTGCAAATCGAAAACCAGAACTTATCAATAACAGAACTTAAGCTTCGCCTGAGTTTGTGCAGAATTTGTCTTTCCTCTCCTAAAATGCAAAATCCACTCCAAATGTGAACTACCCATTGTCTAAAGCCAATGGGCTTCCTGCTTCATCGACCTCGTA
>OHJX01000864.1_pt1 | contig 9727 bp, 8 predicted proteins | sample 1568671 | NCBI WGS metagenome assembly OHJX01 (sample SAMEA3879589, study PRJEB24766) | human gut metagenome | biome: human-associated habitat; feature: feces | place: USA | collected 1985/1987 | reverse complement strand
ATGCCTCTGGTACTGCATGGCGGTACAGGCATCCCGGCAGACATGATCAAGAAAGCAATTGATCTGGGTGTTTCCAAGATCAATGTAAATACAGAATGCCAGCTTGCATTTGCAGCAGCAACCCGTGAGTATGTAGAAGCTGGAAAAGATCAGCAGGGCAAAGGATATGATCCAAGAAAACTTCTGGCTCCTGGTGCAGAAGCTATCAAAGCAACTGTTAAGGAAAAAATGGAATTGTTCGGTTCTGTAAATAAAGCCTGAGTTTTATAAAACCTGGGGCAGTCCGCTTGAATGACGAGTGGATTGCCCCATATTTTGATTCTGTAAGATGGGAAGAAAAGCAAAGGATATAAGAGTTCCGGCAGGTACAGCATCCGGTGACCGCCAGGAAAAAGGGGCAGAAGAGAAAGGATAAAAAGATGAGTGAGTATGTAAATGTGGTTGAGATTTTTGGGGAAAATGTTTTCAATGACGCTGTAATGCAGGCTCGCCTTCCGAAAAAGGTGTATAAAGAACTGAAACAGACCATTGAAGAGGGAAAAGAATTGACGCTGGAAATTGCTGATGTGGTTGCCCATGAGATGAAAGAATGGGCGATTGAAAAAGGGGCTACCCATTATAGCCACTGGTTTCAGCCGTTAACCGGTGTTACCGCAGAGAAACATGATGCATTTATTACAGCACCCAAGTCGGACGGCAAGGTTTTAATGAGTTTTTCAGGAAAAGAACTGATCAAAGGAGAACCGGATGCTTCGTCTTTTCCATCCGGAGGACTGCGGGCGACTTTTGAAGCCAGAGGTTACACCGCCTGGGATTGTACCTCGCCTGCTTTTGTCCGTCAGGATGCAGCAGGAGCTACGCTGTGTATTCCTACCGCATTCTGTTCTTATACCGGAGAAGCGCTGGATCAGAAAACTCCTCTGCTTCGGTCTATGGAAGCGATCAATAAGGAAGCCCTTCGTCTGATCCGTCTGTTTGGCAATACGACTTCTAAGAAAGTAACGCCTTCTGTAGGTGCAGAGCAGGAATATTTTCTGGTGGATGCTAAAAAATTCATGGAAAGAAAGGATCTGGTCTATGCAGGGCGTACACTGTTTGGAGCGATGCCGCCGAAAGGTCAGGAGCTGGATGATCACTATTTTGGAACGATCCGTCAGAAAATTGCCGGTTATATGAGAGATGTCAATGAAGAATTGTGGCGGCTGGGCGTTTCCGCTAAGACGCAGCATAACGAAGCAGCTCCGGCACAGCATGAACTGGCGCCTATTTATGCTCCGGCGAATATTGCCGTGGATCATAACCAGATTGTGATGCAGACCTTAAAGCGTGTGGCAAGAAAACACGGGCTGAAATGTCTCCTTCATGAAAAACCTTTCGCGGGGGTAAATGGTTCCGGTAAACATGATAACTGGTCTCTGGTTACCGATGACGGAATTAATCTGCTGGAACCGGGAAAAACACCCCATGAAAATATCCAGTTTCTTCTGGTACTCAGCTGTATCTTAAAAGCGGTGGATGAACATGCAGATCTTCTGCGGGAATCAGCGGCGGATGTGGGAAATGATCAGCGTTTGGGATCAAATGAAGCGCCGCCAGCGATCATTTCTATTTATCTGGGAGATCAGCTGGAGGATGTGGTAGAACAGTTGGTGAGTACAGGAACAGCAGATCACAGCTTAAAAGGCGGAAGATTGATGACTGGTGTGCGCACCCTCCCGGATCTGGCGAAAGACGCTACCGACAGAAACCGTACCTCACCGTTTGCTTTCACCGGAAATAAATTTGAGTTCCGTATGGTGGGCTCCAGCGATTCCGTAGCGTCTCCTAATATCGTATTGAACACGATTGTGGCTCAGGCGTTCAGGGAAGCCAGCGAAGTGCTGGAAAGTGCAGAGAACTTTGAAATTGCAGTTCACGATCTGATCAAGAAAAATTGCGCGGAACATCAGAGAATCATCTTTAATGGCAATGGCTATTCTGAGGCATGGGTGGAGGAAGCAAAGCGAAGAGGACTTTCCAATATCCGTTCCATGGTGGATGCGATCCCTGCTTTGGTATCTGATAAATCTGTAGCATTATTTGAAAAATTTAAGGTATTTACAAGAGCGGAACTGGAATCCCGTGTGGAAGTAAAATATGAAGGATATTCTAAGGCGATCAATGTGGAAGCCAGAGCTATGGTGGATATTGCAGGTAAACAGATTATTCCGGCAGTGATCAAATATGTGAAAAATCTGGCAGATACCATCAATTCTGTGAATGGTGTGGGAGGAATCGATGTGAGCGTGGAGATGGAGCTTTTGACAGAGACCTCTCAGCTTCTCAAAGAAACGCAGAATGCATGGAAAGTCTTAAGAGAGCGAGTAGAGGCGGCTTCTGCAATGAAACCGGGAGAGCAGCAGGCGCGGTATTATTATGAACAGGTTACTACAGCGATGGAGGATTTGAGAAGTCCGGTGGATCAGCTTGAGATGATCGTGGACAAATCCGTATGGCCGATGCCGTCCTATGGTGATTTGATGTTTGAAGTATAAAGGAAAAACGAGACTGTTACGGAAAAGTTTTCTGTAATGGTCTCGTTCTTTTTTTAGAAGGAGGGTGCCAGGTAATGAAAATATTACCTGGCACAATTATGAAAAAGTTTATCAAAAAAGTAATGATTGAAGTTATTTATTTATGAGTATATTATAGGGGAGAATCATGAAGAAATCATGTTTTGAAAGTAAATGTATTTTAAAATAAAAATGAACAAAATATGAATAAAATTGTAGAAAAATACAAAAAAATTCTGAAAAAATACAAAAATAACTAGGAGGAAAAGAATGAAAATGAAAATAACAGAGTATCTGGAGAGTCAGAATGTCAGCGCAGGGCTGATTCATGATCTGGAAAAGTTTCGGGAGAGATATCCAGTGGAAACAGAAACAGCTCATAGAGTGGTGATACCGGCGATGCCTTTCTATGGAAAGGAGATTTTGGAGATGGGAATTGCTGCTCTTTTGCAAAAGGAAAATCTTTTGCTGGCAGGTTCCAAGGCTACGGGAAAAAATGTGCTGGCGGAAAACCTGGCATGGCTCTTTGGACGACCTACCTACAATATATCTTTTCATGTAAATACTGGAAGCGCAGAACTGATCGGTACCGATACTTTTGAAGATAATCAGGTGAAACTGCGCCGGGGAAGTATTTATCAATGCGCCCAGTATGGAGGATTTGGCATTCTGGATGAAATTAATATGGCAAAGAATGATGCGGTTTCAGTACTGCATGCCACGCTGGATTATCGGAGAAGCATTGACGTGCCGGGGTACGACAAAATAGAACTTCATGATGCGGCAAGATTTATCGGAACCATGAATTACGGCTATGCGGGAACGAAAGAACTGAATGAGGCGCTGGTCTCCCGGTTTATGGTGATCGATATGCCGGAACAGACGCCGGAAACGCTGGAGAAGATTTTAAGAGAGCTTTTCTCTGATGGAAAAAAAGAAGCGTTGGATCAGTTTGCCGGTCTGTTTTTAGATCTCCAGATGAAAGCAGAAAATGGAGAGATTTCCACCAAAGCAGTGGATCTGCGAGGAATACTGGCTTCCTTAAAGACGATTCGGCAGGGACTTACTCCTCTGGCAGCAGTCCGCATGGGTGTGATCAATAAATGTTTTGACGATTTTGAAAAGGAAATTGTGGAAGATGTAGTTCTCACACGGATTCCTGAAGAGTGGAATTGGACGGATATATTTTAGCGAGGAGAGTGGAATGGAAGAGAGAGAACTGGAAATTGCCAATCGGATGAAGAATCTGATCTGGACAGTTTGCGGAGATTATACGCTGGAGGCAAAACCGGATGTGGACGGTTTTTTGCGGTCCAAATATCTTGCCCTGTACGACGGAATCAAGCAGGGAGCGTTCGCCCGATATTTTGACAAGGAGGCGCTGAGCTTGTATCTGGTGAAAAAGGTCTATTTACAGGCGGATGAGGCGTCGCTTATGGAAGTAACGCGCTTGTGCATGGAGGAGGCGGTAGGGCAGAGGATTGCAGCAGAGCGAAAAGGGGTGGAGAGTATTCGCCGGAAAGCCTATGAATACGTACTGGAACATGATCTGGAACAGATGGTAGGCACAGATCTGGGACGGCTGAAAATAGCTCTTATGCGGAGATATCTTACGCAGGATCATCAGGCAGAGAAAAAATTTACGGAACGGATGGACAGTCTTTATGCTCTGCATCAGGCGAAAGATACGATGGAAGTAATCCAGAAGATCGACAGCTGCTATAATGCGTGGGTAGATCCGGAGTTTGTAAAAAAGTCCGGTGGTTTGGAACGGGTGCTGGCGGTTACACTGGAAGAACTTTCAGAATATAATTGGAAGGATTTTCTCACCGAGGAGATGTATGAGGAGAATTTTGAGGCGTATCTGGAACAGATGAGCAGCCAGATGACAGCTACCCGGGGAGAAGAGTGGGAGCAGAAGGAGAGAAAGCCGGAAGCCAAACGAATCCTGCGGGTAACGGAAGAAGATTTCCAAAAGGTATATACGTATATCGAATTGAATTTTGGGAAAACTTACTTAAATCCATTGGAGGAAAAAAAGATCAACCGCCAGCTTTGCCGCGGAATTCATGGAGATTGCGGGCTATATTTTACTGACGGGATTCTGGCAAATCCGGTGAAGCGAAATTATCAGCTGGAATATGCGAAAAAGCAGAGAGATAAAAATAAATATGCATATTACGATAATCACCGGATCGTAAAAAGGAACATTGCCATTCTTACCGGTATATTGAAAAAATCTCTGGCATTGCGTCAGGAACAGACGGAGATCATTACGGACAGGGGAACTTTACAGCCGTCCCGGCTCGGGTGGGGAGAAGTCAGGATGCCCGGCTTTTTTCCAGAATTCTGGAACAGAAAAGCAGTGATTTTGTGGTGGATCTTTTGATTGATGCCAGCGGTTCGCAGCGGGTGCGGCAGGAAAAGGTGGCTCTTCAGGCATATATTATCATGCAGTCGTTAAGTCAGGTGGGGATTCCCCACAGGGTGATGAGTTTTTGCACTTTCTGGGATCACACGATTCTCCAGCGATACCGGGAATATGAGGAAGATGCGTCAGCAAATGAACGGATTTTTACGTTTACCACTTCCTCCAATAATCGGGATGGGCTTGCCATAAAAGCGGCTTCCCAGGGACTATTGGAGAGGGAAGAGGAACATAAAATTATGATCGTTTTAAGTGACGGACGTCCCTATGATGTGATCTTAAACCGACCGAATGCCAGAAATCCTCAGCCGTATTACGGGGAATACGCAGTGCGGGATACGGGAGTGGAAGTGCGGAGATTGCGAAACTTGGGGATCTCTGTTCTGGGTGTCTTTGTGGGAGAGGAAAAAGATCTGGGGGCGGAAAAAAAGATTTTTGGAAAAGACTTTGCATATATTCGGGATATTTCTAATTTTTCAAAAATTGTGGGAAACTATCTGACAAAGCAGTTGGAAGATAACACCTGACGGGAGGCGGGGTGTCACTTGCCAAGAAAAAGCCTATCTGCTATACTGAATATTGTTGCACTGGAAAATTGTAGAACAGGCGTAACGGAATCGTTACGAAGGAGCAAAGGAGGAAATATGGCGGCCATATTGAAAAAGAAATCCTGGTACAGAGATTATCTTCTGATTTTTCTGGGAACAGCGCTGATGTCGGTGGCATTGAACTCTGCATTTGAACCAAACGGTCTTGTAGACGGAGGCTTCAGCGGAATCGCTATTATTATAAAAAATATTACAGAAGGGCTGGTGGACGGCGGTGTTCCTCTTTGGATTACGAATATCGTGTTGAATATTCCTATGTTTTTCCTTGGGATACGGATCAAGGGCGTCCGGTTTTTGGCAAAGACAATCTGGGGAACGCTGTCCCTGTCTTTTTGGCTGGCAGTGATGCCGGTAATCCCACTGGTTGAGGGAGAAATGGTGCTGGCAGTGATCTTTGGCGGTGTACTGCAGGGTACTGGAATCGGTCTGGTATTTCTGGGACAGGGGACGACCGGAGGAACCGATATGGTAGCCACGCTGATCCAGCATTATGTAAAGCATATGTCCATTGCGCGCATTATGCAGATTGTGGATGCGCTCATTGTGGTTACAGGCGCTTTTGTATTCGGACCCAAGACTGCGCTGTACGCTATTGTAGCTATTTTTATCGTGGCGAAGGTAACGGACGGTCTTATGGAGGGGATGAATTATGCCAAGGCAGTGTATATTATTTCAGACCATTCCGATGAGATTTCTTCTATTTTGCTTCACGATCTGGATCGGGGAGTGACGGGGATTCATGCGAGAGGGATGTATGAAGGAAAGGACAGAATGATGCTTTTTTGTGTTGTAGGGAAAAAGCAGATTGTCCAGTTGAAAGAGGCGATCGCCCAGGTAGATCCGGGAGCATTTGTGATCGTTACAGACGCCAGAGAGGTTCTGGGAGAGGGATTTATAGAAAATTTCACCATATAAAAATACAGAAAGAACGGTGTTTTTATGCCAACATATTGAGAAAATGTTAAATTTATTACATTTTCTCTTTTCTTTTTTAATGATTTATATTAGAATATATGGTAAGAGACTTTGCTTTTTAGGGGTAAATAGCAAAGAGAGCAAAAACTTTATACTGAAAGAGGGTATGTTTATGATTTCAAATCAAGTTCTTCAAAGCACAGTGGATGGGCTGAAAGGGATTTCCAAGATTGATTTCATCGTGGCTGATACAGAGGGGAAGATTCTGGCAACTACATTTCAGAATCATGAGATCGGCAATGAGGAGATTGTAAGTTTTGTGAAATCGCAGGCAGACAGTCAGGCAGTGAGAGGTTATCAGTTTTATAAGGTATATGATGAAAATCGACTGGAGTATGTTCTGATCGCCGGCGGCAGCAATGACGATGTGTATATGATAGGCAAGATGGCTGCATTTCAGATTCAGAATCTGCTGGTAGCGTACAAAGAGCGATTTGACAAGGATAATTTTATCAAGAATCTTCTGTTGGATAATCTGCTTCTGGTGGATATCTATAATCGGGCGAAGAAGCTGCATATTGCCGTGGAAGTGCGCCGGGTGGTATTTATTCTGGAGACAGGACAGGGAAAAGATTACAATGCGCTGGAAAATGTGAAAAGCGTTTTTCAGGGGAAAAGCGGCGATTTTATAACAGCCGTGGATGAGAAGAGTATTATTATCGTAAAAGAGGTGGCGCCGGAGGAAGGATATGCCCAGATGCAGACGATTGCGGAAAATATTCTGGACGTGGTAGGCAGAAATCCAGATGGCAGCACACATATCGCTTATGGTACGATCGTAAAAGAATTAAAGGAAGTCTCTCGTTCTTATAAGGAGGCAAGGATGGCGCTGGATGTGGGTAAGATCTTCTTTGAGGAAAAAGAAGTGATTGCATACAGTTCTCTGGGAATCGGACGTCTGATCTATCAGTTGCCCATTCCGCTGTGTAAGATGTTTATCAAAGAAATTTTTGAGAATAAATCTCCAGATGATTTTGATGAGGAAACACTTACTACCATCAATAAATTCTTTGAGAATAGTTTGAATGTATCAGAAACGTCCAGACAGTTGTACATTCACAGGAATACTTTGGTATACCGGCTGGATAAGCTGCAAAAAAGCACCGGTCTGGATCTCAGAGTTTTTGAAGACGCGATTACTTTTAAGATTGCTCTGATGGTCGTGCGGTATATGAAGTACATGGAAACACTAGACTATTGATAATACAGACAGGAGGAGTATATGATTACGTTGGAAAATGTAAGCAAATCATACGCAAAAGGCCAACCGGCATTAAATAACGTATCTTTGCACATTGATAAAGGGGAATTCGTATTCATTGTTGGAAATAGTGGATCAGGGAAATCTACATTGATAAAACTATTGCTGAAAGAGCTGGAGCCTACATCGGGAACCATTAAGGTCAACGATCAGGATCTTGGAAAGCTGAAGAGGAGACAGGTGCCTAAGTACCGCCGTGGAGTGGGCTGTGTGTTTCAGGACTTCCGCCTTTTGAAGGATCGGAATGTTTATGAAAATGTGGCTTTCGCTCAGAGGGTGATTGAGCGCCCGAACCGTGTCATTAAAAAGAGAGTGCCGGAGATTCTCACCCTGGTGGGATTGGCTGAAAAGTACAAATCTTTTCCGAGAGAGTTGTCTGGTGGAGAACAGCAGAGGGTGGCTTTGGCAAGAGCGCTGGTAAATCGGCCGAATATTTTGCTGGCAGACGAGCCCACAGGTAATCTGGATCCTAAGAATTCACTGGATATCATGAAGCTGCTGGAGGAGATCAACGAGAGAGGAACGACAGTTGTAATAGTTACCCATAACAGAGAAATCGTTAATTCTTTTAAGAAGCGAGTAATTACGATGCGTAAAGGCGTGATCGTAAGTGATGAACAGGAAGGTGAATATCTTGAGAATTAGTACAATTGGTTACAGCGCGAAACAGGGAATAAAAAATATCTGGAGAAATATTATGTTCTCCGTTGCTTCCATTGCCACGATGTCAGCCTGCATTTTCTTATTTGGATTGTTTTTCTCTCTTGTGATCAACTTCCGCTATATCGTTAAGAATGCAGAGGAAGGTGTGGCGGTTACCGTATTATTTGAAGAGGGTACCGATCAGGCGACTATTAATGCTATTGGAGAAAAGATTAAAGCATATGATGGAGTGACGGCCTGCGAATATATTCCGGCAGAGACGGCATGGGAGGAGTTCAGTAAAGATTATTTTGGTGAATCAGAGGAAGCACAGAAGTTGGCAGAAGGATTTGAAAATGACAATCCTCTGGCATCATCTTCCAGTTACGCCGTTTATGTGGATAAAATCGAAAAGCAGGATGCTCTGGTAAAGTATATTGAAGGGTTGGAAGGGGTCCGGGAGGTTAACCAGCTAAAGGGAGCTACACAGACGCTGACGACCTTTAACAAGCTGATCAGTTATATTTCTGTTGCGATTATATTGATCTTATTATGTGTGGCGGTATTTTTGATCAGTAATACGGTAGCGATCGGTATTTCCATACGAAAAGAAGAAATCGGCATTATGAAGCTGATAGGAGCTACCAACTTTTTTGTGCGGGCACCGTTTTTGATCGAGGGTATTATTATCGGATTTATTGGTTCCGCGATTCCGCTGGCATTGCTGTTCGTGTTATACGACAAAGTGGTAAAATATATTCTGACCAAATTCAGTATGCTCAGCAATGTGGTACAGTTTATGAATATTTATCAGGTGTTTGAGGTGCTGGTTCCGGTGGGATTGGTGCTTGGTATGGGAATTGGTCTTTTTGGAAGTATCATTACCATCAGAAAGCATTTGAAAGTCTGAAAGTAAATGACATAAGAGGGGGCTGTCGAAAAAACGATGGCCTCTTTTATAATTTAAGGTGGAGCAGAATGAGATGAAGAAAAATAAGACATGGCTGAGAGGTTTTGCAGCAGGGATCGGTGTGAGTGCTGCGGTGGGAGGAACGCTGTTTTATGTGCAATATGGAACGCTTCCGCTGATAGGAGACAGTGTAGTTACCGGAAAAACTGCCAGTAAGGCAGCTCGTATTGAAAGACTGGTAGAAAAAAATTATCTGGAAGATGTGGAGAGTGAAAGCATGGCAGAAGGCATGTACGCAGGAATGCTGGCAAGTTTGGGCGATCCCTATTCTGGATATTTTTCAGAGGAAAA
>OHJX01000857.1_pt1 | contig 9838 bp, 7 predicted proteins | sample 1568671 | NCBI WGS metagenome assembly OHJX01 (sample SAMEA3879589, study PRJEB24766) | human gut metagenome | biome: human-associated habitat; feature: feces | place: USA | collected 1985/1987 | reverse complement strand
CGGACTGATTGGCGGTGCCAACGCACCTGGGGAAGTGGTGCGCGACGAGATTCGCAAGGCCAGGGAGCTGACAGATAAGCCTTTTGGCGTCAATGTCATGCTGCTGAGCCCTCATGCGGAGGATGTGGCAAAGGTGGTTGTGGAGGAAGGCATCAAGGTGGTTACCACCGGCGCCGGAAGCCCTGCCAAGTTCATGGAAATGTGGAAAGCCGCAGGCGTGAAGGTAATCCCTGTAGTCGCCAGCGTTGCGATGGCGAAGCTGATGGAACGCGCAGGAGCGGACGCGGTGGTTGCCGAAGGCATGGAAAGCGGCGGACATATCGGATCAGCCACTACCATGACGCTGGTTCCCCAGGTCGTGGATGCGGTGGACATTCCGGTAATTGCAGCCGGCGGCATCGCAGACGGCAGAGGCTTTGCAGCGGCATTTATGCTGGGGGCGCAGGGCGTGCAGATGGGCACCCGCTTCGTGGTGGCCAAAGAATCCATTGTCCACGACAACTATAAACAGAAGGTTATCAAAGCCAGGGACATTGATTCAGAAGTAACCGGAATGAGCACCGGACACCCGGTCCGCCAGATCCGCAACAAAATGACAAGGGAATACCTGAAGCTGGAAAAAGAAGGCGCTACCTTTGAAGAACTGGAATACCTGACCCTTGGTTCCCTCAGGAAAGCCGTCATGGAAGGCGACGTAGTAAACGGAACCCTCATGGCCGGCCAATGCGCAGGAATGGTCAACAAAGAACAAACCTGCCGCCAGATCATCCAGGAAATCATCCAGGAAGCCAGCGCCCTCCTGAATAAATAAGTTAAAAACAGACTTATTACAGTCCCCTTATGATTTTGAGATTTTCCGACAAAGCTACCCTAAAAATAAAGCGGCCATACAGCTGCAATAATAAAGATACAAAAAAGGCTATCCGGCAAACATAACTGCAAAAGCCCTGCTTTTAAACAACTGACACCGGCAGTCTTTTTTTACAACTGAATATTTTGAATATCAAATAAAAAGACTATCAAAATAATACCGCAAATATTTTCCAACAACACCAACTTCTAATTATATTAAATTTACTACCATAACTTTAGCCATAAACATAGACAAAAAACATAACATATCAGCCTGAATCTTTCATGGAATCATGTGGTTTACAGAGATCTTGGGGCGTATGCTTCTCCGTATGTAGAGCACCGTCCCCTTGCCGGGCAGGGTTTGCTGTCAGGGTCGTTTAAAAACGCCGGTCCTTACGCCGCGTATTTTGCGGCGTTAGTACCGCTGCGTTTTTAACCGAGCGCAAGCGTGCCCAGACAGCAAACCCTGCCCGGCAAGGGGACGGTTCAACAAACTTCCGAGAGGCCACCCCCCCCAAGATCCCAAGAAATTCAGGCCTTCTAAGAGAGGATGGGAATATGGGCAAAACAGCATTTATTTTTCCGGGGCAGGGTTCCCAGTATATAGGCATGGGAAAAGACTTTTATGAGCAATTCCCCGCAGCCAGAGATGTATTTCAGGCGGCTTCAGAGACTTCAGGGCTGGATGTGGCGGCTCTTTGTTTTGAAGAAAATGAACAGATTAACATTACGGAATATACACAGATCGCCATGCTAACCGTGGAGACGGCGATTCTGAAGGTACTGGAGGAGATGGGCCACAGGCCGGATGTGGCGGCAGGCCTGAGCCTGGGAGAGTACGCGGCCCTGGCATCAGCGGATGTGATGGACTTAAAGGATTTGTTTTACTGCGTGCGCCAAAGAGGGATTTTCATGCAGGAGGCGGTTCCTGTGGGCGGAGCCATGACAGCGGTTCTGGGGCTGGACAGTGAAACCATAGCACAGGCCTGCGGGGAAATTGATGGCATGGTAAGCGTTGCCAATTATAACTGCCCCGGCCAGACCGTGATTACCGGAGAAGAGGCGGCTGTGAATGCGGCGGCTGAGAAGCTGAAAGCCATGGGAGCAAAGCGCTGCGTGCCCCTGAAGGTAAGCGGGCCGTTCCATTCCCCAATGCTTTCCGGCGCGGGAGAGAAGCTGGGGGAGGTTCTGGAAAAAATTACGCTGAAGAAGATTGCGGTGCCCTATCTTTCCAACGTGACGGCGGATTATGTTACGGATACGGCACAGATAAAAGAACTTTTGGTAAAGCAGGTATCAAATTCCGTCAGATGGCAGCAGTGCGTGGAACGCATGATTGCAGACGGCGTGGATACCTTTGTGGAAATCGGGCCGGGAAAATCCCTGTCGGGTTTTATGCGTAAAATCAACAGGGATGTAACCGTTATTAATATAGAGAAAAAAGAAGATCTGGAGAAGCTGTAAGGAAACTGGACAGTTCCTATCCTGATAAGCTATTGCAGTTAACTAAGAAAGACGGGGAAAAGTAGAATGCTGGAAGGAAAAACAGCGCTGGTGACCGGAGCGGGACGGGGAATCGGAAGACAGATTGCCCTGACGCTTGCGGCAGAGGGCGCAGATGTTATTGTAAACTGTAACGCAAGCTGTGAACAGGCGGAGAAAACAGCAGAAGAAATCAGAAAACTGGGAAGAAGGGCGGAGGTGCTTCAGGCTTCCGTGGCTGATTTCCAGGCCTGCGGGGATATGGTGAAGAAAGCGCTGGAGCTTTTCGGGCATATTGATATCCTGGTGAACAATGCGGGCATTACCAGGGACAATCTGGTGATAGGCATGAAGGAAGAGGATTTCGATGCGGTAATTGATACCAATTTGAAGGGAACCTTCAATACTATCCGTCATTTGTACCGTAACTTTATGAAGCAGAAGAGCGGCAGGATTATTAATCTCTCCTCGGTTTCCGGCGTGCTGGGAAATGCGGGGCAGGCAAACTATGCCGCCAGCAAGGCCGGTGTGATCGGCCTGACCAAGAGCGTTGCCAAGGAGCTGGCCAGCCGGAATGTGACGGTAAATGCGGTGGCTCCGGGATATATTGAAACGGATATGACTGCGGCAATGAGCGAGGATGCAAAAAAAGCGGTAATATCACAGATCCCTCTGAAAAGAGTGGGAAGGCCGGAGGATGTGGCGGCTTTGGTAGCTTTTCTGGCGGGAGAGGGCGGCGCTTATATTACCGGCCAGGTCATTTCCGTTGACGGGGGAATGGCGATCTGAATTATTTTTAATCCCGCGGGAGCGGGAGGATGGGAGCAGATATGAGCAGAAGAGTAGTGGTAACAGGAATGGGCGCGATTACACCCATCGGACTGTCCGTAGAGGAGTTCTGGGCAGCGGTTAAATCAGGAAAAACAGGCTTTGCACCGATTACGAAATTCGATGCATCGGAATATAAATGTAAGCTGGCGGCGGAAGTGAAGGATTTTGACCCCAAGAATTATATGGATTTTAAGGCGGCAAAAAGGATGGAGCTGTTTTGTCAGTATGGAGTAGCTGCGGCAAAAGAAGCATTTTCTCAGGCGGGTCTTGATATGGAAAAGGAAGATCCGTACCGGGTGGGATGTTCCATTGGCTCTGGAGTGGGAAGCCTGCAGGCAGCAGAAGCAGCCTGTAATAAGATTCAGGAGAAAGGTCCCTCCAGAGTAAATCCTTTGTTGGTGCCTTTGATGATATCGAATATGGCAGCAGGAAATGTATCGATTCAGTTAGGGCTTAAGGGAAAAAGTCTGAATGTGGTGACTGCTTGTGCAACGGGAACCCACTCGATCGGTGAGGCATATCGGAGTATTCAGTGCAATGACGCTGATGTGATGCTGGCAGGAGGTACAGAGGCAAGTATTTGTCCGGTGGGAGTTGCAGGTTTTGCAGCATTGACCGCATTGTCGGTTTCTCAGGACCCGAAACGGTGTTCTCTTCCATTTGACAAGGACAGAAGCGGATTTGTGATGGGAGAGGGTGCCGGTGTGGTGATTCTGGAAGAACTGGAGCATGCCAGAAAACGGGGAGCCAGGATTCTTGCAGAGATTGTAGGATATGGAGCGACCAGTGACGGGTATCATATCACATCCCCGGCGCAGGACGGTTCCGGAGCGGCAAAAGCTATGGAACTGGCAATGCAGGAAGCAGGAATGGAAAAAGAAGAGGTTCTGTATATCAATGCTCATGGAACAGCGACCCATCATAACGATCTTTTTGAGACGAGAGCCATTAAAAGACTTTTTGGCGATCACGCTTACAAAATAAAGATTAATTCTACGAAATCGATGATCGGTCATCTTCTCGGAGCGGCAGGCGGAGTTGAGTTTATCGTATGTGTAAAAAGCATTCAGGACGGATACATTCATCAGACAATGGGAACAAAAAATGTCGATCCCGAATGTGATCTAAATTATGCGGTAGGCTCACCGGTCAAGAAGGATGTAAACTATGTATTGACAAACTCACTGGGATTCGGAGGTCATAACGCTTCTCTTCTCGTGAAAAAATATGAAGATTAAGGCGGGGTGCAAAAATGAAGACAGAACAGATCCTTCAGTTGGTAGAAGCTGTGTCGGGATTCGGATTGGACGAATTTGAATACGAAGAAGACGGAGTAAAGCTGAAGTTGAAAAAAGGCGGAAACGTCTGCACATCAGTATCGGCAGAAACGGCAGGAAGAACAAAGACAGAAGCGGAGATTGCAAGAACAGAAGAAAATGCGGAAGTCTTATTAGAAGGCAAAATAGTGAAAGCTCCGCTTGTCGGAATTTTCTATGCGTCGCCGGAAGAAGGAGGAACTCCTTTCGTGCAGGCAGGAGACAAAGTAGAAAAGGGAACGGTTCTCGGGATCGTGGAAGCGATGAAGCTTATGAATGAGATCGAAAGTGATTTTGAGGGAACGATAGAAGAGGTTCTTGTCGAAAACGGAGCGGCGGTAGAATACGGACAGCCTCTTTTTGTCATCAAATAAAGAACGATACAAAAACGGCATAGTAAAAATATCAGGGAGGCAGAGTACGGAGATGGAAAGAGAGACAAAGAAAAGCTTAAATATAGAACAGATCCAGCAGATCATCCCGCACAGGCATCCGTTTTGCCTGATCGACAGGATCGAAGATTATGAACCGGGGGAATTTGCCATAGGCTATAAAGCGGTAACATATACGGAAGAATTTTTTAAAGGCCATTTCCCGAATAAACCGGTTATGCCGGGGGTACTTATTGTAGAAGCGCTTGCACAAACAGGAGCAGTGGCGATTTTAAGTACGCCGGAAAATAAAGGAAAGATTGCATTTTTCGGAGGAATACAAAACTGCCGGTTTAAAGGAATGGTATTTCCTGGCGACGTGTTGAGATTAGAGACAAAGATTATTCGTCAAAAAGGTCCGGTAGGAATCGGAAAAGCGGTTGCAAGTGTGGACGGTAAAGTAGTAGTAAGCGCAGAATTGACGTTTATGGCAGGAGAATAGATTTATGATCGAAAAAATATTGATCGCAAACCGTGGCGAGATTGCGGTTCGGATTATTCGGGCATGCAGAGAAATGGGAATTGAAACTGTGGCAGTCTATTCGGAGGCTGACAAGGAGGCTCTTCATACCCAGCTTGCGGATGAAGCAGTCTGTATCGGTCCGGCGCAGGCATCGGAAAGTTATCTGAATATGCAGAATTTGATCAGCGCAGCGCTCGTTTCGGGAGCAGATGCGATTCATCCCGGATTCGGATTTTTATCGGAAAATGCAAAATTTGCAGAACTTTGCGAACAGTGCGAGATTACCTTTATCGGTCCTGATTCTAAAGTGATCGGTAAGATGGGAAATAAAACAGAAGCAAGAGCAACAATGATCGCGGCAGGGATTCCGGTTATCCGGGGGACAAACGGAGCGGTTTTAGATCTGGAAGAAGGGAAAAAAGAAGCGGCGCGCATCGGATATCCTGTGATCATTAAAGCCGCCTTGGGAGGCGGAGGAAAAGGGATGCGGACAGCGCAAAGTGAAGAAGAGTTTGAAAGTTGTTTTGTGACGGCGCGCAAAGAGGCGGAAAAGGCATTCGGAGACGGAACAATGTATATCGAGCATTTTGTGGAGCATCCTCGTCATATTGAATTTCAAATCATTGCAGATTCATATGGAAATATAGTTCATCTCGGAGAACGGGATTGTTCGATACAGAGAAATCATCAGAAGATGATCGAAGAGTGTCCATGCGCCGCGTTGTCAGATGAACTTCGTAAAAAAATGGGCGAAACGGCGGTAAAGGCCGCAAGGGCCGCAGGCTATACAAACGCCGGAACAGTAGAGTTTCTGTTGGAAAAAGACGGTACATTTTATTTTATGGAAATGAACACAAGGATACAGGTGGAACATCCGGTAACGGAGTGCGTAACCGGGATCGATCTGATCAAAGAGCAGATACGGATCGCAAACGGCGGGGAACTTACTTTCAGGCAGGAAGATATCAGGATGACAGGTCATGCGATCGAATGTCGGATCAATGCGGAGATACCGGAGCGCAATTTTACGCCGTCAGCCGGAAGAATCACAGATCTGCATCTTCCGGGAGGAAACGGGATCCGTGTAGATACGGCTGTTTACAGCGGATGCGAGGTGCTGCCTTATTATGATTCCATGTTGGCGAAACTGATCGTTCACGGGAAAGACCGTCGAGAGGCGGTAGATAAGATGAGGAGCGCTCTGGGAGAAATTATTATAGAAGGAATCGGAACGAATGTCGATTACCAGTATGAGATTTCGGAAAACGAGGATTTTATATCAGGAAAGACAGATGTGGATTTTATTCGGAGGCTGAGTAGTGAAACTGCATAATATGTTTAAAAAGACCGTAGGGAAAGAACATGGAACATCGAAAAATACAAAAGTAAGAAATGTTCCCGAAGGATTGCTGAAAAAGTGCAATAAGTGCGGCGCGGCTATTTTGGCAGAGGATGCCGTAAATAACAATTATATTTGTCCGAAGTGTCACGGATATTTCAGGATGCATGCAGGACGGCGGATCGAGATGATCGCAGATCCCGGAACTTTTGAAGAATGGGATGCAAAGATGAAGTTTGAAAATCCTCTGGAATTTAGCGGTTATGAGGAAAAAGTACGAAGATTAAGGGAACAGACCGGACTTGACGAAGCGGTCGTTACAGGGAAAGTTATGGTCGCGGGCCATCCGGCGGTGATCGGAGTATGTGACGGACGTTTTATGATGGCGAGCATGGGCGAAGTGGTCGGTGAGAAGATCACAAGAGCGATAGAACGGGCTACGAAAGAAAATCTTCCGGTTATTTTGTTCGCATGTTCTGGAGGCGCAAGGATGCAGGAAGGGATCGTTTCTCTTATGCAGATGGCGAAAACGGCGGCTGCGCTGAAACGGCACAGTGAAAAAGGGCTTCTGTATGTGAGCGTTTTAACAGACCCGACGACAGGAGGAGTAACGGCAAGCTTTGCCATGCTTGGAGATATGATTCTGGCAGAGCCGAATGCGCTGATCGGGTTTGCAGGACCGAGGGTGATCGAGCAGACGATCGGAAAGAAGCTGCCGAAAGGATTTCAGAGGTCGGAGTTTTTGCTCGAACATGGATTTGTAGATCGGATCGTAGAGCGGTCGGAAATGAAAAGCGTTCTTGCGCGTATTTTGCATATGCATGACCGTACAAAAGAAAAAACAGAAGAAAGTACCGGGGAAACCGAAAAGATTGAAAGCACTACACAAGAAGATACTATGCCAAAACAGGTGCGGTCAAAAGGCGGAATAAGCGCGTGGGAAAGAGTTCTTCTTTCAAGAAAAACAGACCGTCCGGTCGGAACAGACTATGTGAATATGCTGTTTTCTGATTTTATGGAATTTCATGGCGACAGGCTTTTTAGAGACGATCCTGCAGTGGCAGGAGGAATTGCAATGTTCGGGAACATTCCGGTCACGGTGATCGCTCAGGTGAAGGGAAAGACGACGAAAGAAAATGTGACACGCAATTTTGCGATGATGTCTCCGGAAGGATATCGGAAAACATTACGATTGATCCGGCAGGCAGAAAAGTTCGGACGTCCGGTGATCTGTATCGTAGATACTCCGGGAGCATTTTGCGGACAGGAAGCAGAAGAGCACGGACAGGGAGAAGCGATCGCTTCAAACTTATATGAACTGTCCTCGATAAAAGTTCCGATCGTTTCGGTACTGATCGGGGAAGGCGGAAGCGGAGGAGCACTGGCTCTGGCTGTGGCAGATGAAGTGTGGATTCTGGAAAACTCTGTCTATTCGGTTCTTTCTCCGGAAGGATTTGCAAGTATACTCTGGAAAGACAGCAAGCGTGCGTCAGAAGCGGCGGAAGTGATGAAACTGACGGCGGATGATCTGAAATGCTTAGGGATAGTGGAACAGGTGATCAGAGAACCGAAGTCGTATACGTCACAGACAATGGCTGGGGTATGTGAAGAATTAAAAAACATGCTCAGCGTTTTTTTGAAAAAATACGGATCTATGGATGAAAGACAACTGCTGAATCATCGATATGACAGATTTCGTAAAATGTAAAAAGTGCTTCTTTTCCGAACAAAGTGTGTGCTATAATATAGGTTACGAAAATGCAGGCGCAAGAAGCGTCGGTTATGGAACACAATATATGGAAAAGGAGGAGGTCCGATGGATGCATACAGAACAATTAATGATACGCTTGTAAATCTGTTTAATGAAATATGGGAATTAGAAAAAGAAGCGATCATAACCGAAGAATTTAAAGATATTACAAATAATGATATGCATATCATAGAAGCAATCGGATTATCCGGTGAAAATACAATGTCATCCGTAGCTAAAAAGCTGAAGATCACGGCGGGGTCTCTCACAACTGCGGTCAATGCGCTTGTCAGAAAGGCATATGTGAAGAGGGAAAGAAGTGAAGAGGACAGACGGGTCGTATATATAGCGCTTACGGAAAAAGGAGAGAAAGCTTTTTATCATCACGAGCAGTTCCATCGTCAGATGACCAACGCCGTGATAGAAAAGCTGGATGACGAAGAAATTGACGCACTTGTAAAAATGCTTAAAGATATTTCTGCATTTTTCAGAAGTTATCAGTCATAACACAGGAAAACGGAAATCTGATAAGGCGGGATTTGTGGTATGGATGAGCAATGATCGCCATAGAAAAAAAGATGGATATTTTCGGGGTAAATGTGCTCGGGGCGACAACTGCGGTAGGTGGCGGGATCATGCGGGATATCATACTCGGATTGACGCCGCCGGGGGCGTTTTCGCATCCGGTCTATGTTCTTGTGGCGGCGCTGACATCGACGATTCTTTTTGTGATCGCATATGCGAAACCGACGGCTTTTGAGTCTCGGGTAAAGACAGATTATTATGATAAGCTGATGTTCTGGTGCGATACGGCAGGACTTGGAATATTTACAGTAGTGGGGATACAGGCGGCGGTGCGGGCCGTCGGCGGGGAAAATGTGTTTTTCTTTGTATTTATCGGAACGCTTACAGGAGTAGGAGGAGGGGTGCTTCGTGATATTATGGCAGGCGAGACTCCGTATATTCTTGTAAAGCATATTTACGCATGCGCTGCGATTGCGGGAGGAATCGTCTGTGTAGTCGGAAGAACGGCATTCGGAGAAGCTTACGGTACGATATTAGGACTGGCGGCAACGGTGCTGCTCCGTTTTTTGGCAGCTCATTTCAGGTGGAATCTGATGCGTGTATCATAAGGTTTTTCATCTCGGAAAATAGCCGGATGATAAGAAAATTACAGTGAAGGCGGACTGAAATTACAGCAAGAATGATAAAAATTTGACGTTTTCTGAAAAATGAGGTACAATCCCCTATGAAACTTTTTGATTTGGGTTGAATAAGTGATACTGAACAGGATTAGAGAGCGGTATCGGAAATACTTGGTTGTATTATTTTAGGAGGGAACAAGTATGGCAGTAAAGAAAACAACTTCGA
>OHJX01000851.1_pt1 | contig 9860 bp, 9 predicted proteins | sample 1568671 | NCBI WGS metagenome assembly OHJX01 (sample SAMEA3879589, study PRJEB24766) | human gut metagenome | biome: human-associated habitat; feature: feces | place: USA | collected 1985/1987 | reverse complement strand
AATGGATGAAGGAATAGAAAAATGAAGAAAGAACGTTTAGATGTACTGCTTGTCAAGAAAGGGCTTGCGTCTTCCAGAGAAAAAGCAAAAGCGATCATTATGTCAGGAATTGTTTTTGTAGATGGACAGAGAGAGGATAAAGCAGGATCAACTTTTGATGAAAAGCAGGAGATCATTGTAAAGGGAAAAACTTTAAAATATGTCAGTCGAGGTGGATTAAAGCTTGAGAAGGCTATGAAGAACTTTGATATTGTATTAAAAGACAAAGTCTGCATGGATGTTGGAGCATCTACAGGTGGATTTACAGACTGTATGTTGCAAAATGGTGCAGTGAAAGTATATTCAGTTGATGTCGGGCATGGACAGTTGGACTGGAAACTAAGAAACGATGAGAGAGTTGTTTGTATGGAACGTACGAATATGCGTTATATGACGGAAGACGATATCGATGAAAAGGCATCGTTTGTATCTATTGATGTTTCTTTTATTTCTCTTACCAAGGTGCTGCTTCCGGTTTATAATCTTCTAAAAGAAGACGGGGAAGTGGTATGCCTGATTAAACCTCAGTTTGAGGCAGGAAGAGAAAAAGTGGGGAAAAAAGGAGTGGTCAGGGATCCAAAGGTTCACGAAGAGGTGATTGAAAAAGTAATCGCTTATGGACAAAGTATTGGATATGCCACTTTGCATCTGGAATTTTCTCCTATTAAGGGGCCGGAAGGAAATATTGAATATTTGCTTCACTTAAAGAAAAAAACAGATGAATTTTTAGAAGATGCAGTTCTGGATGTGAAGGAGATTGTTGCAAAAGCTCATGAAGAGCTGGATAAATAACCATGAAAAAGTTTTATATTATTGCAAACAGTGAAAAAGATGAAGGAATGCAGGTGGCAGGCATGACTGCCAGATATTTGGAATCCCATGGGTGTTTCTGTATGATTCGTCCTGCCACCTCAAGAGGAAGAGAGCCTTTTCATCATTATACGGATATCAATCACATTCCGGAGGATGTTGAATGTGTAATTGTTCTGGGAGGTGACGGGACCCTTCTGCAAGCTGCAAGGGATGTGGTAAGCCGCCAGATTCCTCTTCTTGGTATTAACCTGGGAACTCTGGGATATCTGGCAGAGATTGACCGGGAATCCATTGAACCTGCCCTGAATCATCTCATGGCAGATGAATATGTGCTGGAAAACCGTATGATGCTACAGGGGAAGGTTTATCATAAGGGCAAAATGATAGCAGAGGACGTGGCCTTAAATGACATTGTCATTGGCAGGGACGGGCCTCTTAGAGTAATTGGCTTTAATAATTATGTAAATGGTGAGTTTTTAAATTCCTATAAGGCAGATGGAATTATTATTTCCACAGCCACAGGTTCCACGGGATACAGCCTTTCAGCGGGAGGCCCTATTGTATCGCCGGAGACAAATATTATGATTATGACGCCGGTAGCGCCTCATACTTTAAATACCAGAAGTATTATTTTCCCGGCAGGAGATGAAATTGCTGTGGAGATTACTCATGGTGTACAGATGGGACAGGGAAAAGCTATTGCCTCCTTTGATGGGGACACGAATATTTCCATGACACTGGGGGACAAGGTGGTAATCCGGCGTTCTGTTCAGGATACAAAGATTGTAAAAATCAGCAACATTAGTTTTTTAGAGGTACTTCGGAAAAAAATGAAAAATTAGCAGGAGGATGGAAATGAAAATTGCCAGACATTCAAAAATCATTGAATTGATTCAGCAATATGATATTGAAACACAGGAAGAACTGGCAGCGCGTCTGAATGCTGCCGGATTTCAGGTAACCCAGGCTACGGTTTCCAGAGATATAAGGGAACTGAAACTGACAAAGGTGGCCAGACAAGACGGAGGTTCAAAATATACGATTATGAACGCAAAAGAAGCTCCTGACAGCGAAAAATATATCAGAGTGTTAAGAGAGGCCTTTCTCTCCATGGACGTAGCTCAGAATATTTTAGTAATTAAAACCTCTTCCGGTATGGCAAATGCAGCGGCAGCGGCGCTTGACCACATGAATCTTCAGGAAATCGTAGGAAGTCTGGCAGGGGACGATACCATTGCCTGTTTCAGCAAAAGTACGGAAGACACCATGATACTGATGGATAAAATCAGAAAAATCATTCATGCATAAAAGAAAAAGGGGAGTGCTCCGAAATGTTAGTACATTTACATGTTAAGAATCTGGCATTAATTGAAGAAGCAGAGGTGGATTTCCAGGAAGGACTGAATATTCTTACCGGAGAAACAGGAGCCGGAAAGTCCATTCTCATTGGCTCTGTGAATCTGGCTCTGGGTCAGAAAATGTCCAGAGGAATCATACGGGAAGGAGCCGGAAATGCCCTGGTAGAGCTGGTATTTCAGGTGCGGCCTGATACAGAAGAGAAGTTAAAGGAAATGGGCGTGTACCCGGAAGAGGGACAGGTGATTATTTCCAGAAGAATTACAGAAACCAGAAGCATCAGCAAAGTAAACGGGGAAACCTGTACAGCTTCCAGTATCCGCAAGATTGCAGAGTTGCTGCTGGATATTCACGGACAGCATGAACACCAGTCGTTGCTGTACCCAGAGAAGCAGATGGAGATTCTGGATGATTATGGAGAAATCCAAATCAGAGATAAGAAGGAAACCGTCAGGAAACACTACAGAGAATACCTGGGTGTCAAAAAAGAGCTGGAGAGCTATGAACTGGATGAAGAGCAGAGAAGAAGAGAAATCAGCTTTTTGGAATATGAAATTCAGGAAATTCAGGAAGCCCAGTTAAGGCCTGGAGAAGATGAGGAACTGGAGATTGCTTATCGGAAACTATCCAACAGCAGACAGATTACAGAAGGTCTGGGAATGGTGTATCAGCTTACCGGGGATAACCAGGAGAGCAGTACCCAGCAGATTGGCAGAGCTCTTCAAAAACTGTCTCCGATTTCAGGCTTTGATGAAAAACTGGAAGGATTTTACAGCGCGCTTACAGATATTGACAGCCTGCTCAATGATTTTAACAGGGAAGTTTCTTCTTATTTGTCAGAATTTGTATTTTCAGAAGAAGAATTTGTGCAGATAGAAACCAGACTGGATTTGTTGAATCATTTAAAATCAAAATATGGACATTCTATTAGAGAAATCCTTGTTTACAAAGAAGAAAAAGAACAGGAACTGGAACGTCTCCTGCATTTTCAGGAGCAAAAGGAAGCTTTGGAGAAAAGGCTGGAAACAGAAACAGAAGAACTGTCAAAAGCGTGTCAGGAACTGACGAAGGTGCGGAAAATCTGGGCGAAAGAATTAGAAAAACAGATTGTGCAGGGACTTCAGGACTTGAACTTTTTAAATGTGGAGTTTGAAATTCAGTTTAAGGAGCGGGAACAGTTTAGCTCTCAGGGAAAAGACAGTATCTGCTTTTTGATTTCTACCAATCCGGGTGAGCCGGTAAGAGAATTATCCAGGGTGGTATCCGGAGGTGAGCTTTCCAGAATTATGCTGGCGATTAAAACCCTGATGGCAGATAAGGATGATACGGAAACTTTGATTTTCGATGAAATCGACACAGGAATCAGCGGCAGAACCGCACAGAAGGTAGCAGAGAAAATGGCGGTGATTGGAAATTCCAGACAGGTGCTTTGCATTACCCATCTGCCCCAGATTGCTTCTCAGGCAAACGCCCATTATCTCATTGAAAAAAATGTGGAAAATATGGAAACCAGCACCAGGATTCGGGAGCTTTCCTACCATGATTCTGTAGAAGAACTGGCGCGGATGCTTGGCGGTGCGAAGATTACAGATGCGGTTTTACAAAATGCCAGGGAAATGAAAGATTTGGCACAGCAACAAAAAAATACAAGAGTGAAATAAACAAAAATTCACATACTAAAAAGGTACACAACAGTGTATCTTTTTTTTGTGCTTTTTTCAGTATTTTTCATAAAAATGAGAAAGGATGTGATTTTTTTGTCTAAAAAGCGTAATTATCGCCTCTTTCTTTTCGTATTATTATTAGCGGATATTTTAGCAGTGGGCGGGCTTGGTATTGTGAGGTTGAAAAATGCCATACCGGATACAGTCTATATCCGTGAAGGACAGAAAGATGATCTTACAAAACTTTTTGACTTACCTATGGTAACCTATCCGGAAACCATTGATGTATCAGATCAGGGAAGTTATCAGATTCCATGTTCTTTGCTTGGGATATTTCCACTCAAGCAGGTTCAGGTTGAAACCGTGGAAGAAAAGGTGGTATCAGTTGGCGGTACACCCATAGGGCTTTATATGGAGACCCAGGGAATTCTTATTGTAGATACCGGGGAAATCATTGGGGAGGATGGTATTTCCAGAGAGCCGGCAGAAAATATTGCCAAATCAGGAGATTACATTTTAGCAGTCAACGGAAGCCCTGTTACCAGAAAAAAACAGCTTATTCAGAAAATCCAGGAAAGCCAGGGAAAGTCCATGGAACTTCTGGTGAGCAGGGAAGGGGAAGAAATTCCCATTGCTTTAAATCCGGTAAAGACAGAGGATGACAGCTATAAACTGGGAATCTGGGTGCGTGACAATACCCAGGGCATTGGAACCATGACGTATATGGAAGAAAGCGGAAAATTCGGTGCTTTGGGGCATGGCATCAGTGATACGGACACAGGAGAACTTCTGGATGTTTCAGGAGGAGAACTGTATGAAGCTGAGATTCTTTCCATCCGAAAGGGAACGAAGGGCGCACCGGGAGAATTATCAGGTTACATTGAGTATCAGGAAGAGAAAAAGCTGGGAACCATAGAAAAAAATACAGAGAAGGGCATTTACGGAAGACTGGATAACTGGCAGCAACCGTTGAACATGAAAGCTCCTGTAGCTTACAAGCAGGAGGTGAAGAAGGGGCCGGCGAAGATTATGACTGATTTAGGAGACGGGGTACAGTCTTATGAGATTCAGATTACAGAGATTTATGAGGAGCGGGCAGATACCAATCAGGCATTTGAAATTCAGGTAACAGATCCAGAACTTCTGGCAAAAACGGGCGGGATTGTCCAGGGAATGAGCGGAAGTCCTATTTTGCAGGATGAAAGACTGATTGGCGCGGTAACCCATGTGTTTGTTCAGGATTCCTCAAAAGGCTATGGAATCTTCATAGAGAATATGTTGTGGTAAACTGTCGAAAATCGTTTGATAAAAGGTGAATAATGTAGAAAATATATGTAAATTATCAGATAAAAATATAAATTGTAAGATGATTTCCCTTGATTTGCACAGGAACTGATAATATAATACTAATAGTCTTTGGTATGACGATTGAAAAGGGCGCCCGTCAGATGCCGGAGAATAGAGTTGTAACAAAATAGATGGAGGAGAAGTAATGGAGAAGTTAAATGTCGCTATAGCAGATGATAATGAGAAAATGTTGGATTTACTGGGGAACTTGATAAATGGTGATAAGGAGCTGGAATTAGTGGGACACGCTAATAACGGAGCGGAAATTTACGATATTATCAAGGAGAAAGAACCGGATGTTGTACTTTTAGATATTATTATGCCGCAGGTGGACGGTCTTACCGTAATGGAACGTGTGGGAAAAGATACAGAATTGAAAAAACAGCCGGCTTTTATTGTTGTATCTGCAGTAGGACAGGAACAGATTACCGAGGATGCCTTCCAGTTAGGAGCAAATTACTATATTTTGAAACCTTTTGACAATAATATGCTGCTTTCCAGAATCAAACATGTGCGTCAGGCAAGACAGGAAAGAAAAAAGGAACTGAGAAAAGTAAATGCCTATGAAAACAGCAGCAGTTATTTTGAACGGAATTTAGAAGCAGATGTCACCAATATCATCCATGAGATTGGTGTGCCGGCTCATATTAAAGGCTATCAGTATTTAAGGGATGCCATTATTTTATCTGTAAATGATTTGGAAATGTTAAATTCCATCACAAAAATTTTATATCCGACCATTGCCAAAAAGCATCAGACTACACCAAGCAGAGTAGAGCGTGCCATTCGCCATGCCATAGAGGTGGCATGGAGCAGGGGAAAAATGGACACCATTGACGAATTATTTGGATATACTGTGAGTACAGGAAAAGGAAAACCTACCAATTCAGAATTTATTGCATTAATTGCAGACAAAATACGACTGGAATACAAAAAATAGGAGAAAGAACTTTCCTTTAATGAAAAAATGGAGTATAATACTGGTATGAATCTGGCAAGGAGGGTATTTTTGTGAAAAAGATATTATTTGTAGCATCAGAGGCAGTACCTTTTATTAAGACCGGGGGATTAGCAGATGTTGTGGGTGCTCTGCCGAAGTGCTTTGATAAGGAAAATTTTGATGTAAGAGTAATTATTCCCAAATATTTATGTATGAAAGAAGAATATAAGAATCAGTTGCAGTATGTAACTCATTTTTATATGGACATTGGTTACCGTCGGGAATATGTGGGAATTATGCAGCTGGTTTATGAAGGAATTCAGTATTACTTTATTGATAATGAATACTATTTTTCCGGTTATCAGCCATATGGGGACATTCGTTTTGACATTGAGAAGTTTGCCTTTTTCTCAAAGGCGGCTCTGTCTATCTTACCGGTCATTGATTTCAGGCCAGATCTGATTCACTGCCATGACTGGCAGACCGGATTGATACCTGTATATTTAAAAGACAGTTTCCAGGAAGGTTCGTTTTATCAGGGGATTAAGACGGTTATGACCATACATAACTTAAAATTCCAGGGAACATGGGATATTAAGACCATTCGTGAATTAACAGGTCTTCCGGCGCATTTCTTTACACCGGACAAACTGGAGGCTTACAAGGATGCTAACCTGTTAAAAGGCGGTCTGGTTTATGCAGATGCCATTACAACAGTGAGCAATACTTATGCAGAAGAAATCAAGACAGAATTTTACGGAGAACACCTGGATGGTCTTATGAGGGCCAGAGCCCATGACCTGAGAGGTATTGTGAATGGACTGGATTATGATGAATGGAATCCGGAAACCGATAAAATGATTGCGAAAAACTTTAATGCAAAGAATTTCCGCAAAGAAAAAGTAAAGAACAAACTGGCATTGCAAAGAGAGCTGGGCTTAAATGAAGATCCAAAAGCAATGATGATTGGTGTGGTTTCCCGTCTGACAGACCAGAAAGGCTTTGACCTGGTAGCTTATGTGATGGACGAGCTGTGCCAGGATAATGTGCAGCTGGTAATTCTTGGAACAGGTGAAGAACGGTATGAAAATATGTTCCGTCATTTTGCATGGAAGTATCAGGGAAAAGTATCTGCGAATATTTTCTATGACAATGCCTTATCCCACAGAATTTATGCATCCTGTGACGCGTTCCTTATGCCTTCTCTGTTTGAGCCATGTGGCCTAAGCCAGCTTATGAGCCTTCGCTACGGAACCTTGCCGATTGTCAGGGAAACAGGCGGTTTAAAAGATACCGTAGAACCCTATAATGAATTTGAGGGAACAGGAACCGGCTTTAGCTTTACCAATTACAATGCTCACGAGATGCTGGCTACCATCCGCTATGCTGAGAGTGTATATTATGACAAGAAGCGGGAGTGGAACAAATTAGTAGACCGTGCTATGGCAAAAGATTTCTCATGGTCTCATTCCGCAAAGCAGTACGAAGAAATGTATAACTGGTTGATTGGATATTGATAAAAGGATAGAGGAGACCGCTGCAGAAAGAGAACATGCAGCAGTCTCCTTTTTTCGTATATGGAGAATAAAGAGATGCGATTATTACTGGCAGAAGATGACGATAAATTAAGGAAAGAGCTTGGAAAGTTTTTTTCCATGCATGGTTATGAAACAGAGGAGATTACAGATTATGAGCATATGGAGGAGGAGATTTTAAAGGCCAGGGGACAGCTTTTGCTGCTGGATATGAATCTGCCTTTTTTAGATGGAAAGTATTTGTGCAGCCAGCTTCGTAAGAAGACTTCCCTTCCTGTGATTATTATGACCAGTCAGAACACAGAAATGGATGAGCTTTTAAGCATGAACTGCGGGGCAGATGACTTTATTCCAAAGCCTTTTAATCCGCAGATTTTACTGGCTCATGTGGAGGCTGTATTAAAGCGGGCTTATGGGAAGCCCCAGGAGGGAGAGGAAGTGGATTGCGGTTCTTTTCTTTTAAATGTGTCAAAAGGTGTGGTGCAAAGTCAGGGAAAAGAGATTGAGCTTACGAAAAATGAAAACAGGATTTTATATTGTCTTGGAAAGAACAGGGGAAAGGTTGTGTCCAGAGATGATTTAATCAATGATTTGTGGGACAGTGAGCTGTTTGTGGATGACAATACGCTGACTGTGAATATGACCCGCCTTAGAGGTAAACTGGAGGAGCTGGGAATCAGTCAGGTGATTCATACAAAGAGAGGACAGGGGTATTGGCTGGAATGAGTTATAAAAAATATGCAAAGGATCAGTGGAGTCTTGGCCTGCTTCTGGCAGGTTTTTTGTGTCTGGAGCTGTCTTTTGGCATTTTAACAGGTATTCCCGGATTTTATCTGTGGATTACAGGTGTTGGGACAACACTTGTATTTTTTCTGATTTCCTATCTGGATTATATCAGAAAAAAGAATTTTTACAGGGCATTAGAACAGGGAAGCAAAAATCTGGATAAGGCATATCTGCTTCCTGAACTATTGGAAAAGCCGGATTTTGCAGAAGGACAGAGTGTGTATGAAACCATGCTTGCTATGGAGCGCTCCATGGCAGAACGGATTCAGAAATATGAGGAAAACAACAGGGAGTATAAGGAATATATTGAGCTTTGGGTACATGAGATAAAGCTGCCCATTGCCACTGGAAAACTGTTGGTGGAGAACAATAAGGGGCAGTACAGCGACAGTATGATTGAAGAACTGGAACGCATTGACGCTTATACAGAGCAGGCGCTGTTTTATGCCAGAAGCAATTATGTGGAAAAAGATTATGTTCTGAAAAAAATCTCTCTGAAGCAGGTATGTACCGAAGTGATTCAGAGAAACCGGCGTCTTCTGCTGAAAGAGAAAATTCAAATCAGCCTTCATGATTTGGATACAGAGGTTTATTCAGACAGCAAATGGCTGGCTTTTATTTTGCAGCAGATTTTGTCTAACAGCGTGAAATATACGGGAACAGGAGAGAGGAAGCTAGAGTGGTATGCAGCAGCAGAAAAAGAGATGGTAAAGCTGTATTTAAAGGATACAGGAACCGGAATTGCAGAGCAGGATTTACCAAGGGTCTGTGAGAAGGGATTCACCGGAAAAAACGGAAGAACCGGAAAAAATTCTACGGGACTTGGGCTGTATTTGTGCAAAAAACTTTGTGAAAAGCTGGGAGTTGAAATTAGGGCAGTTTCCGAGACGGGGGTAGGAACAGAGATGATTCTAGAATTTCCAATTAGCACTTATTTGGCAGACTATCGCAATCAGGATAGATAATGAAAACTATGACAGATTTGAGATAGACAATAGAAAATAGAGCGATAAACATGAGGGAAAGAAGATTTGTATCTTTCAAAATTGTAAGATTGTGGAAAGGAAATCTGATACAAAGCAGATGGATTTTTTGTTAAAATAGGCATAGTGCAGGAGATAGGAATAATCCTCTCGCCTGTTACTATGCTTTTTGAAATTTAGTGTCAAAGGAAGGAGCGTAAACTATGCAGGATATGATACGGGTATGCGATGTTGAAAAATATTATGGAAATGGAACACATGTAACAAAGGCGATTGACAGAGTGAGTTTTACTGTAGAACAGGGTGAATTTATTGGGGTCATGGGAGCTTCCGGTTCTGGAAAAACCACGCTTCTGAATTTATTATCTACAATTGACAGTGTGACGGCAGGGCATAT
>OHJX01000846.1_pt1 | contig 9874 bp, 9 predicted proteins | sample 1568671 | NCBI WGS metagenome assembly OHJX01 (sample SAMEA3879589, study PRJEB24766) | human gut metagenome | biome: human-associated habitat; feature: feces | place: USA | collected 1985/1987 | reverse complement strand
ATAATAGCACTTACAATTACTGAAGTAATGAAAGAACACCCTGATTTGCCTGATTTGCCTGTGCAAGCATAGACTGACCAGCCTGCTGTAAGATGTTGTTCTTTGAGTACTGAACCATTTCTTCAGCCATATCTGTATCTCTGATACGTGATTCAGCTGACTGAGTATTTTCACTGATGTTATCAAGGTTAGCTACTGTATGCTCTAATCTGTTCTGAAGCGCACCTAACTTTGAACGTAATGCAGACAGACTTGTAATAGAATTCTGGATGATTGAGATTGAAGACTGTGCAGCAGAAGCTGTACCAACCTTAACCTGAGCATCAAGTGCTGAACCTACAGTACTTGTTAATGCACTGATTGCAATTGTGATAACCTGATCCTGATTAGCACCAACCTGAAGTGTCTTTTCATTGTTTGATGAAAAATCACCTGTTAAGATATCCATCTTGTTGAACTGAGTTGTAGTACCAACTCTTTCAATTTCAGTCTTTAACTGCTGAACTTCGTTATCAAGAGCTGTTCTATCCTGTGTAGCGTTAGTTCCGTTAGAAGCCTGAACTGCAAGTTCGCTCATTCTCTGAAGCATTGAGTGTACTTCATTTAAAGCACCTTCAGCTGTCTGTACTAAAGAGATACCATCCTGAGCATTGTCAGATGCCTTATTAAGACCTCTGATCTGGTTTCTCATCTTTTCTGAGATTGAAAGACCAGCTGCATCATCTGCTGCACGGTTAATCTTATAACCTGATGATAACTTTTCTGTAGACTTCTGAAGTCCGTTTGTTGTGATTCCTAACTGTCTGTTAGTGTTGGCTGCTGTCAAATTGTGCTGTACTACCATAATATTCTTCCTCCTTGAATATGTAGCGGCTTCCATGCCGCCATGATTATTTTTAGTAACCTTCTTGATTACTTACATTTATTATATCGGGTGTATTTTAGAATACTTTAGCCCGGATATGAACTTTTTTTATTTTTTTTGGTCTAAAAAATGCGATTCGTAATCATTCAGCTTGTTGGCATTCTTATAATACGCATTTGCCTTGCTGGTTGCACGCTTGGCATTACTTAATTCTTTACGCATCTGCGCAAACCGCTTTTCGACCAGCTGTTTATTCCGCAGCTCCTGTGCCTGTATCCGGACACCCAAGTCCGTAACCGCCGACACCAGCTCTTTTAACCGCTGTAATGGCTGCTTAAACTTTGCTTTATTGTGCTGTACTTCGTCTTTTACACGGTTAAAGACTGAATTAAAGCCCTCATCCAGCTTAAGAATCTTTTCGACCAGTTCGCCTTTGTCACTTAAATTCTGCTCAAAAGCCTGATCATCAAATTCTGCTGCCGTAATAATTGCCTGCTGTTTTTCATTATAATCTACAATCTGCTTTAGCAATTCTTCTTTTTGAACCAGACTGTCAATCATAATCTGAAGATAATTTTCTGTATCCATATCTGCTCCTCATTTTTCGTGTACATACTTCCACATTCAATGAGTTACACACTTTTTGCGCTTTTCATAACCTGTTTCCATGTATCCCGCATACCGCGGATTTCATTTAAAGCCTTCTCTAACGTTTCTTTATCCTTATGGATATTGGCATCTGTAAGCAGACTATAAATATAACGGTATACATTATCAAAGTCTTCTGCAACTTTATATGAATGATTTAATGTTGCCTGTAATTCCTCAATAATAGCTTGTGCCTTTTTGATGTTATCATGTGTCTTCTGAATATTATTTTCTTCCAGTCCCATCATCGCAATGTTGCAGAACTTGATTGCCCCTTCGTAAAGGAGCAATGTCAGTTCTGCCGGAGATGCGGTGAGGACTTTATTGTTATTGTATTGTGCATATGCATTATTTACTGCCACGATTTTTCCTCCTGCATGCTGTATTTATCAGCCAAATAATCCAGAAATAGAAGATGCCTGTGAATTTAATGAAGCCAGTGCAGATTCCATTCTTGAAAACTTCTTATAATAATAATCTTCCCATGTTGAAATCTTTGTTTCCTGGTCTGAAATCTTTGACTTATACTCTGAATACTGTGTTGCCATCTCCTTGTCATTGTAAATGGACATATAGCTGCTCATGCTGTTTGATGTTCCCAGCTTTTTGTTCAGTGTGCTGTACAGGTTATTTGCCAGCTGTGAAAAGAATTTAATGACTGTATCCGAGTCATTGGCAATCGCTGCTTTTAATTTATCTTCATTTCCCTTTGATGTTGAATCGTCTTCATCACCGTCAATATGAAAAACGCCCTTTTCATTCGTTCCGCTGGAGAAATAGCTTCCTGTAGAAATACCGAATGTCGATAAATTGTAAGATTTACCATCAATTGTAATTCCCGAAAGCATTGTATTCTTCATGGATGAAATAACGCTGTCCAATGTACCGTCACGGCGAAGCAGTGAATCCTTAATCTTTGTTTCCCACTTTTCGACCTCATCATCAGACATGGACTCTTTTTCATCATCTGTCAATGGCTCATAGCCCTTTGCACTTTCCGCATTATAAGCAGTATCTAACGTCTTAATCAGTTCATTATACTCTGAGAGCATATCTTTAATCGTATCATAAATACCATCGACATCTGTATCTGTCGTAATCGTTACCGCTTCGCTGCCTGTCAGTGCTGTTGCCTGAATCGTTAAACCATTGATTGAGAAGTTATTGGTCGTATTCTCAAATACTGCACCATTAAGCTCAATCTGCGCATTGCTTCCGGCAATACGGACTGCTGATGTTGTATCTGTTGATGACGAGGTGGACAGTCCGAGCAATTCTTTCTGAGAATCTGTAGCTGTATATGCATTGTAGGCTTCTACCATGCTCACAGCATACTCATACTGCGTGGTAGCTGCTGCCTGATAGCCTGTTGCCAGTGAATTGCTGCCTGTGATTGCATCACTGTAGCTTAACAGAATCTTTCCGTTGGTGCTGTCTACCTGTGCTGCATTTGTGCTGTCTACGCCCGCTTCCGTATAATACTGATTGATTGATGTATTATTCGCCGCAATTGTTTCGTTATTTGATGTAATAGAAGCTTCTGTACTTGTAAGCAATGAATCCACATCACTTGTATATGACACATTGCCATCGTCATCTGTCTTCTGTGTTCTTGTAAATACAAGTGTATCATCACTCACTGTTTTAGAAACAGTCTTTACTGCTTCCAATTCTAACTTTTCATCATCCGTAATGGTTCCATCTGTTTTTTTAGCTTCTAACTCTGACTCTCTGTCAGACAAATACTTTCTGGCATCATCAAGTGTCGTCGGATTATAAATTCCATCACCTGTGCCTGTATAATTTGCCTTTTCAATAAAGCTGTCCACATACTGCTTCTGGTATGCAAGTTTTTTATTCTTTTCTTCCAGTTCTGCATTCGATGTCTTTAACTTCTCAATTGCTGTATTATACTGTTCAATTGTTGCATCATAATTGCTCTTAGCTGTATCAGCAATGTAAGTATTCTTATCCGTACCTGCAATGGTCTGATATTTTGCAATGTCCTTTGCAACTGTATCGGCTGTTGTTGCCTGAAGCTTTAATGCCCCCAAAGCATTCTTACCATTGCTGTTGGCAGCCGTCATTGAAAAATCGTTATCCGCACCGGACGACTTGGAACTGATAAAGAACCGCTGATTATTCTCATCAAAGCTTGCCGTCAGTCCTGCATTTTTTAATTTTACAACAAATTCATTGATTGTCATATCAGAAGACAAATCAATCGTTGATGTCTTTCCATCTGCTGTAACAGAAATGCTGGCACCATCCGCAGCAGAACCCATACCGTCCACTTCACTGAGTTTGCTGCTGCCTGTCAGCTTCGTACTACCGCTTCCACTAATCTTTCCACCTGTCAGATAACCGGTTGAAGCAAGCTTTGTCACCTTTAAACTCTGTGTACCGCTGACTGCAGATGTAGAAGCGGATACGGTTGCATAAGATGAATTGTTAATTGTTGCTTTTTTTAAATTATACGCACTTGTCAGTCGGTTACTTGAAAGTGTTCCTGAATAGAAATTCGTAATCTTTGTATTGATACTCTTCCACTTATCCTGCTTCCAGGAAAGCTTTTTCTGTGCTTTTTCATAATCTTCTTTTTTAGTACGATACCCCATGACCAGTGCGGATACTAATGCTTCTGTATCCAGACCGGACTGCATACCTGATAAACGAATTGGCATATCATCTACCCCTTTCTATATGTCTGTATGTTTTGTACCTGTATTTACTACATCTTTTCATCGACAAGAAGTCCTGCCAGTTCACAGGCCTTTGTAAACATTTTAAGCATTTTCTCAGAAGGAATCTCTTTTAATACTTCTCCTGTTTCCTTGTCTTTAATCTTAATGGTGATCCGGTTCATCGGCTCATACACACCAAACTCCGCAACCGTATTGCTGTTTAAGACTTTGCTGATGTCTTTGACATCTGCAAGGGTTGCTTTGCTTTCCTGGCTTTCAGGAGATGCACTGTCCTGTCCCAACGAAAGCTGTACTGCCTGTGCCGCTGTATAATCTGCTGTCTGTGCGCTGCTGCCTGCTGCCTGGACATTTGTCGTTACGGGTGCTGTCGTCTGCACACTCTGTGTTGCTGCCGATGCTTTGTTAATTGATTCTAATCCCACTTTTATCCACCTCCGTGTGATAACGCATACTTTGTTTCCTTGTTCCCCGGTGAATATCCTTTTTCACCGCTTTTAAACTGCGCAGTAACCGCAGTTTATCTCATTTCTTATTAGTATTATCGGTTTTTTGCACCTGAATCTTTAGAATAACTTCTTTAATTTTTCCATATCTACAGACTCTGATGCCTCTTTATTGGCTTCCTGTATCTGTGTAAAGACTTCTTTCCGGTAGATTGGAACGGACTTCGGTGCAGAAACACCGATTTTAATCTGGTCGCCCTTGATTTCAAGAATTTTTACTTCAATATTATCATTAATAATGATTGCTTCGTCTTTTTTCCGCGATAACGCCAGCATTTCTACTCACCCTTCTTTTCTTTCTTTTAAAAGATTATAAACCGGAAATCGAACAACATAGTCTTCATTGACTGCAACTGCCTGAACTGCTTTCATCGTCGCCGTATTAATAATAATCGGCGCTTTTAAATTACAGGTCATCTTTGTAAGATCAGACGGTACTGTCATTGTCACAAATATCATCAGATCATCACTTTTTACATTTTCTCCCAGTTTATAAACAAGTTCATCTTCAACATCCGGTGCATATTCATCCACAATATATTCCGGCTTAATAATCGGCAGTGCCAGTGCCTGTTCATCTAACGACTGCAGCCACATAATTGGTTTTTCTTTCTTATCTTCTGTTTCATATACAATTGCAAACCGGCTGCAGTCCTCAAACCCAATCAGCCCTTTTTCAAATGTAATCACCTTGGCATCATCAATTTCCACTGTGCCAAACCATTTTGTATTAATCTGCATATTTACTCCATTTCTGAGCGGCTTGTTGCGAAGAGGCGCTGAGAAATTCGCGTAGGCGATTTCTCATCTGCCATAATGGCTATTTGTTTTCGCTCAGAAACAAATAGCCGTGTGAAACATATGCTATCAAGCATATGTTTCACACTATCTCCATTTTCTAATAAAGACTGCCTGCGCACTTTCTCACAAGCAGTCTTTTATTTTGCTTTTATTTTATCCTAAGAAATCTAACAGTGTCTGCTGTACAACTTTACTTGCAGCCTGAAGAGATGCGTTGTATACCAGCTGGGCTGATGTATAGCTTACAACAACATCTTCCAGATCAATATCTTCATTAGCAGACTTGCTTTCTGTGACATTGGTAAACTGTTCTGTGAGTCTTCCCTGTGTCAGTTCCAGTCTTGTCAGTCTGTTACCGACATCTGCATTGGCAAGGGAAATCGTCTGCTTATAGCCCTGCATCTGTGAAATGCCGCTTTCAAATGCCTTTGTCATCTCATCTTCTGCCAGTGTTTTCTGCTTATTCAAACCAGACAGCATGGAATTTAACTTTTTCTGTGAATCCGTATCGCTGTACTGGCTCTGCTTCATCATGCTTTCTACCTGTGAAATCTGGCTTTCTAAGTCGAGTACATTCTGAACGGATGTCACAAGGTCATCAATATCTCTGCCAAGGTTAATATCGAATGCCTCATTGGCTTCGGTATTAATCTTGATTTTCTGAGCGTAGTTGATATTATATTCTACATCTTCCCTGACTTTATCATAAACAATTCCAGTCTTATTATCCACACAGTCATAGTACATGGTTGGATTTAAGTCATCTTTGATAAAATTATTCTTCTGATACGTGAACGAAAAGTTATCTGATGTATAGACCTGTTTATACACATTTTCACCCATCAGAACTTCACCTGTTGTTGCATTAAAGGCAATTTCATTATCGCCCGGAATGTAGTTTTTATCCGTTGTATTGGTAAATGTCAGTGCAGTACCGGTAGAATCTGTAATGCTGTACTGTCCGTTGGCATCCGGATTGACCGTTGTTGTCGTTGTAATCGGGTTGCCGTCGGCATCAAGCTGCTTATTGCCATTTGCATCAAGCTGGTATGTTGTAACGGTTGCTGTGCCGTCTGCAGCAAAGCTGATATCTGTATTGTTATAGCTTAAGCTATATCCGGTGTTTTTCACATCTGAATAGCCAAGGCGCAGTCTGTAGACACTTTCCACATTTGGCATCACAGCATTTCCGTCGGCATCATAGGATACGTTTAAATTTAAAATATCTGCATTGCTATACGCATTGGTATAGACGGTCTTGCTTGAAATATCATCTCTGCCAAACTTCTGTGTAATTGTATAATCTGCTTCAGCTGCCAGTGCATCGGACTGATAGGTGAGTGTCGTATCCGTCTTATAACCGGTAAATACGTAACGTCCGGCGTAATCTACATTTCCTTCATCGTAGAAAGTCTTTTTTAAAGCCTTTAAGCTTTCTGCAATCGTATTTCTCTGTTCTGATGCATAAGAATCGGATGAACCCTGATTGCAGTATTCATACAGCTTATTAATAACAGATTCGCCCTGTGTCAGCGCGCCCTGTGTTGTTGAAAGCCACTGCTGTGCATCTGGGATATTTTTCTTTAAATACTGTGTTACTTCATTTAAGCTGGCACGAAGACGTAACGCACGAATGGCAATAATCGGGTCTTCTGACGGCTTATTAATCTTTTTTTGTGTAGACAGCTGGGTATCCAGTGTATTAACCTGTTTTTTATTCACCTGGATATTTGCCATACTGCTGTTAATCATCATCTGATTTGTAATTCTCATATCTTCTCCAATCCGGAATCAATCCTGCAATTCATCAAATTATAAGCCTGTTCCATTAATCAGTTTGTCATAAATTTCATTCATGACAGACATCATCTTTGAATTTAAGTTATATGCCTGCTGGAATTTCATCATATCCATCGCTTCTTCATCGGTATCAACACCCATGATTGATAAGCGCTGATTCTGAATTGTTGTGCGCAGGTTGTTGTAATTATCTAACATATTCGTTGCATTGCTTGAATCAATGGACATATCACTGACCATACTTTCAAGAAAGTAAGCGCCTGTACCACCGTCAAAAATCTTTTCGCTCTGAAGCTTTCTTAACTGTTCCATAATATCCGCTTCTGCCTGTCCGGTTGCCGCAGAACTTCTTGTTGCAAGCTTATCGGCATCTTTAATCAGTTCTGGGTTGACTGTAATGTTTAAAGCCGTCATCGTATCTGTGTTTGTCTGTGTTACAAACAATGAAATGCCGTGCTGTGTTCCGTCTGATGTCAGACCACTCTTTAAAACGTTATTAACCGATTCCGACAATGTGGAAATGAACTGGTTTAACTGGGACTGGTAATACGGAATCCCCTTAAAATCTGTATTCTGTTCATTTCTTAATACAGATTCCAATACTTTGTTACCGTCTGAATCCAGAATGTAATCGCCGTTCTCATCTACTTTGTACTGTTCAAACTCACCATTACAGCCGTCACGAATATCTACCAGTGCCTTCATCTGTCCGCCAAGGGACGGGCTGTAAAGATTGAAGTTTTGTCCGCTCTCCCACTTTACATCATATAAAGAGGCGGCATCGGAAGCATTTCTCTTATCTGCTCTGGCTTCTGTATAAAGCTTATTGTAATCGTATCCTGCAACCAGTGTCTGTCCGTTGATGGATACCCTGAAATCTGTCAGACCGTTTCCGATGTCTTCTTCATTGATGCTGACATTGACAATCTGTGCCAGATCATCAATCAGCGCATTTCTCTTATCTCTTAAATCATTTGCATCGCCGTAGTTGGCTTCAATCTGATTAATCTGTCTGTTTAAAGAAGCAATGTTTTGTGCATAGGAATTAATCTGCTCCACCGCATCCTTGATTTCGTTATTTGCATCTTCCTGAATCTTTCTAAGATTCGTAGACAATGTATTAAAATACTGCGCCATGCTCGCTGCATTGTTAATCAGCTGATTCTTTGTCGAAGCCTCACCCGGTGCTTTAATAACTTCTTCTACCGATGTAAAGAACTTCTGATATTCCTTACAGTAACCGTTCAGATTCCATTCATCAAAGAAATCTTCAATCTGATCCATATAATTTTCTTTTGCTTCATATTCACCGTAATTCGCCTGATTGTTACGGTATTTTTCATCGTAATAGCTGTCACGCAGCTGGCTGACACCTGTTACCTTAACTCCGGCACCGAGCATACCGTATGTTGAGAACGTACGTAATGCCTGTGCTGCTTCTGTTGATGCCTGCTGTTTTGAATATCCCTTTGTATTAATATTGGATACATTATGTCCTGTAACATTCAGCGATGTGGATGCTGCCTGCAGACCGCTGTATGATATTGTTAATCCAAAAAATGTTGATGCCATATTTTCCTCATTTCCGGGCGGTTTTATTACCGGGCAGCATCCGCTGCCATGATTATCTGCTTTCGCCCCGGTGCAGACAACTGTTTAAACTTCATTTTATGCATTTCCAAGTGAAACGATTAAGCTTTCTAACATATCGCTGACAACATTAATATACCGTGATGCGGCATTGTATGCCTGCTGGAACTTAATCATCTTTTCAAGCTCTTCATCAGAAGATACACCCTGCAACTGTAAACGCTGATTATCATATCCGTTTACCATGGTTTCCTGATTGCTCACGTAATTGTCAAGCACACGGCCCATCGTTGCGTATTCACTGATGAAATTTGTATAATATGTATTAAAATCTGACTTTGCATAGACCTCAGGATTTAAGGAAGCAAATTTGTTCTCCCACATATCCACCAGTTCTTCTTTCCCCTGCTTTGTTGTCAGCGCAATCTTACCGACATTCTGTGCAACTTCCTCGTTCATCTCAAGGCTGCCGATGGTGTAGTAAGACTGGTTGCCCTTGACATCCAGATTGTTTCTGACATAAATCGTACCACCGTTCGCATCGGTTGTCACGATATAACGCTTGGTATTCGTACGTGAAATCAGTTCCTCACCGATGGTCTTATCATCGTCCATACCATAATCTGTCTTATCCATATCCAAAACAGAATATACATAAGAATCTACCTGTTCTTTCTGTTTCAGTGTTTCATCTGTAAAAAGGGCTTCCTCCGATGTGTAACTGTATGTTCCGTCACCATTGTCCGTTCCCTGTACTGCCTGTCCGTGTCTTGTATACAGAACTGCATTGGATGATGCTTTATATGTATACTTCGCTGCGGCAATTTCATTGCCTTCACTGTCTGTCAGCGGTGCATCCAGCGTAATTTCCTTTTCAGGACATAAAACATCATTGATGGACTCCACAATCCCGTTTACCAGCTTATCCAGTCCTGCCATCGCACTTAAAATAGCAGACGGTT
>OHJX01000844.1_pt1 | contig 9878 bp, 14 predicted proteins | sample 1568671 | NCBI WGS metagenome assembly OHJX01 (sample SAMEA3879589, study PRJEB24766) | human gut metagenome | biome: human-associated habitat; feature: feces | place: USA | collected 1985/1987 | reverse complement strand
CAAACTTTATCGGACAGGAAGACCACGAGTACGGTGATGTAAGCCCGATCAACAAAAATGTTGCTGAGCCGGGAATGATCTTCTCTATCGAACCAGGTATTTACATTGAAGGAAAATACGGTGTTCGTATTGAGGACCTTGTACTTGTAACAGAGGACGGACATGAACTTCTCAACGCAGTTGATAAGAAGTGGAGAATCGTAGGCTAATTGAAGAATCATTTAGCATAAAATAATATAAAATGCCTCCGGCAGACATATATTGAATCAATAGAGTCTGTCGGGAGGCATTTTTTTGCGAAAAAAAATAGAATTGATTCTTGTGATGCTGACGCTTGCCGGATTAGTGATGGTAAGTAAAAAATTGGAAAAGTACGTGAACTCGGATAAAGTGGAGAAAAAAGAGTATACTGTGGTCTTAGATGCCGGTCACGGATCATCCGATTCAGGAAAAGTAGGAATTAATGGAGTTTTAGAAAAAGATATCAATCTTTCTATTTCTAAGAAAACAAAAAAGTATCTTGAGAAAAAGGGAATCCGTGTGGTTATGACGCGAGATAAGGATGAGTCGCTGGCGGAAGGAGAAAACGGTAATCGAAAAGTGCAGGATATGAAGGCGAGAGTGAAACGAATCAACGATACGAAGCCGGATCTTGCAGTAAGTATTCATCAAAATAGTTATCATGAAGAAAGTATTCACGGAGCACAGGTTTTCTATTATGAACATTCCGAAAGCGGGGAGAAGGATGCCCGAATCCTGCAGGAGGCACTGCTTGCGGTGGACCCGGATAATACAAGACAAGTGAAGGCGAATACTACGTATTATCTTCTGAAGCGCACAGAAGTTCCGATTCTGATCGTAGAATGTGGGTTTTTAAGCAATCAGGAAGAAGCGGAAAAATTAGCTTCAGAAGATTATCAAAAAGAGATCGCAAAAGCAATTGCAAATGGAATCGAATCTTGTCTGAAAGATTAGAGTGTAGTATAATCAACTTTATGAAGACAATAATAAAAAAAGTAGAAAATGAACAACTTAATAATGAAGTGATCATTGAGGCCGGAGAGATCCTGAAAAGAGGAGGACTTGTGGCATTTCCGACAGAGACCGTATACGGACTTGGAGCAGACGCGTTAAATGAGGAGGCTGCACAGAAAATATATGCGGCAAAGGGAAGACCTTCGGATAATCCGCTGATCGTTCACATAACCAATATGGAAGATCTTCTTAAGATAACGAAAAATGTTTCGAAAGAAGCATTTAAGGTGGCAGAGGAATACTGGCCCGGACCGCTTACGATGATTTTTGAGAAGAATGAAAAGGTGCCATACGGAACAACCGGAGGTCTGAATACCGTTGCAGTGAGAATGCCAAGCCATGAGATTGCAAGAGCGGTCATTGATGCCGGCGGCGGATACATTGCTGCGCCGAGTGCAAATACATCCGGACGTCCGAGCCCTACAGCAGCAGAACACGTGAAGGAAGATATGGATGGCAGGACCGGGTGCAGTCACGAAGGAGATGCTGGAAGATTTAATCGGAGAGGTGGCAGAAGATGTGGCACTTATCGATCCGGATAGTAAGAAGAAGCCCAAGGCTCCGGGCATGAAATACAGACATTATGCACCGAAGGCTGAACTTCTTATTGTAGAGGGGAAGATGGATCAGGTGATTGAAATGATCAATCGCATGGCGAAGGAACAGATCAGCAAAGGATATAAGGTGGGGATCATCGGAACAGAGGAAAGTGTAGCCAGTTATAAAGAGGGCGATGTTAAGTCCATAGGAACACGGGAAGATGAGTCTACCATTGCAGTTCATCTCTATGGTATCCTGAGAGAATTCGATCAGGATGAAGTGGATTACATATATAGTGAGTCGTTTGCTACAGGCGGGATCGGAAGTGCGATCATGAATCGTTTGTTAAAGGCAGCCGGACACCATGTAATAAATATATAAATGTCAAATGAGGAGGAAAAAAGATGGCAAAAGTACAGGTTATGGATCACCCGCTGATTCAGCATAAGATCAATTGCATCCGCAGAGAGGATTTAGGTTCGAAAGATTTTCGACAGATTGTAGGAGAAATCGCTTCGCTGATGTGCTATGAGGCCACAAGAGATTTAAAGCTTCAGGATGTAACGATCAAGACACCGATCTGTGAAATGGTAGGAAAAGAATTAAGCGGAAAGAAACTGGCAGTGGTGCCGATTTTAAGAGCCGGCCTCGGAATGGTGGACGGAATGCTTGATATGATTCCGGCTGCAAAAGTTGGACACATTGGACTTTACCGTGATCCGGATACTTTTGAACCGATTGAATATTATTGTAAGCTTCCGGCAGATTGTGATGAAAGAGAAGTGTTTGTGGTAGATCCAATGCTTGCTACCGGAGGTTCTTGTGTAGCTGCAATCCAGTTATTGAAAGACAAAGGCGTAAAGAATATTCGATTTATGTGTATCATTGCAGCACCGGAAGGTGTAGAGCGCATGAAAGCAGCACACCCGGATGTAGATCTCTATATTGGAGCTCTGGACGATCATTTGAACGAACATAAATATATTGTACCGGGACTTGGAGATGCCGGAGACCGCATTTTCGGAACGAAATAGTGACGGACAGGAGGCGTTTATATGGGAAGCAACAAAAGAAAAGATTATATCAGCTGGGATGAATATTTTATGGGAGTTGCAATGCTGTCAGGCTTTCGTTCCAAAGATCCCAATACACAGGTGGGATGTTGTATTGTAAGTCAGGATAATAAGATCCTGTCTATGGGGTACAATGGACTTCCCAAAGGCTGTTCGGATGACGAGTTCCCGTGGCTTAGAGAAGGCGAAAATCCTTTGGAGACAAAATATATTTATACCGTACACAGTGAATTAAATGCAATTTTGAATTACCGTGGCGGAAGCCTGGAAGGAGCCAAGCTATATGTGTCACTTTTCCCGTGTAATGAATGTGCGAAAGCGATTATTCAGGCGGGCATTAAGACACTGGTCTATGACTGCGACAAGTATTCTGATACGGCATCGGTGATTGCATCGAAAAGAATGCTCAATGCCGCAGGCGTACGGTATTATAAATACGATTCGACCGGAAGAACCGTGCAGATTGAACTGTAGGGTTCCGTGGAAATATGCCGTTTGTGCATGACAGCATGGACAAAAACAGTACAGTGTGTTTAACGAAAAGTGTAGATAAAAAGGACTGTAAATGACAAAGCGCGAAGAAAAATGCTCAGAGCGTACTGTCAGTTACAGTTCTTAAAAAATTCATGGGAATTGATATACTTACGTGTTATTGCAGTTTCGATAAATGATTCAAAGCCGGATTTAATACTTCATACCGTTCCAGTTCATCTAAATAATCTTTAAAATCCCCGTTATAAATAATAGAAAGCAGTGCATTGAGGCGGTGCAGGGAAGTTACCAGCATATCATTGCTGATAATGGACATGCGGCAGGCATCTGCCAGTTCATCTAAATCCACAACGCGGACAAAACCGTCATTTTCAATAATAACATCGGCAAGCAGATCGGTAAAAATATAAGTGTCGGTATTTTTATCATAGCTTGTGTCAATAATATCACAGTAAATATAAGCGAGCGTTCCGTTCTCCTTATAAAATTTGCTGATTTTCCAGCCGTGTTTTACGACATAGTAGGATATTCCATAGGAAAATTCTTCCTTTGGATGCAGTGTTTTCCAGCGGGTAATGATATGTCCGTCTGAAATGGACACAATCGTATCATTTTTTAAGTGAATACATTCTGAAGGAATGAGGCGTTTTCGGTAAAGTTCAGGCATAGACCATCCTCCTGTAAAAGTAATTTGTGTAAAATTGTTTCACAACCAAAGTTTATGGGCAAATTATAGCAATTTTTATAGGAAAATTCAATGTAAATGAAAATATTTCTAAAATAAATGCACAAAAATAAATGGACTTTTTTGTCGAGAAATGTTATTATATTAACAAGCATATAGGTCGAAAGGAAAAAATATGAGTGGAAAGGGTTCACCGTATCGGAATATTGTCCTGATTTCGCAGATTGGTATTAATATGCTTGTTCCTGTGTTTATATGTGTAGCGGTCGGTGTATGGCTGGATAACAGATTTCATACATGGTTTACGCTTCCATTGCTGATATTGGGGATTGCCGCGGGAGCCAGAAATGCTTATGCACTTGCGATGGATACTATCAGGATGGACGAAAAAAGACGGAAAAAAGAACAGGAGGAGCAGATTCAGGAAGTTCTGCGAAAGGCGAAGGATGAGAAAAATCATCGACAGGATTAAAGAGTTAAATGAAGTGCTTCCGGAAGTGTTTCTGGTAGATTTGCTTTATCTGCTGGCAGGAGAGCTGGTTATCTGGTTTTTGGTACCCAATAAGCAGATGTGTGCTGTGGGATTTCTTATGGGTGTAGTCTATTCCATATTTTCATCTGTTCATATGAGTTTTCGGATTCGTAAGATTGTTTACGGTCACGCGAATGAATCAAAGACCCTGCTTATCGGATATTTTATCCGTCTTGCAGTGATGCTTGTACTGTTTACAGTATTATATCTGTTTCATATCGGCGATTTATTGTGTGCGCTGATAGGAATGTTTTCTATGAAAGTATCGGCTTATTTACAGCCGTTTACTAATAAAATATTATCAAAAAAAGGAAGGTGAGAAAGTGGGAAGCACAATGATGACATCATTGGTGGCATGCGACAGCAGTTTTATGATTAAGTCGCTCTGTTCATTCCGGATACCCGGGGTTGATTATGACTTCAGTATCAATACCACCCATGTGGCGATGCTTTTAGTGTCTTTGTTTATCCTGATTGTTGCGATTATTGCAAGAGTCAAGATTAATAAAGCAAACGCATCGGATACGCCGGGAATGTTCCAGAATATTATTGAGCTGGTTATAGAGATGCTTGGCAGCATGGTTGATGGAATTATGGGTAGGAATGCCAACAGATTTGTAAATTACATTACAACCCTGTTTATCTTTATCATAATTTCAAACATTTCAGGGCTTTTTGGTCTTCGACCACCAACGGCAGACTACGGTGTTACATTAGCACTGGGTCTGATTACATTTGTACTGGTACAGTTTAACGGTATTAAAAAGAATCACGTTGGGCACTTTACAGCATTGTTTCAGCCAATATGGTTTTTATTCCCAATTAATTTAATTGGTGAGTTTGCTGTACCGCTGTCTCTTTCACTGCGTTTGTTTGGTAATGTTATGTCAGGAACCGTCTTAATGGGCTTGATTTATGATCTGCTCGGACCGTATACGGTAGCGTATCCGGCCCTGCTGCATGCTTATTTTGATTTGTTTTCAGGCTGCATTCAGGCATACGTATTCAGTATGTTGACGATGGTTTATGTCAACGACAAGATTGCCGACTAAGGGCAAAATATTATTCTATTTAAATGGAGGAAATGAAACATGAATATTAGTGGACAGGAATTTATTCAGGCTATGTCAGCAATTGGTGCCGGTATCGCAATGATCGCCGGTGTAGGTCCTGGTGTTGGTCAGGGTATCGCAGCAGGTCACGGTGCAGCTGCAGTAGGTAGAAATCCGGGTGCAAAGTCTGATATCACATCAACAATGTTACTTGGACAGGCCGTTGCCGAAACAACAGGTCTTTATGGTTTCGCCGTAGCGATTATCTTAATGTTTGTACAGCCATTCAAAGGTTAATGCCAACAGATAAGTGTAGAAACATTTAAGCTGGCAGGAAGGAGGCTAAAAACTTGAATAATTTAGGTACATTTGTCGCTTTGGCAGAAGGCGGGCGATTATTTGGACTTGATTTGCAGCTTCTTCTCGACGCAGCAATCACTGCGGTGAACGTATTTATTCTTTTTATTCTGCTTTCTTATATTTTGTATAATCCGGTACGGACGATGCTTAAGAAAAGACAGGATAAGATTACAAGCGACAGAGAAACCGCTGAATCCGACAAGGCAGAGGCTCTCGCATTAAAGAAAGAATATGAAGAGAAGTTAAAAGCAGCTGATAAAGAAGCTGAAAGTATCCTGAGTGAAGCAAGAAAAGTTGCCATGCACAATGAGCAGAAGATTGTTGATGAAGCAAAGCAGGAAGCTGCACGAATCATTGAGCGCGCAAATGCGGAAGCAGAACTTGAGAAACAAAGAGTTGCAGACGAAGTAAAACAACAGATTATTTCAGTTGCTGCTGTAATGGCGTCAAAGTTTGTTGCAAAAGCAATGGATGATCAGGAAAATGATGCTCTGATTGAGCAAACTTTAAATGAAATGGGTGAGAATACATGGCTAAGTTAGTATCAGCAACTTATGGTGATGCGTTATTTGAACTTGCCGTGGAGGAATCCAAAGTAGATTCATTGTATGCGGAAGCAACAGACTGTTTGAAGGTTTTTGAAGAAAACAGCGAGCTTGGCAGATTACTGAATCACCCTAAGATTGATAAGAGTGAAAAAGAAAAGGTTATTGAAAATGCTTTTGGACAGTTTGTTTCAAAGGATATAACCGGTCTGCTTGTGCTGATGGTTTCAAAAGACAGGCAGAAACAAATTATGGAAACACTCCGGTATTTTATCGGCAAAATCAGAGAATATAAAAAAATCGGCAGCGCGGTAGTATCTACAGCAAAGCCGCTGACAGCCGCACAAAAAGAAAAAGTGCTTTCCAGACTGCTTGCAACGACAGGGTATGTGGATTTTGAGATTGATTATATCGTAGATGAGTCCCTCATCGGCGGTATGGTAATCCGGATCGGTGACAGGGTCGTAGATAGCAGTATAAAGACAAAATTAGACGAGTTTGCAAAGGATTTGAAAAAAATCCAGCTGGCATAACTTGTACATTAATAGAAAGAGGGTGCGTTGGCTCCATGAATTTAAGACCGGAAGAAATCAGCTCGGTAATTAAAGAGCAGATCAAAAGATATTCTACGGAACTCGAAGTATCTGACGTCGGTACGGTTATTCAGGTAGCAGATGGTATCGCCCGTATTCATGGCCTTGAAAAGGCGATGCAGGGTGAACTTCTGGAATTCCCGGGTGAAGTATACGGCATGGTTTTAAACCTGGAAGAAGATAACGTTGGTGCGGTTTTACTTGGTGATTCAAGAAACATCAACGAAGGAGATACCGTAAAGACAACAGGCCGAGTTGTAGAGGTTCCTGTTGGCGATGCGATGTTAGGTCGTGTCGTAAACGCACTGGGACAGCCAATCGACGGCAAGGGACCGGTTAATACCGAAAAGTTCCGTCAGATTGAACGAGTTGCCTCAGGTGTTATTACAAGAAAATCCGTAGATACACCGTTACAGACAGGTATCAAAGCGATTGATGCCATGGTACCAATCGGACGTGGACAGCGAGAATTAATCATCGGTGACCGTCAGACAGGTAAGACTGCCATTGCGATTGATACAATCATTAATCAGAAAGGTCAGAATGTAAAGTGTATTTACGTTGCAATCGGACAGAAAGCGTCTACGGTAGCAAAAGTTGTTAATACATTAAAGACAAACGGCGCTCTTGATTATACGATCGTCGTGTCATCAACGGCAAGCGACTGCGCGCCGCTTCAGTATATTGCTCCATATGCGGGAACCGCAATGGCAGAATACTTTATGTATAAAGGAAAAGACGTATTGATCGTGTATGACGACCTGTCAAAACATGCGGTTGCATACAGGGCGCTTTCCCTTTTGCTCGGACGTTCTCCGGGACGAGAGGCTTACCCGGGAGATGTATTTTATCTTCACTCAAGACTGCTGGAACGCTCAAGCAGATTAAGTGATGAAAACGGCGGCGGTTCGATCACTGCGCTGCCGATCATCGAGACACAGGCAGGAGACGTATCTGCATATATTCCTACGAACGTGATCTCGATCACAGACGGACAGATCTTTTTGGAGAGCGGATTGTTTGCGGCGGGCATGCGTCCGGCGGTAAATGTCGGTCTTTCCGTATCGCGTGTAGGCGGGGCGGCACAGACGAAGGCGATGAAAAAAGCGTCGGGAAGTATCCGTATCGATCTCGCGCAGTATAGAGAGATGGAAGTGTTTACACAGTTTAGCTCGGACCTGGATCCTGCGACGAAGGAACAGCTGGAATATGGAAGCGGACTGATGGAACTTTTGAAACAGCCGTTATATCATCCGATGTCACTGCATGAAAAAGTAATTACTCTTTGTGCCGCGACACACAAAATATTCCTCGGCATCGATAAAAAAGAAATACGTCAGTTCCGTCTTGATCTCATGACGTGGTTTGATACGAAATACCCAAATATCGGCGAAGAGATCGAAGAGAAAAAAGTGTTGTCTGATGAATTGATCGATCAGATTGTGTTGATCGCAGAGGAATTTAAAAAGAGCAGGTGATAATATGGCAAATATCAGAGAGATACAAAGCCGTATCAACAGTGTAAAAGATACGATGAAGATTACGAACGCGATGTATATGATCTCTTCGTCGAAAATGACCCATGCGAAGAAAAAACTTGCGGATACAGAGCCTTACTTTTATGGCCTGCAAGGCGAAATATCGAGAATACTCAGACATTTGCCGGACTTGCATCATGGATATTTTTCGGCGCGCGAGAATGTTCCGGAAGGAGAGCGCAAGATCGGTTCGATCGTTATTACGGCGGATAAAGGACTGGCAGGGGCGTATAATCATAATATCGTGAAATTAGAAGAAGAGATACTGGCCCGTCCGGGGATTCATAAATTGTTTATCGTAGGAGAACTCGGTCGTCATTACTTTGCAAAGCGGGACGTGCAGATCGATACCAATTTTCAATATACGGTACAAAATCCGACGATGCACAGGGCGAGGGATATTGCCGCGGTTCTGCTCGACCAGTTCAGGGAGAGGGAATTGGACGAGATCTATATTGTTTATACGAGGATGGAAAATTCTGTTCAGGCAGAAGCAGAAGTAATGAAGCTTCTTCCGCTTGAAAGAAGCTCGTTTAACGAAATGAAAATGCCGTTGAACGTGCACAGAGAAGCAATCGCGCTGTATCCGTCTGCAGAAGCGGTAATGGATAGTATCATTCCGAATTATGTGACCGGAATCGTCTACGGAGCGCTTGTGGAAGCATATGCAAGCGAACATAACGCCCGCATGATGGCGATGAAATCTGCGACAGACAGTGCGAAAAGTCTGATCCATGACTTGTCGATCATATATAACAGAGCAAGGCAGGCGGCGATCACACAGGAAATTACAGAAGTGTGCAGCGGGGCAAGGGCACAGCGAAAATAGAAATGCAGCAGAAAAAAGCCGGGGCTGATACCTCGGGAAGATCAGTATGTCAAACAGGCGGCAGAATGCCGCTATAGTTCTAAGAAAGTGAGAAAGATCATGAATAAAGGAAAAATCATACAGGTTATGGGTCCTGTTGTAGACGTTGTGTTTCAAGACGGGAACCTTCCTTTTATCAAAGACGCTTTGGAAGTTGAAAATAACGGAAAGAAATGTGTTATGGAAGTGGCGCAGCATCTCGGAAACAATGAAGTTCGCTGTCTGATGCTGGCTGCAAGCGAAGGGCTTCACAAAGACATGGAAGTAACTGCAACAGGAGCGGGGATTAAAGTTCCGGTCGGAGAGAAGACGCTGGGAAGATTGTTTAACGTACTTGGAGAGACGGTAGATGACGGCGAACAGATCACAGATGCAGATCAGTGGGTGATTCACAGAGATCCTCCGACATTTGAAGACCAAAGCCCGGTTGTTGAGATCCTGGAAACGGGAATCAAAGTAATCGATCTTCTTGCTCCTTATGCAAAAGGGGGAAAGATCGGACTGTTTGGCGGCGCCGGAGTAGGAAAAACGGTGCTTATTCAGGAGCTGATCCGAAACATAGCGA
>OHJX01000842.1_pt1 | contig 9909 bp, 8 predicted proteins | sample 1568671 | NCBI WGS metagenome assembly OHJX01 (sample SAMEA3879589, study PRJEB24766) | human gut metagenome | biome: human-associated habitat; feature: feces | place: USA | collected 1985/1987 | reverse complement strand
TGATTTCTGTGCATCGCGAAGCGCGTTACTGTGAACGGAGTGAACAGTAACATATGATTCTCTAAAGCATGTCCGACATTTTTTTGTTACAAAACGGACATGTCGTCTATCGGCGACATCTCTATATATGAAAATCAGCTGCTGTGCGCCTGCGACACTCCCGCATCTGCCGTTCGTGACGTTCATAGTATCATGTTAATTCCGATTTTTTATCAGTGACACAATAAACAAAATCAACGCCAGTACCGCAAAAAACGGAATCACTGCCACCAGAATATGAAACAGCAAAAAGACGACTATCAGCAGGATCACCACGCCCAGAAGTTTGCTGTACCAGGTATCAAACCGCCATACATGTACATGATTCCGGCTGGAGCTCTGGGTATTCTGTGCGTCATCCGAATAGGTGCTGTACTCCTCATAATCCAGCTGCCCGTTATCCACATCTGTATCCAGCAAAGTCCTGGCGATCAGCCTGGGATCTCCAAGTTCATCAAGAACCTGCTGCTCATCGCGTCCACTACGTACCTGTGACTGAATATAATCTTCATAGTAACGCACATGCGCCGCCACCTTACCCTCATGCATCTGTCCGGACAGCTGACTTCTCAATGTATCCAGAAATTCTGTTCTATTCATTCAATTATTCAACCTTTCTTATATAAAACCACGAATCATTATCCTGTTTCAAACAGGCTCTGTGCATTTTCTATTCTAACAATACTTGCCCTCATACGCAACTATCCAAGTCATAAAATTTTTATGAAGTCAGAAGCGGAGATTGTATTTTTCAATTCGGGTAGATTTTATCCACGTTCAAAGCATTTGTTATTTTTCACAAATATACATCGTCTTTTTTGACAATAATGCTGTCTGTTAATTTATTGACAAAATGTTTTTTTAATGATACAATGAACACATCAATTGAAAAGCTTCTGAATACTGACGGATCGTGGAGTTAACCACAGGGACTTCAGGAGCAGATCATGAGGATTACTGTTTACAGCTGCTGCACCATATTTTGCAGACAGCATAGGCAGTAATTTCCAGCCGACCGTCTGGGCAGTATTTGAATCATCAGATACTGCCCTTTTTTTACCGGGAGGTACCTCTGACATGAGGGAAATACCGTTGTCTTTTTAAGAAGCGGTCATATAAAAACCATTTAATCTTACACAACGAAAGGAGCTTTTATTATGGGGTTTAAAAGTGACATCGAAATCGCACAGGAATGTGAAATGAAACCAATCACTGAGATTGCAGCTAAAGCAGGTATTGAGGACAAATATCTTGAGCAGTATGGTAAATACAAAGCAAAAATCGACTACAATCTTCTGAAAGAAACAGATAAGAAAGATGGCAAACTGATTCTGGTTACCGCTATCAACCCGACTCCTGCCGGAGAAGGAAAAACCACTACTACAGTTGGTCTGGCAGACGCTATGCAGAAGCTTGGCAAGAACGTTATGGTAGCTCTTCGTGAGCCATCCCTTGGACCGGTATTCGGTGTAAAAGGCGGTGCAGCAGGCGGCGGATATGCCCAGGTAGTTCCAATGGAAGATATCAACCTTCACTTCACAGGTGACTTCCACGCAATCGGCGCAGCAAACAACCTTCTTGCAGCAATGATCGATAACCATATTTTCCAGGGCAATGCTCTTAACATCGACCCACGTAAGATCACATGGAGAAGATGTGTAGATATGAACGACCGTCAGCTTCGTAATGTAGTAGACGGACTTGGCGGAAGAACAAACGGTATGCCTCGTGAAGACGGCTATGACATCACGGTAGCTTCCGAGATCATGGCTGTTCTCTGTCTTGCAAGTGATATCAAAGACCTGAAAGAAAGACTTTCCAGAATCATCATCGGTTATACATATGGCAAACCATCAGAGCAGAAGCCTGTAACAGCAGGTGACCTTCATGCAGAAGGTGCTATGACCGCACTTCTTAAGGATGCTCTGAAGCCAAACCTTGTTCAGACCCTGGAGCATGTACCTGCAATTGTTCATGGTGGACCATTTGCAAATATTGCTCACGGATGTAACTCTGTAACAGCTACCAAGATGGCTTTGAAGCTTGCTGATTATGCGATCACAGAGGCTGGTTTTGGTGCAGACCTTGGTGCAGAGAAATTCCTTGATATCAAGTGCCGTATGGCAGATCTTCACCCAAGTGCTGTTGTAATCGTTGCTACTGTCCGCGCACTGAAATATAACGGTGGTGTTGCGAAGGCAGATCTGAATAATGAGAATCTTGAGGCTCTTGAGAAGGGTCTTCCGAACCTTCTGAAACATGTTGACAATATTAAGAATGTATACAAACTTCCATGTGTTGTTGCAATCAATGCATTCCCGACAGATACTAAGGCAGAGCTTGATCTTGTTGAAGCAAAATGTAAAGAACTTGGTGTTAATGTTGCTCTTTCTGAAGTATGGGCAAAGGGCGGCGAAGGCGGCCTGAAGCTTGCTGAGGAAGTAATCCGTCTCTGCGAGGAGCCAAATGATTTCTCATATTCTTATGAGCTTGAAGGATCTATTGAAGACAAATTGAATCAGATCGTTCAGAAAGTATATGGCGGCAAGAAAGTTGTTCTTACAGCAAATGCCCAGAAACAGGCAAAACAGCTGGAAGCTCTTGGATTTGGCAACTGCCCGATCTGTGTTGCAAAGACACAGTACAGCTTAACAGATGACCAGACCAAGCTTGGCGCTCCAACTGATTTCGAAGTAACGGTTCGTAACCTGAAGATTTCTGCTGGTGCAGGCTTCATTGTAGCACTTACCGGAGAGATTATGACCATGCCAGGTCTTCCGAAGGTTCCGGCTGCAGAGAGAATTGACGTGGACGAGACTGGTAAGATTACAGGTCTGTTCTGATATCCCTTCAGATAAGACGTAAGGTTCTGAGCTGCCCGTAATAGCAGGTCAGAGCAAATGATAATATTGTAAAATGATCAGACGGGCGTTGGTGTCTGTCTGGTCTTATTAAAACGAGCACGGCTTACATGTTGTGCTGCGGTGAACATGTGATTAAGGAGACAATGAAAATGGGATTTTCAACAAGTACATGTACAGAATTTGTAGAAGTTCTTGCTTCTAAAGCCCCGGTTCCAGGCGGCGGAGGAGCATCTGCACTGGTAGGTGCTGTAGGAACTGCACTTGGAAACATGGTAGGAAGCCTTACTGTTGGCAAGAAGAAATACGCTGATGTTGAGGAAGAAATGTGGGAGCTGAAAGGTAAATGCGACCAGCTTCAGAAAGATTTCCTTCGTCTGATCGAGCGTGACGCTGAAGTATTCGAGCCGCTTTCCAAAGCATATGGAATGCCGAAAGAAACAGAAGAAGAGAAAGCTGAAAAAGCAAGAGTTATGGCAATCGTATTAAAAGATGCCTGCTCTGTTCCTATGGAAATTATGGAGAAATGTTGTGAGGCACTTGACCTGATCAAGGAATTTGCTGCAAAAGGCTCTAAACTTGCCATCAGTGACGCTGGTGTAGCTGCAACCTTCTGCAAAGCTGCATTAAAAGGTGCAAGTCTGAACGTTTATATCAACACAAAGTCCATGGCAGACAGAGAGTATGCGGAAGAATTAAATGCAAAGGCTGATGCAATGCTTGAAAAATACTGCAAGCTTGCAGACGAGACATTTGACAGCGTACTTGGAAGACTGAAATAAGATAAAAAAAGAAAAGAACTGGCAGGAGCAAAATCCTGCAGGTCCTTTTGGCGGTCTCAAAATGCTGTATTACCATGAAACTGGTATGAGCATGACTGGATTTATCATAATATAAGGAGATTACTTAAAAATGGCAAAACAGTTATTAGGTAAAGAAGTAACTGCTGCATTAAACGAGCGTATCAAAGGCAATGTGGCAGCTCTTCAGGAAAAAGGCGTTAACCCCACACTTTGCATTATCCGTGTAGGAGAGAATCCAAGTGATATTTCCTATGAGAAAGGTGCAACAAAGCGTTGTGAGACATTAGGTGTTGCATGCGAGAAAATTCTTCTTCCGGAGGATGTTGCTCAGGACGAGCTTCTTGCAGTCATTGATAAGGTAAACAAAGACGATCATATCCATGGTGTACTTCTGTTCCGTCCGCTTCCGAAACATCTGGATCAGGCTGTGATCGAGAATGCACTTGCTCCTGAGAAAGACGTTGACTGTATGACAGACCTTTCCATGTCTGGTGTTTTTACAGGCAAGAAGATCGGTTTCCCGCCATGTACACCACAGGCATGTATGGAAATCCTTGATCATTACGGAATCGACTGCACAGGCAAGAAGGCAGTAGTAATCGGAAGAAGCCTTGTTGTAGGTAAACCGGCAGCTATGATGCTTGTTAAGAAAAACGCAACTGTAACCATCTGTCACACAAGAACAGTGGATATGCCGTCTGTGGCACGCGAAGCGGATATTATCATCGTAGCAGCAGGCCGTGCTGGCGTTGTTGGCGCTGATTATGTAAAAGCAGGACAGGTAGTTATTGATGTAGGAATCAACGTAAATGCAGAAGGCAAGCTCTGCGGAGACGTTGACTACGCAGCAGTAGAGCCGATCGTAGATGCTATTACACCAGTTCCTGGCGGAGTTGGAAGCGTTACAACATCTGTCCTGGTTGGACATGTTGTAGAGGCTGCTATGCGCAAAGTGAACGCTTAATATTTAATTGGTTTAGAGTTAATAGAACGATGTACCTGAAGTACATCATGTGTACAAGCGGAAGAAAAACTCTTCAGGGTAAAAACTGGAGAGTTTTTTTGTTGCAGAAAACTTTATTGAAATCCTTATTGCGGCAAAAGTTTGTTTTGCTATTACAAAAAATTTGCTTTTCTCCGTAAGATATTGTACTATAGAGGGTACAGATATATGGAGGTAACTCATTATGGGAAAAGTGATGGCAGTGAACATCAGTGTTAAAAGAGGAACTCAGAAGGTCAATGTGCACACTGTAAAACTGATTGAAAATTATGGATTGGAGAATGACGCCCACGCAGGAAACTGGCACCGTCAGGTCAGCCTTCTGTCTTATGAAAAAATAGAAGAATTTAAGGCGAAAGGCGCACCAGTAAAGGATGGTGCTTTCGGGGAAAATCTGATCGTACAGGGATTTGACTTTAAGACCCTTCCAGTAGGAACCCGTCTGAAATGCAACGATGTGATTCTGGAAATCACGCAGATTGGAAAGCAGTGTCACAACGGCTGCGAGATTTTCAAAATCATGGGAGACTGCATTATGCCCCGCGAAGGTGTTTTTGCCAGAGTAATCAAAGGCGGTGTGATCTCTGAGGGAGATGAAATGGTTTATGCTTGACAGATACGGAAGAAATATTGACTATCTGCGGATATCTTTGACAGACAGGTGCAATCTCCGCTGTATCTACTGTATGCCGGAAGATGGAATCCGTCAGATTCCAAGGACAGAACTTCTGAATACAGATGAAATCGTGAGAATCTGTAAGGCAGCCAGTGAACTTGGGATTTCCAGGATCAAACTGACAGGAGGAGAGCCTCTTGTCCGCAGAATCTGCACCCCGTTAGTAAAAGAACTGAAAGCCATTCCAGGGATCTGTCAGGTTACACTGACCACCAACGGAATCCTTTTGGGAGAACAGCTTCCGGGACTGATGGAGGCCGGTCTGGATGCCGTAAACATCAGTCTGGATACTTTAGAAGAAACCACATTTCGCAAAATCACCCGCAGGGACGATTTTCACCAGGTTTTAAAGGGACTTAGGGCAGCACTTTCTTACCCTTCCCTGAAAGTGAAACTGAACTGTGTCCCCACTTTTCAGTCGGACGAGGAACTTTTACAGGTGGCAGCTCTTGCAAGGGAGAATCCTCTTCATGTGCGTTTCATTGAAATGATGCCAATCGGTCTGGGCAAGGAGTTTACAGCCAGGGGAGAGGAACAGATAAAGGCTGTTCTGGAGAAGGAATACGGGTTAATGACACCGACGGAAGAGAAACTTGGAAATGGCCCCTGTCATTATTATACCTTGGAGGAGTTTACAGGCAGGATCGGATTTATCAGTGCTCTGTCCCACAAATTCTGTGACAGCTGCAACCGGGTAAGGCTTACTTCTACCGGATTTCTGAAAGGCTGCCTGCAATTTGAGGACGGAGCAGATCTGAAGGTTTTGCTTCGAAGTAGTTGTTCTGATGGGATACTTAAAGAAACGATAGAAAAAGTTATTTATGAAAAGCCTGTAGGCCACAATTTTCAGGAACATAAGAAGGGAAACGAAGAATCCCACATCATGGCTCAAATCGGTGGATGATTTTGAAAAACAAAAGAAAACACGACTTAGAAAAGTCGGATTTGCATGTTGTATTACTTGTACAACTTATGCAATCCGGCTTTTTGTATATTTCAATATAATTCCAGATGCAAAATTGTGCAAAAATATTGTTAATTAATAAACTTATTCATATTCACTTGCCAAAATGAACAAAAAAATATATAATTTCATTACAAAAATAGTCATGTCTGTTAAAAAATACGCAAAGCCGGAAGCTTTGGAGGACGGGGACAAAAGACCTGGAGGCATCTGGCAAGTAAGGAGGTTAACAAAATGGTAGATCAGTCATATTACAAGAAAGCAGATGAGATTATTGAGCATTATGAGCGGTGTGCTGCCTCATTAATCCCCATCATGCAGGATATCCAGGCGGAATATCGGTACCTGCCTGCAGAACTTCTGACCTACGTAGCCGGACAGATCGGCGTTACTGAAGCGAAGGCCTTCAGTGTTGCAACCTTTTATGAGAACTTTTCTTTTGAACCGAAAGGAAAATACATTATCAAGGTATGCGATGGCACAGCTTGTCATGTAAGAAAGTCAATCCCGGTTAAAGAAGCATTCATGAAAGAACTGGGATTAAGCAATAAGAAGCATACCACAGATGATATGATGTTCACTGTAGAGACCGTATCCTGTCTTGGGGCCTGCGGGCTTGCTCCCACCTGTATGGTGAATGAAGAAGTGCATGCCAAGATGACACCGGAGAAGGTAGTAGAGCTTATTAACAGATTGAGAGGTGAGAACGGATGAGGATTAACAGTAAAGAAGAGCTGCAAAGCAAAAAAGCTGAGATCGAACAGAATATCCAGAACTTCACATGCCGTGTTCTTGTCTGTTCCGGTACCGGATGTATGGCTTCCGGTGCTCAGAAGATCTATGATGAGATGGTAAGACTCTGTGAAGGTATTGATGGTGTAGAGATTGAAATGCAGAAAGATATCCCTCACGTAGGCGTTATCAAGACTGGCTGTCAGGGTCTTTGCGAGCTGGGACCGCTTGTAAGGATTGAACCATACGGATATCAGTATGTACATGTTCAGGAGGAGGACTGTCTGGAGATCGTGGAGCGAACTGTACGCCTTGGACATCCTGTAGATCGTCTGTTTTACCGCCATGGAGATGAAATCTGTCCGAAGCCTGAGGATATCCCGTTCCTTAACCGTCAGACCAGGATCGTTCTTGAAAACTGTGGTAAGATTGATGCGGAATCCATTGACGAATATATTGCAGCAGGCGGTTTTTCTGCCCTCGCCAAGGCAGTTACAGAGATGACTCCCCAGGATGTAATTGATGAAGTTACCAGATCTGGTCTTCGCGGACGCGGAGGCGCCGGCTTCCCGGCAGGTAAGAAGTGGTCACAGGTAGCCAGACAGGCTGAGAAGATCCGATATGTAGTATGTAACGGTGATGAGGGTGATCCGGGAGCATTTATGGATGGTTCCGTTATGGAAGGCGATCCGTATAAGATGATCGAGGGCATGATCATTGCCGCTTACGCAGTTGGCGCTGAGAACGGATACATATATGTTCGTGCAGAGTATCCTCTTTCCGTAGCCAGACTTCGTCTTGCTATTTCCCAGGCTGAGAAATATGGTCTTCTTGGAGATAATATTCTTGGTAGCGGTGTGAATTTCCATTTACATATTAATCGTGGTGCAGGAGCTTTCGTATGTGGTGAAGGTTCTGCCCTTACCTCTTCCATTGAGGGAAACAGAGGTATGCCTCGTGTAAAACCGCCTCGTACTGTTGAGAAAGGTCTGTGGGGCAAGCCAACTGTATTAAATAACGTTGAGACTTACGCAAATGTTCCGAAGATTATCATACAGGGTGCTGACTGGTTCCACACCATTGGAACAGAGGGAAGCCCGGGAACCAAGACCTTCTCCCTGACCGGAGCAATTGAGAATACAGGTCTTATTGAAGTTCCAATGGGAACAACACTTCGTGAGATTATTTATGATATTGGCGGCGGTCTGAAGAGTGGCGCTGCATTTAAAGGCGTTCAGATTGGCGGACCATCTGGCGGATGTCTTGTAGAAGACCAGCTGGATGCTCCTCTTGATTTTGATTCTGTAAAGAAGCTTGATGCTATTATGGGATCAGGCGGTCTAGTTGTCATGGATGAGAATACCTGTATGGTAGAGGTTGCCCGTTTCTTCATGAGCTTTACCCAGCGGGAGAGCTGTGGAAAATGCGTTCCATGCCGTGAGGGTACCAAGCGTATGCTGGAGATCCTGGAGAAGATTGTAGCAGGCAATGGGGAGATGTCTGATCTTGACGAGCTGGAAGAACTTGCCAAAATGGTTCAGAGCATGGCTCTTTGCGGACTTGGAAAGAGTGCACCTCTTCCTGTCCTCAGTACCATGAAGCGTTTTCGCGAGGAATACGAAGAGCATATCCGGGACAAGAAGTGCCGGGCCAAGGTCTGCACAGCACTCCGTCAGTTCCGCATTAATCCGGAATTCTGTATTGGCTGCGGAAAATGTGCCAAGAACTGTCCTGCCGGGGCAATTTCCGGCAAGATCAAATCACCTTATCATATTAATAATGATGTATGCATCAAGTGCGGCAGCTGTAAGGACAACTGTAACTTTGATGCAATATATGTGGAAATGTAGGGAGGACAGATTATGGGTACAATGACGATTGACGGCAGAAAAGTCGAATTTACAGATGAAAAAAATGTCCTGACCGTTATCCGCAAGGCAGGCATTAATATACCGACACTGTGCTATCATTCCGAGGTTTCCACCTTCGGCGCATGCCGTCTGTGTACAGTGGAGGATGACAGAGGCAGAACTTTTGCTTCCTGTTCAGAAGAACCAAGAGATGGAATGGTGATTTACACCAATTCCGGAAGGATTAAAAAATATCGTAAGCTGATCGTAGAGCTTCTTCTTGCAGCACACTGTAGAGACTGTACCACCTGTATCAAAAGCGGCGAGTGTATCCTTCAGGAACTGGCGCACCGTCTTGGAGTAAGAGACATTCGTTTTGAAAATACAAGAGAAATTCATGAGATTGACACAAGCTCACCGTCCCTTGTAAGGGATCCCAATAAATGCATTCTTTGCGGAGACTGTGTACGTGCCTGTGAAGAACTTCAGGGAATCGGCGCTCTGGGATTTGCATACCGTGGAACAGAAGCCATGGTTATGCCGGCATTTAATAAAAAGATTGCGGAGACAGACTGCGTAAACTGCGGTCAGTGCCGTGTATTCTGCCCGACAGGCGCTATCTCCATTAAAAATCATATGGATGAGGCCTGGGAAGCCCTTGCAGATCCGAATGTGCGGGTGGTTGCTCAGATTGCTCCGGCGGTTCGTGTGGCAGTAGGAGATCATTATGGACAGCCTAAGGGCCGCAGCGTAATGGGCAAGATTGTCAACGCGCTTCACAGAATGGGATTTGATGAGGTTTATGATACGACCTTCAGTGCTGATCTTACCATTATGGAAGAATCTGCAGAATTTCTGAAAAGAATAGAAAAGGGAGAAAATCTTCCTCTTCTGACTTCCTGTTGTCCGGCATGGGTGAAATTTGTTACTGATCAGTACAAGGATTTTATCCCGAATATTTCTACCTGCAGATCGCCGCAG
>OHJX01000840.1_pt1 | contig 9925 bp, 8 predicted proteins | sample 1568671 | NCBI WGS metagenome assembly OHJX01 (sample SAMEA3879589, study PRJEB24766) | human gut metagenome | biome: human-associated habitat; feature: feces | place: USA | collected 1985/1987 | reverse complement strand
CAAAGCTCGTCAAACATGGCGGGCAGGGCGGTATTTTCAAACGTTTCGTCCGTACCGGATGAGGTTTCCAGAAGACTGGCAACATAACGTTTTGCACGGTCGCTGTTTAATACGATGGTATTTAACATTCTCTGGCAGTTCTCAGGCAAATTTTCATCCAGCAGAAGCTCCGCGTTTCCCCCTATCAGTGTGAGCGGAGTTTTCAGATCGTGCGCGAGTGCGGCTATTTCCGCCTCACGTTCCTGTTGGGCCGCCCATTGGGAGGACAGGGAGCTATATAATGCTTCCCGCATATGTTCCATGGCGTCCAGTGCCTGATCATATTCCCGTATGCCCGCATGAGGGACTGTAAAATCCAGCTCCTGTGCGCCTACCCTATCACTCACTTCACCGAACAGCCTGAGCCTGGCGGCAAGGCGCCGGCGGAGCCGCAGGGTATTAAAAATCAGGCAGAACACCCACCCCGCGCCAAGCGCGGCCAGCCACAGGTATTCAAAAGGAGGAAGCAGATTGCGAAGGATCGGATTTACAAATTCCGACCTGAAATACCATTGAATAATAACGGTACTCCCGTCCGCGTAGGTGCGACGCGAAACATGGACGTCATCAGGAGCCTGCAGAAAAAATTCTCTCAGAGTCTCCAGTTTCTTTCCTTCCACATTGCTTTCCAACACGTTACCGTCCGGGGCAAACAAAGCATATTCGGGCAGAAAATCCGCACCCGGGGAAATAAAGTTTTTTGTGTCTTCGGTCAGAATCCGCTCCGTCTGTTGATTGGAGACGTAGCCCTGGTAAATAATACCGGCGTTTCGAAGCTGCGTAAAGCAAAGCATCCATACCAGGCCGCACAGCAGCATGCAGCCGAGCATAACGACGGCAAAGCGCAGAAGAACGAAGGTAAGACTTACAGAACGCTGTTTTTTTGCCATTTATACCCCACCCCCCAGACTGTCTCAACAGGGCTTAATCCTTCGGCCTTCAGTTTGGCGCGGATATTTTTGACATGCTCCGCAATAGCCGATGGATCGCCCCCGGCGTCAAAGCCGAAAACTGCATCATATAATTGTTCTTTGGTAAAAACCTGTCCCGCGTGCAGGGCAAGGTGTTCACAGATCGCATATTCGCCCCTGGTAAGGGGCAGTGTGCGTTCTCCGGCAAAAGCCTCTTTTGCCTGCATGTCAAAACGTACGCCGCCCCGGTTCATGGTACGGACCGGACTGCGCGCCTCGCGCCGCAGATGGGCGTTTACCCTCGCGCGCAGTTCCGCGATACTGAAGGGCTTCTTAATATAATCATCGGCGCCCAGGCCAAAGCCCTGCACAAGGGCAGCATCTTCCGCCCTGGCTGTTAAGAACAGGATGGGGCAATCCACCTCATCACGGATACGGCCGCAAAGGGAAAAGCCATCCTCGCCGGGCATCATCACATCAAGCAACAGTAAATCATACGCCTGACACCGCTCGGCCTGTACCGCCGCCGCATCCGGCTCAATATCCACCCGATGCCCGTCCTTCTCCAGGGCAGCGCGCACCAGAGCCAGCATTTCAAGATCATCATCAACAACCAACACCCTAAACATCAAATCCTCCTTATAATCCTCCTTGTTTTGCGGAGCAAAATGCGAGCCCTGGGCGAGCAGAGGATTTACCTCCTTGTTTTGCGGAGCAAAATGCGAGCCTTGAGCGAGCAGAGGATTTACCTCCTTGTTTTCCTCTATGTTTACTCCTGCACAATGTTGCCTTCCCATCTGTCAAACCACAGTACCGACAAAACAAGAACAGCCAAAGTAATAATTATCAAAGAAATTATCCCGGAAAAAACAGGAATATTCGAAAATCCAAAGAGTTTTTTCAAAAACCTGACGCCCCATTCCCAGGGAATGAACGGCCAAATCTGATCGCCAATCGCGTTTTCAAAATAACCTGCTGAAATTGTGCCTGCAATGCCTGTGAATACCGAAATACCCGCCCCCAGTCTGAAAGCAATGAATATGTGTAATAAATACAAAAATATATTTCCAAATAAAAAAATTAAAAACATCACAAGATAAGAAGTATAATCCATTATACTGATGCCCAGAAAAAATCTGACTCCCACATAGAAGCACAGCTCATATAGTATCATACTTAAAGCACACAAAAACATAAGAAAGAACAATTTCCCTAAATATACACCTTTTCGTGTTTCCGTTAAGCCAAGGGAATTTTGAATATTGCTTATATTTCTATCCAGGTTAATCAAAACCGGCACCGCAATACCTGCAAAAACAGGGAAACATATCTGCAGTATAATAAAAAACAGCCTCACATCAGGAATAATATGATATCCCGCATACTTATAATAAACTAAAAATACCGCGGTAATCACGACCGGCAGTACCAAATGCAGCAAAATAACAGGTGTCCGTCTGATTTTGGTAAAATCGGAAATAAACTCCCTTATAACAGTCATTTACGATATACCTGCCTTTCATACCAAAAGGAAAATGAGACGGAAAGAACTGCCGCGGCCAACAGGGAAACCAATACCAGCAACAGACTTCCTCCCGGGCTCAGTATCAAACGTGAGTCTGTTTCCGCCAGTAATCCACTGGGCAGCACGCCAAATAAGGTAACCATAAACCTGGCGGTCCAGCTATAAGGGAAGAACCAGAACAAAGGCGTAAGGGAAAAAAACAAACCTCCCAAAGCGCATGCAAACAGATTTATTAATGTGGAACCGACAAAACCGATTTTCCGGTCCAAAAATAAACAGAAGGGAACCTGCCATAAAAAGGAGAGCCACAGCAAACAATATCCTGCCGCATAAAGCCCGCTGCGCCCAAGTGCTGCCCGGACGCCTGAAAACATGCATTCAGAGATCACAGTGATGAACGACAGCAACAGAGATATTATCAAAAGGGTAAGCGCAGTTAAAATAATTTTAGAAATAAATGTTTTCTTCAGGTCAACAGGCAGACTGTAAAGCGTCCTGTATCCATGCTTTTGCTCTTTTTTATTTGCCAGATGGCATAAAATAGTAACGGATAAGCAGGCAACGGGCATACACCAGTTACACACGACAGAGCTGGAAAAACCGCCCATGCCAATGCCGATAAAAATAAAAATCACAGACATTAAGATTAAACCTGCCGGAATCAACAGGATGAGTTTCCTGAACAGGGAACGCCTGAATTTCAGGTTTTCTGCTTTCATATAGGTAATAATCATCAGGCCTCACGCTCCTTCCTCACAATATCCATAAAAAGTCGTTCCAGATTTTCACCCGTATCAATTGCATCCTGATACAGAAGCGACCCATTGTATATGATTCCAATATCATCAGCAACCTGCGCGACCTCGCTTAAAATATGGCTCGATACGATGACAGACATCCCGGACGCCGCAAATTCCCGAAGCATACACCTTAATTCTTCAATGCCGAAAGGGTCCAGCCCGTTTGTGGGTTCATCCAGGACCAATAATTTCGGATGATTCAGCAGTGCCAATGCGATCCCCAGTCTCTGTTTCATCCCCAGGGAAAAATCTGAGGCCTTTTTGTTTTTGGCATCCGTCAGGTCCAGTTTCTGTAAAACGTTATCACAATTGCTCATAGGAATCCCCATAAGCGTTGCCCGCACTTTTAAATTTTCAAAAGCTGTTAAATTCTCATACAGCGGTGGAGATTCGATTAACGAACCGATATTTAGTAAATCCTTCCGGGTCCAGGGGTGATCGCTGAAAAGTATTTCACCGGAATCAGGTGTGATAATACCTGTGATCATCTTTAACAGAGTGGATTTTCCAGCCCCGTTCGGCCCTAATAAACCGTAGACGGAATTTTTTCTGACAGACATGGTTAAATCTTTTACGGCACGGGTTTTTTTAAAGCTTTTGAAGACATGATTGGTTTTTAATATATATTCGGACATCTTTTCCCTCCATTTCTATTCAGCCGCCGGCAATAGACTGTATTCCCAAAGAAGCGGCGTCTTTGTTTCGGTGCTTTTATGGTAACAGTTAATTTTAAGGATTTTATAAAGAAGCAGATATTTTTTTGAAAAAATACTAGGAAGCAGTACGGATAGTGTAATCGCACAGGATCCTGCAACGGAGTTTATGGTATTGAAAAGTGCATGTAACCATTCAGACTTATCTACACTTTTATGAGGGAATTCCTTATGCGGAAAATAATGGCGGGAGAACGTTGCATTTTAAAATGAAATCAGGTAAATTAAAAGAAAAACGGAGCATCGCCAGATGCGTTCCGCAGGCCGGAGAAGCGATGGAAAATAAATGCGTAATTAAAAACAGTAAAACAGTCGATTTATTCTTATTTATGGGACAGTCAAATATGGCGGGCAGAGGGATTGTTTCTGAAAAATGGGCGCAGCCGGCGCCTCAGATTATGGAAGGGGCAGGATATGAATACCGGGCAATATCGGCCCCGGATAAGCTGTATCCGCTGACGGAACCGTTTGGAAGGCAGGAAAATGCGGAGGATGGGATCAATGACGGCAATATGAAAACAGGTTCACTTGTTACAGCTTTTGTGAATGCCTGCTATCAGAAAACGGGAGTTCCCATTGTGGGTGTTTCTGCGTCCAAGGGCGGCTCATCCATTCTGCAGTGGCAGCCTGGCACACCTTATTTATCAGATACGCTGCGGCGTCTGGCAAAAGCCAGGAGATTTCTGGAGAAGGAAGGGATTTTTATCCGGCATACATTTATGCTGTGGTGCCAGGGAGAGACAGATGGAGATCATCATATGACTGCCGGGGATTATCAAAGCTATTTTATGCAAATGTGGGAACGTATGAAAATGGAAGGCGTGGAGAGATGCTTTCTCATACGGATTGGAAGATATAACGGTGCGGAGAAAATCAGCTATGAGGATATCAGACAGGCGCAGGAAGCCCTTGCCCAAAAGATCCCGGAGGTGGTAATGGTGTCCCGTAAATTTGCGGAAATGAAGGCGCGCGGGCTGATGAAGGATGAGTTTCACTATTATCAGCAGGCATATAATGAAGTAGGCATACAGGCAGGTGAAAATACAGCGGAATATATCAGGATGGAATCAGGCTTGTGAACGCAGGAGCCTGGTTCTGTCGTCTGCGGCTGGCTGGTTAAATTAAAAAAGCTGTGGAGGCATAAAGCTGTAAAGGGACAAAGCTATAAAAGAATAAAGCTGTAAAAGCCCAAAGTCTATAAAAGCCCAAAGTCTATAAAAGCCCAAAGTCTATAAAAGCCCAAAATCTATAAAAGTCTTAAGTCTATAAAAGTTATAAAATGTCAAAACCAAAATGCTTGACACATGGATAGAAAAATGTCAAAATAGAGTTACTTTCAGGAAGCGATCGCTTCTGTAATTTCTTCTACATAACATTTCTGATTTCATCTTCTGTGGATTTATTTACTTTATCTTGCTATATTTCAAACTTTCTTTTATAATATTCTTATAAAAATCCCTTTTGATATTTTATTATGATTTGGTTTGCGGAAGCGGTTTTTTCCTGAAAAATCTTAGGTTCAAGGAGAAAATCTGCCATGCACACAAATGAAGCAGTACTGGCCCGCAAGCCCCAGAAGGCGTATAAGGACCGCATGTTCCGGATGTTATTTTCGGAACGGAAAGATTTACTGGAGCTGTATAACGCATTGTGTCAGAAGGATTATACGGATCCGGACGCATTGGAAATCACCACACTGGATGATGTAATCTATATGGGGATGAAGAATGATGTTTCCTTTCTTCTGGATGGAAGAATGGGTTTATTTGAACATCAGAGCACCTTTAATCCCAATATGCCGTTGCGGGGATTATTTTATTTTTCAGACCTGTATAAACGCTTCTTCCATGATCGTTTAATTTATTCCACCAGGCTTTTGAAGATTCCTACGCCGGTATACGTTGTCTTTTACAATGGGGAACAGCAGCTGCCGGACATTTCGGTTTTAAAGCTGTCGGATGCGTTTATGCAGGGAGAGGATATGGCCTGTCTGGAGGTACGTGTCCGTATACTGAATATTAATGAGGGGCATAATGCGGAATTAATGGGACGGTGCCGGAAGCTAGAGGAATATGCCATATTTATAGGATGCGTGAGAGAGTTCCTGAAGTCTACGGAACCGGCGGAAGCGATCCGGAAGGCAATGGAACTGTGTATTGAGAAGGGGATATTGGCCGTTTTTTTGAGTCAGAGGAGGGCAGAGGTAATGAATGCGCTTTTAACGGAATATGACGAAGAAAAGGTGATGAAGAGCCTGAGTAAGGAATTTTATGAGGATGGCTACGAAGATGGATGGGAAGCTGGGGTGGCAGAAGGAATACACGCTTTTGTAAGCTATAACCTGGAAGTTGGCAAGTCTGGGGAACAGATAGTCAGCGAAATGATAAAGATTTTTTCTCTGTCAAAGGCACAGGCGGAAAAATATATACAGCAATGAGTTATGAAATTGATTAAAAAGCTAAAATGGCGTATCCCAGGTTTGCTGCCAGGGAGGCCGTTTTTCACAAAAGGAATGCCGGGCATAATGTCCGGCATTTTGACTATACGGGAGAACTTTTTTATTTCCGCGGGCAATGCACCAGACAGCCATGCTTGCATGGATATTTGGTGACTGCCGCGAGGGGGGGGCTATGTGCCAGTGGCACATGTTTTGCACCGACCGAAGCGGAGCGTAGACCAAATACCTCGTTGCTTACAGCGGGGTATTTGATCTGCCGTCCTTCTTTTCCAGGCCGGCCGTAAAAATCCCATACCCTCTGACAGAAAGCTTTCCCGGCTCCATATATTCCTTCTTTTCCCCCAGCACATTGGAGCGGTAAATCCGCCGATCCGTCTCCAAAGCCAGTTCTCCTTCCGTTTCCGAAGCGTTGAACCCACGGAAGATAACGTCACCCGTCTCCTCCTGTACCTTCAGCGCCGTACACAGTAGCGTATCCGTGCTGTATTTAAGGAAGGTAAAGCCGTCGGGTATACTCGCGTCCTGCATTTCTGATTTCACGCCCCACAGCGATGAGGAATAGGCATAAGCCTCTTCATAGGAACGCATAAGATCCTCTCCTGCCCCGTGAGGGTACAGTGCGAATTCCTTGTGCTGTTTCCCCAGGCACTGCGCCTGCGGCGTAAGGAATTCTCCCCAGTCCCCCATCTCACGCACGCCTCTGTGCAGCGTAAGCGCTATGGTATTATCCTCTGGCAGGATTTCATATTCATTCAGCCCATGATTGGCAACCGTCATGCCGGCCTGATCCTCATGGACATTGACAAACAGCTGCTGATGCTGGGCGTTACAGGGATTTTCCCAGTTCCCGGACACGCTGTTGCTCCGTTTTGCCACCTCAAAGATGGAATCCGCGTAGTGCCAGGGCGTATCCAGTCCCGTTCCGACAAGTACGCGCAGCCTGTGATCCAGCGCCTGATTGTCGAAATCCACTTCCACCTTCAGTCCCTTCCCGGCCCTTTCCAGAATATAGGTAACCGTGATGGTCATAGGAAGCGTCTGTGTGCTGCTTCCGGCCTTCCTGTGCCTGAATTCCACCAGGTCGTGGATTTCCTGCTGCAGCCGGCCATCGGCGGAAACGGGGATTTCCATGGTCACCCGGGCCTGTACTGCGGCACGGTAGGGCTTATCCTCCGTCCGGGCAAGCGCCGCTCTGGCATCTCTGCTGAGAATCGGCGCTTCTCCCACAGGCTTAAAATAAATATATTCGTTTCCGATATCCCTGGTATCCTCCAGCATTACCGCTTCCCGGTAAATCCGGCCGCTGGGCTTATGGGTGATATCCACCGTCCCGTTTTCATTGATCCGGCAGGAAAGCCATTCATTTTCCATCACATATTCCGAGGTAAACAATGATTCTGTCTTTACCGTCTTCTTCTCCGCCGCCTTTTCCGTTACCGGAACAAGGCAGTAGCTTTTTACGGAAAACGGTTCCTGCCGTTCCGTCTCCAGGGTCACCTTTACACTGCGGCCGAAATAAGCATTCCTGAACCGGTCCTTGGGCAAATCATAGCCGAAGGCATAAGGCAGAATCTCTACGCTTCCCATGACCTCATGGCCTTCACTGTCCACAATGCGATATTCCGGCAGCTGCTCCTGACGGGCCTGTTCCAGGCAGGCCGCCACTGAGCTTCCCTGGAAAGGATATTTTTTCACAATCAGCTTCAGCTGTGTCACTTCACTTTTGTAAAAGCCGGTGGGATTGATTACGAGAAAAGGCACGGCTCCTTCCCCGGCAGCATATTTCCCGGTATCCACATGGGCGGAAAAATAGGCCAGGCATTCTTCAATAATATGCAGCGCCACCTGCTCCGCTTTTTCAAACCGTGCCGTCATTTCCCGGTGCACCTCATCCACGCTGCAGCCGCAGATGCTGTCATGGGGATGGTTCTGCATCAGGGTTTTCCAGCCATAGTCAAACAGATGATGGGGATATTCCATCCCCCTGTCGTGGGCCATGGCTGCCAGCGGCTCCGCCGCCCTGGTAAACAGGGCCTCGCACCGGGCGTTCATCTGTTTCAGATAAATCCGGGACGATGCCGTATTGGCCAGCGTGGCTGCGCAGCTCTCCCCTGATGACGGCCAGATCTTCCTTCAGTTCCTGCTTCAGGCATTCCATATATTCGGTAAAATCGGAATGCACGAAATCTATATCGGGATACAGCTTTGCCGCCGTTTTCAGCGCGTCGGTCAGATCTGTCTGCACCGGCTGATGGTCGCAGCCGTTCATGAAAAGAAGATGATCCGTGGAAGCGAATTTCATGGCATCGGCCAGCTTCTTCTCCCAGTATTTTGCCGCCTCCCCAGGGTCTGTGGGAATCTCTATGCCGTTACTGTACCAGTTGGCAAACAGCACGCCCAGAATGCGGGAGCCGTCCGGGGATTCCCAGAACATTTCCGAATACCGGGAAGCAAAGTCAGCCCCATCTGATACCTCGTTATTGAATCCGGTGGGCTTTACGCCCCTGCCGAAGGCTGCGCAGTCGATCCCTGCATCCAGCAGGATCTGCGGCGCCTGTCCCATATTTCCGAAAGAATCGGGAAAATATCCGACCCTGCTCACATTTCCGTAGCCTTTGGCCTCCCGCATCCCCGTCTCCAGGTTGCGGAGGTTGGATTCACTGCCGGTCAGCCATTCGTCCTGCAGAATATACCAGGGGCCTATGTACAGCCGCTTTTCCTTTACCAGCCTTTCCACCAGCTCCCTCCGCTCCGGCCTGACCTGGAGATAGTCATCCAGCATAATCGTCTGTCCGTCCAGATGGAAGCTTTTGAATTCCGGATCACGCTCCAGCGTATCCAGCAGCTTATCCATAAATTCAACTTCCAGCATATGATGCTTTTCATAGGGCAGATACCATTCACGGTCCCAATGGGAATGAGAGATTACATGCGCTTGTTTTTTCATTTACCTTCTCCTTTTTACGCTTCCCGACATGCCGCCTGCGACAACATAACCAATCTTTTGGTGAGAAGGACAAAAAAGCTCCTCCCTCACACCTCCTGTCCGCCCCATTATAACGGATTTGCGAAAAAAGATCTTCCATGAAAGCTTAGTTTTTTTCTAACGTTTTTATCCTGTTTTCCCCATACCAGAGAATCTCCCACCACTTTTTCTTCTCCTTCTTTTTTTCCGTATCCAAAGTCCCTGTCACCGGAAGCAGCAGTATGACCTCCCTGCCGTCCCCTGAAAATTCCATGCGGCCTCCGTGGGCGTTTATAATCTGCTTTACTATACGCAGTCCCATAATATGGGGCCGTCCTGACGGATTTCCGGGCTGTCCCGCCAGGCTTTTGCCCCCTTCCGCGGCGCCCGTCCCTCCCATCGCAGGCTTTTCCTCCAATATGTCCCGGATTTCCTGGGGAATCCCGTTTCCGTCATCCTTCACCCCGATCCGGCACAGAGGAACCGGCCCCTGCTGCACAAGCCTCCCGCTCAG
>OHJX01000837.1_pt1 | contig 9968 bp, 9 predicted proteins | sample 1568671 | NCBI WGS metagenome assembly OHJX01 (sample SAMEA3879589, study PRJEB24766) | human gut metagenome | biome: human-associated habitat; feature: feces | place: USA | collected 1985/1987 | reverse complement strand
ATGTGCCGTCTAATTTCCATTCTCAATTCAGAAACTCTATGCTTACTATCCAACAAAGAAAGCAGGAGCGGCTGATTGGGAAGGTTGCTCCGCACACAAACAGAAAGGAGCAGCTTATGGCAGAAAAACTGCACGTAGTAAGAAATCAGAAGGATACGGTTTTCCGGATGCTTTTTCGGGAAAAGAAGGAACTATTGGAGTTGTATAATGCACTCAATGATTCCGCGTATAACAGCCCGGAGGACCTGACAATCTGTACCCTGGAAAATGCAATTTATATGAATTTTAAGAATGACATCTCATTCCTGCTGGATTCCGAGATGAATCTGTACGAGCACCAGGGTTCGTATAATCCCAATATGCCGTTGCGGGATTTGGTGTACATTGCCAAGCAGCTGGAAAAATATACGCGGGATGAGACCATATATTCTTCCACGCTGGTGAAAATTCCGGTGCCACGGTTCGTGGTATTTTACAACGGCACAGACGGGCAGCCGGAAAGGCAGATCCTGCGGCTGTCGGATGCTTTTGAAAAAGAGACGTCAGAACCGGAGCTGGAACTGAAGGTGCTCATGCTGAATATCAATTTCGGACACAATAAAGAGCTGATGGAGAAATGCCGGACATTGAGGGAATACAGCCAGTATGTGGACCGGGTCAGAAAATATGCAAAGAGAATGCAGATTGAGGAAGCGGTTGAGCGGGCGGTAACGGAATGTACCAGAGAAGGCATTCTGGCAGATTTCCTGTCGTCACAGAGAGCGGAGGTGATAGCAGTGTCAATCTTTGAGTATAATGAAGAAGAGGAAATGAGAAAAATCCGTGACAGCGAGTATAAGAGCGGCAAAGAAGATGGGATTGCCTGTGGTGAAGCTGAGACGATAATATCATTAATCAGAAAAAAATCGGAAAAGGGCTTTGGTATAAATGAAATAGCCGACATACTCGAGCTGGATGTTTGTTATGCAAAGAAAGTGCTTGATTTGCTGGCGGAAAATCCCGGCAAAACTGATATGCAGGTTGCGGAACTTATTATTGGACAGGTATAGGCGTTTAGTTTTATTAAAAATTTGTAACTGTTGATTACCCCTCACAGTTACTACTTGACGGAATGTATCAGGGAAGGGATTCTGGCAGATTTCCTGTTGTCACAGAGAGCGGAGGTGATAGCGGTGTCAATTTTTGAGTATAATGAAGAAATGGAAATGAAAAAAATCCGCGAAAGTGAGTATAAAAGCGGCAAAGAAGATGGAATTGCCCAGGGGATCGCCCGCGGAGCTGCACTTGGTGAAGCTGAGACGATAATATCATTAATCAGAAAAAAATCTCAAAAAGGCTTAGACATAAATGAAATAGCCGATATACTTGAGCTGGATGTTTGTTATGTAAAGAAAGCACTTGATCTGCTGTCGGAAAATCCTGATAAAACTGATATGCAGGTTGCGGAACTTATTATCGGCTTGGTATAGACGTTTAGATGTATTGTAGCATGAGTTATAGTAACAGACCGAATACCTGAACGATTACAAAGCATGATAAAAAGTCTGCAATAAAAAAAGTCTTGTGTATTCAAGGCTTTTTTTATTTGCTATAATATGGATGATATCCCAAAACTTTTAAATAACTGGAAGGAAATCAAAGCCCCCGCTGCAAGCAACGAGGTATCAAACTTGCAGCGCTGCAGAGCAGCGGGGGCTTTGAACCTCGCGGCAGTCGCCAAATATCCATGTAAGCATGGCTGCTTGGCTCGTTGCTAGCGGGAATAAAGATAAGTCAGGAGGAAGCAGCTTGCGCAAACTTAAAGGAATATTATTGTCCGTCCTGCTTTCCGGCGCCGTATTTTTTACCGGCTGCCAGGGAAATGGGGGCGGTGAGGCGGCGGTTATGAGCCAGGACGAAATCAGCGTAATCAGCCATACATTTAATCATAACAGCTTTGTGGACAGTATTTTTATGATCCTGCCGAAGGACTGGACCTATGATACCTATGAAAAGATCAATGCAGGCGAGAAAATGGACAGCTACGAATGGGGCTATGACCTGTACATTGACGGAGACAGCGGCAATGAAATTTCCATTTACGGAACCAAAGGCGTGGAGGAAATGCCGCAGGATGAAGGGATGGATTTCAGTACGGCAAACGGGCTGCAGGGAAAAAGGTATGTGAAGGAGATTGAAGAGGACGATGGCAGTGTGGTGCGGGAGGAGTATCTTGTGCTGCACATACCGGACAATGATTTTGCTGTCTATGTTGTTTCTTATTCAATATCAAATGAATTGTATCAGGAAAAGAAAGAAATTTTGGAAAACTTCCTGATTAATATCGGGGTATCCAGCGTTGCGGTGGAATGATGCGGCGCTGGATTTTTTCCTGTCAACTGAAAAAATGCGGCAAAACAGGAAATGTTTTCTCAATGCCTCAATGCTAAGATAGAGTCAGCAGAAAAACTGGCGGGTAACACAACGGCAGAGATTAACTGCGATGGCCGGGAGGCCGGAAATCAGAAAAAGGAGATACACGCTGTGGATTACCGGGATACAATACAGGAGAGCCTGGATTATATTGAAGATAACCTGGATACGGAGATTACGGCGGAGGAGCTGAGCAGCCGTGCCGGATTTTCCCTGTTCTATTTTTACCGGCTGTTTCAGGCGCAGGTAGGCATGCCTGTCATGCAGTATATTCTGCGCAGACGGCTGGTGCATGCCATCTATGACATCAGCTGCGGAGCAAAAATGGTGGATGCAGCCCTTCGCTATGGCTTCGATACCCATGCCGGCTTCTTCCGGGCTTTCCGGCGGGAATATGACTGTTCCCCCTCCAATTATCTGAAACGGCATAAACCCAAACGGCCATACAGAATCAATTTGAGGCAGGAGGGACATGTGATGCTTACACAGAAAAAAATTAAGGAAATACTTTCCCATTGGGGAATGGAACAGGAAAAAATCAGCAGCTTTTATTATGAATCCAGCGGCTTTAAATCCGACCGATGCTGGTATGTGGGAGAAAATTATCTTCTCAAAACGGGTGAAAACCTGCCGGCTTTGAAGCGGCACCTGGAGGTGTCGGAGGCAGTGCGTCAGGCCGGACTGGAGGCTGCCGTATATGTTCCTGCAAAAAACGGGGAGAAATACATAATGGATGAAGATACGTATTTCTGCCTGACCCGGATGCCTGAAGGCGAATTCCTGCTGGCCCGGGATTTATACGCAGAGCAGGGAAATTCCAGGGCACGGTACGTGGGCGAAATCCTGGGACAGCTGCATCTGATAATGAAGGATATGGAGGAACAGGAGGAGTATCAGGAGGATGCTCTGCTGGCCAGTATCAAGGGCTGGGCGTTGCCGGGCGCGCGCAGGGCGATGGAACTGCCCGACGAATTCTGCAGTGAATTTGAAAAAGGGCTGGAAGCGCTCTATCCAATGCTCCCGGTACAGCTGATTCATCACAATCCTACGCCCAGCGATTTCTTAATCAGGCAAGGAAAGCCGGCAGGGTTTATAGAATTTGAAAATACCGAAAAGGCGATCCGGCTCTTTGATCCCTGCTATGTTTCCACGGGCATACTGTCGGAAAGCTTCGAAGACGGCAATGAGGAAAAGCTGCGGCAGTGGGGATTGCTCTATCAGAATATCCTCCGGGGCTATGACAGCGTCAACCCGCTGTCTGAAAAGGAGAAGGAAGCGCTTCCTTATATTGTATTTTCCATTCAGATGATTTGCGTGGCATATTTTTCGGAGTCGGAAAAATATGCGGAGCTGGCAGAAATCAACCAAAAGATGCTAAGACAGCTGATCGCACACAGGGATATGCTGACACTGGAATAAAATTTCGTAAAAGGACAGCCTTTGGGGGAGACTCCGGGGGCTGCCTTTTTTAGTACCAGATTTGCAATGTATACATCTGTTTTTGAACTTAAAACTTCCTTCGGTTCATACTATGATTGAGAGGAAGGGTCCGCCGTCTGGTAGACGAACTGATGCTGCCTGCGCCATTCACTGGGGCTTTGTGAAAAATGCTTCCGAAAGGCCTTATAAAAAAGGGAGTTGTCCGAGAAGCCGCATTCCAGGGCTATTTTCTGGATCGGCAGCTGGGAGCGTTCCAGCAGCTTTTTAGCATTCTGCAGGCGGATGGCGGTTAGATAGGCATGCGGCGTCATATTCAGCTCCGCCTTCATTTTTTTATCAATATATTCGGAAGAATAATGGAAGACGTCCGATAGGGTCCGGGCAGTGATGCGGGACGCATAATTTTCATTGAGGTAACGCATCAGATCTGCCGTCAGTGCCGAGTATGACTGTTCCTGGGTATACAGCAGACCAAGAAGCCGGAAAAATTCACTCTGCAGCTCCAGATGGCTGCAGGGCGTCTGGTGCAGGAGCAGGCACAGCCTTTGCAGCAGCGGCAGAAACAGGCCTGGCTGGAAGGCGCCTCTAATGGGAAGCATCAGCCTGCTGGTGAGATCTTCGGTATAATCAGCCTGGAAATGGATGTAATAATATTCTGCATTGGGGCTGGGGCGGGAAGCTGCCTGCCAGGTGTTTTTTTTCTGGATGTACCATTCGCCTGCCAACAGCGTGGTCAGGCTGCCGTTTTCTGTGAACTGCAGCCGGTTTTTCAACATGAAAATCAGCACGAAATGGCTGCAGTAACGGGAACAATGGTATTCATCGGTGCCGAAGCGCTTCAGGCTGCAGTCGGTAAGATAGGGCATGGGAGCCGGGGAAAGAATGATGGAATCCACAGCTTGCACCGCCTTTCATGGGTAATTGCCGGGATCCTGCGGGCCTTTTGGAACGGCCTGCTCCCGTAAATACAGCATAAAACAAACACAGGAAAAAAGAAACAAAAAAGGAGTATATGTGATGAAAAAGAAAAAGTTTACGCCCCTCACCGCAAAGGAGCTTCGTCCGGAAGGATGGCTCAGACAGCAGCTTAAAATCCAGGCGGAGGGGCTTTCCGGGCATCTGGATCTGATATGGCCGGATATCCGTGACAGCAAATGGATAAGCGGAGACAAGGAAGGGTGGGAGCGCGTGCCCTACTGGCTGGACGGCTTTATCCCCCTGGCCTATCTTCTGGAAGACGAAGAATTAAAAAAACGTGCGGCCAGATACATAGACGCCATTCTGGAGCGTCAGGAGGAGGACGGCTGGATCTGTCCCTGTTCCAGGGAGGAACGCAGCACCTATGACGTTTGGGCGGCGTTTCTGATCTGCAAGGTGCTGGTGCTGTATTATGAATGCAGCGGGGATGACAGGATCGAACAGGCGGTATACCGGGCGATGCATAATCTGCTGCTGCATGTGACAAACAGTACGCTTTTTAACTGGTCGGCAGCCAGGTGGTATGAGTGCCTGGTTCCCCTTCTCTGGCTGTATGAGAGAAGGCCGGAGGACTGGATGCTGAAGCTGGCCTTTGTTCTGGAGGCGGAGGGGCTGGATTATGAAAAGCTTTACCGGAATTTTGACTTCGCCCACCCGGCTGTGGATAAGTACTGGACCCAGCTTAACCATGTGGTGAATACAGCCATGGCGTTTAAATCCCGGGCGCTGATGTCCCTGCTTACAGGGGAGAGCGCGGACGGCTTTGCACGGGAAATGTATGAAAAAGTGATGCGGTATAACAGCATGGCAACCGGGCATTTTACAGGGGACGAATGCTTGTCCGGGGATTCGCCCGTCCAGGGAAGCGAATGCTGCAGCGTGGCCGAGGCTATGTATTCCTATGAAATCCTCCTGGCGGTGAGCGGGAATCCCTTCTGGGGCGATCTGCTGGAAAAAGAGGCCTTTAACTGTCTGCCTGCCACTACGACGCCGGATATGTGGGCGCATCAGTATGTGCAGATGACAAACCAGATCTGCTGCAGCAGGATTGCGCCGGATCAGGTGCCCTTTAATTCCAATGGCGGGGAAGCCCATATGTTCGGGCTGGAGCCGAATTTCGGATGCTGCACGGCGAACTTTAATCAGGCCTGGCCGAAATTCGCATTGTCGGCGGTTGCGTTGAGCGCAGACGGGCTGGCCGTGATGTCGCCGGTTCCCGTTTCCGTAAGGATAGAAAAGGAGGGAACGGCAGTTTCACTGCAGGTGATTTCCGGGTATCCCTTCCGTGATGAAGCCGTCATTGAAATCACGGCGGAGCGGCCGGTGGAAATGGAGCTTCTTGTCCGTATTCCCGGTTTTGCACAGGGAGCGCTGGTGGATGGTGAAAAGGCGGAGCCGGGAAGCTTTTACCGGATTTACCGTAAATGGGAGGGGAGTACCCGGGTGAAGGTGAGCTTTTCCTTTGTGCCTGTCCTTACAGACCGGCCGAACGATATGAAAGCCCTGGTGAGAGGCCCGCTGGTTTTTTCCCTGCCCATCACGGAAACCTGCAGAAAGCTGGAATATGTGAAGGACGGCGTGGAACGCAAGGCTCCTTACTGCGATTATGAGCTGACGCCGGCCTCCGACTGGAATTACGGCTTCTGCACGGAAACGTTTGAGGTGCGCGGCAATGAAATAGGAGAATATCCTTTTGCTGTAGATAATCCGCCCCTGCAGATAAAAACGGAAATGGTAAAAATCCCCTGGCAGGAAAATGGCGGAGTCTGCGCCCATCTGCCGCAGGAGCGCAGGGCATTGTCGCAGCCGGAGGAAAAGCTTCTGCAGCCCTATGGATGCACCAATCTGCGTATGACGGAGATGCCCCTGGTCAGCCGGTGAGACAGGACAGACAATTCCGGCTGTCAGGCCGGACAGGGGACAGGTCTTTCTGCAACTATACTGCAATCAGATTATAGAAAAGGAATCGTTACTGGCCACGGAGCGAACAGTAACAAGGAATCATAAAAAAATAGAATCTTTTGCCTGGCATTCTTCCATTTTGTTTCTGATATGATAGAATAAAAGTAACTGTTCGGCAGGCCAGTATATTTACTGCGCCGGCTGTAAAAAAGGAGTGGTTGAATGAAAACAGGCAAAAGGGGAATAGCAATAATAACGGCAGCGGCCCTGGCAATAATGTGGCTGCTGCCTTCCTGGCGTACACAGGCTGCGGAGGCTGTCCCGGGAATTCCCGCGGAAGCCGTCCCGGGAATACCATCAGGGGCGGATAATACAACCGGCATGCTTCTCGGCGCGGTGGCGGCCGGGGCAATGCAGGCGGAAGGAACCGAGCTGAAGGTCTATGTGGCAGTTCAGGCGCTGCCTGGACCCGCCGGAATCGATCATGTCAACATCCAGTTTAAAAATACGGCAAACGACAGGACCGTTACCAAGATACTCCGTGATAAGGACTTTGCGAATGGTGTTTATGCGGGATGGATGACCATGAGTATTTATGAGCCGGCCGGTTTTTTTGTACTGGATAAGGTGATACTGCAGGATAATAACGGAGGGTATCTGAAATATTGCAGGGCAGAGGACCGGAAGGAAAACGACAAATACCAGACGCTTCCTGTGACCGCCGGCTTCCAGATTATGAACGGCGTGGCGGCAGCTGACGAAACACCGCCAGTGCTGGGAGCGGTAGTGGTGACGCCTGCCCGGGCGGCCAGGGAATCCGAAATTACGGTGACTGCTGCGGTTGCGGATGATTTTTCCGGCGTGGATACGGTAGCGGTGCGTTTTGAGAACGAAAACGGAAAGGCCGTCACCGTGAATCTGGAAAAGAAGGGCGATTTATATTCGGCGGTGATAAAGAAAAGCCAGACCAAAGAAGCGGGCACCTACCGGCTGAAGAGAGTTTCCGTTTCTGATAATATGGGAAACAGTAAGATTTATAACGGAGGAGACGGTCCCTTTGCCAGCGATTGTTTATTTGTGATTCAGTGAGCGCCTGCGTGGTAAAAAATCCGGAGGTATATAATACAGTAAAAAGGCAGGAAAACAGCAATGGAAATGTTTGATGTCCGCACGCCGCAGGGAGATCCTACGGGTGAGGTGAAGGAAAGAAGCGCGGTCCACAGGGACGGTGACTGGCATGGCACCGCCCATATATGGCTGGTGCGCCGCCGGGAAGGGCGGATTGAGCTGCTGCTGCAGAAACGCAGCCGGACGAAGGAAAGCTTCCCGGGCTGTTATGATACCTCCTGCGCAGGGCATCTTTCTGCCGGAGACACCTTTCTGGAAGCGGCATTAAGGGAGCTTGAAGAGGAGCTGGGGATTGCGGCCTCTGGTGAAGAGCTGTATTTTGCAGGAATCTATCCCTGCCAGGTGGATGATTATTTTGGAGGAAAGCATATCCTTGACCGGGAAATATCTGCGGTATATTTGTACGAGAAGCCGGTAAACGAGGCGGACTTAAGGCTTCAGGCGGAAGAGGTGGAGTCGGTCTGCTGGATTGATTTTGAACGGCTGAAGGAGCTGGCGGCGGCAGGCGCAGAGGGATACTGCATTTTCCCGTGGGAGACAAGTGCCCTGGAATCGGCGTTTCAAAGGCGTTACGGAATATGATGAAAGAATCAGGGATATCACATAAAAAGAAGGAGGGATGCGCGGCGCAGTCCGGTGAATAGCCGGCGCCGCAGCAGGAAAATGATATGAAAAAACTGAGAATGGCAATTATGGGAGCGGGCGGAATCGCTTCCTGTATGGCAAGAACCATTGCGGAAATGGAAAATGTGGAGCGCTATGCGATAGGCTCCAGAAGCCTGGAGAAGGCGGAGGCTTTTGCTTCAGAATATGGCTTTGCAAGGGCTTATGGCTCCTATGAAGAGCTGGTGCGGGATGAAAATGTGGATTTGGTATACATTGCAACACCTCATTCCGAACACTTTGAAAATGCAAAGCTCTGTATCGCCCATGGCAGGCCGGTACTTTGTGAGAAGGCGTTTACCGCCAATGCAGCACAGGCGTGCGAGCTTCTTGAAATGGCGGAAAAGGCCGGCGTATTCATTACTGAAGCCATATGGGTGAGATATCTGCCCATGCTGGAAACCATCCGGAAGGAACTGGCGGATGGAATCATCGGTGAACCCACTATGCTGACAGCCAACCTTGGCTATGTTATCAGCCAGGTACCCAGGCTGCGCAGGCCGGAGCTGGCAGGCGGCGCGCTTCTGGATGTGGGTGTTTATCCGCTTAATTTTGCCCTGATGATTTTCGGGGGCGAGGTGGCAAAGGTTTCTTCCGTCTGCACCTATACGGATACAGGAGTGGACGAGCAGAACAGTGCAACGCTGATTTATGAAGATGGAAAAGTTGCCGTTCTCAACAGCTCCATGCTTTCCCTGAGTGACAGGAAAGGAATCATTTACGGGACAAAAGGTTTCATGATAGTTGAAAACATCAATAATTTTGAAAGCCTTACTGTTTACGATCAGGATCGCAGGGAAATCAAGCACATTGACTGTCCGCCGCAGATCAGCGGGTATGAATACGAAGTGGAGGCCTGCATCAGGGCACTGGAGGAGGGACGTCTGGAATGCCCTCAGATGCCTCATGCCGAAACCATCCGCGTGATGAAAATGATGGATGCGATGAGAGCCGAGTGGGGAATCAGGTATCCGTTTGAGTGACGGTTAAGCTACCAGGATAAACGCATCCGCGTAGGAGCCGTGCTTCCCGCCGTCCAAATCTGCGGCAGCCAGCCGCCTTTCTTCCCGGATGGGGTGGGGGTGTTTTAAGATCCATAAGAAAAAACGGCGGATATTTCTTACTGTCCCGGGGAACCGGAATTTTGCCGTCCCTAGCGGCTGGGGTGGGGGTGTTTTAAGATCCAGTTTCAAAAACGGGGTATTTCTAACCGTCCCGGGGAACCAGAATTCTGCCAACGCGGCCCAAACTCCTTTCGCAGCGACTTGCGTCTGCTGCGTTCGTCAGACAGGCTGCTAAGGGCGGCAGAATTCTGGTATTCAGGAGCAGTAAGAAACATCACCTTTTTTTCCAATGGATCTGAAAAAACATCACAGCCGCCCCGCCCAGGGGAAACCAGCCGCCGGCCGCCACCAAAGCGAAGCACGCCCCCGATACCTTTTTCC
>OHJX01000836.1_pt1 | contig 9969 bp, 8 predicted proteins | sample 1568671 | NCBI WGS metagenome assembly OHJX01 (sample SAMEA3879589, study PRJEB24766) | human gut metagenome | biome: human-associated habitat; feature: feces | place: USA | collected 1985/1987 | reverse complement strand
CAACACGTAGCTAGGATTTAGACTCTCCCAAAGTTCATACAACTCTTTCTTAAAGTGCCCTTCCCCACTATGGACAATTGTATGAGGATTGTCTGGATCCTCTAATGTTGCCCATTTCAAGGCTGTATTGCCTACGTCAATCAGAATAAATTTGTCTTTCATAGCACTTTAACAATAGATCCATCACTTATACCGAGCATCGTTGTCTCAGTTTCTAATAGCAAACGACCACTAGCATCAATTCCACGATTGTAGCCAGTAATACTCCCCGTAGGAAGCTCAATCTCTAAATAGGCATCACGAAACGCATCATAGTAAGGCCACTCTTTAGTAAAAGAAAATCTAGGGTTCTGAATAGACTGAACAACTTCTTGGCAAATATGGCAAAAAGCGTCGTCCCAATTTTGCTTAACAACATCTTCGCGATGAGAAAAAATACCATCGAGTGGCCATTTTTCTAATTGAATTCGTTCGGGTACATAAAGATTTAACCCAATCCCTACAACCAATGCACTTTTTCCAGTAGGTTCCTGAATAACTTCACTCAGAATACCTCCCACTTTAGCATTCTTATACCAAAGGTCGTTAGGCCACTTAAGTTGCAAAGCAATATTAAAGAGTTCATGGATAGCTTTAGCTACAGCTACTCCGACGCATAAACTCATCGTAGGTTCCACGTGTAAATCCGTCAAAGCGACACTAAAAGTCAAAGCATTATCTACGCTTTTCCACTGATGCCCTCGAGTCCCCCGCCCTTGTACTTGCCTATAAGCAACTAGAACCTCGGGATGAGAAAACTTGATGCCTTGTTTGATAAGTGTTTTACAGTCAGTATTGGTAGAGCCTGTTTCATCAATAACACGTAGTTCTAACTCATTTTTCCGAAAGATAGCAGAAGCATGAGGGCTTAAATTAAATGCATTAGCGCATTGTTTCCACATAGCTACTCCTTTTTTGTACAATTCTTTCAAACTGATAGAGATCCTAAGTCCTCTACCGCAATGAATGTCTTTGAGAAAGAAAATATTATGACCGAAGAAAAAAATCCCAACGAAGTACATGCTGAATCGAGAGCTCAGCTTGATGATTTGTATCGCGCGATCACCTCTCATCCAAAAGTGAAAGTTGCTCTCTAAGATGACCTCTAACACTCTTCCCTATCCTGGCTTGGCTCGTGCTTGGCTCTCTTTTATTCGTCCCAAAACTTGGGGAGTTGCAATTGCACCTGTAATCGCTTCGTTGGCCTTGGTCTACATTGAAAATCTTTCTTTTTCTTTGTCGGTGGCCATTCCTACACTGACTCTCGCTCTCTTAATGCAAATCATTACCAATATGGAAAATGATCTCGGTTATACAGAACGAAAAGCAGAAAAATCAAACAGAAAAGGTCTCCCTCGGGCGACCAGTAATGGGTGGATAAGTATTGCTCAGGCGAAATTTGCCATCCGTGCAACAATGGTTTTATCCTTATTAAATACGCTTCTACTGGTCTATGTCGGGGGATGGGGGTTCTTGCTAATAGGAGTAAGCTCTATTATTGCAGCTTACTGCTACATGGGTGGTCCTTATCCGATTGCTTACACTCCTTACGGAGAAATTACTGTTTTAATTTTCTTCGGCCTTACAGCGGTTTGTGGTACTTACTATCTACAGGTCATGTATATCAGCACAAACGCTGTTCTTTTAGGATGCGCCCTAGGAGCTACAGCAGCCTCTGTGCTAGCTGTCAATAACTGGAGAGATAGAATCCATGATGCAAGCATTCAGCGTAAAACGTTAGCTGTCGTGTTGCAAGATACGAACTTTAAATGCGTTTTTTACGTTATGATGTTTTTGCCTTTTCTGATGACTATCATAATTAGCTATCAGCTAGGAAGTTTTTTCACTTTACTACCTCTACTGTTGCTGTATCGCCTCCCTAAGCTCTTCAAAGATTTTGCGGTCTTAGAAGGCTTTGAACTCAATGAGGTGATGTTTGAGTGCGTTAAAATAGGTCTCTTTTATTCCTTACTATTTACAGTTGGTGTGTGCCTCCAATTTATCCTATAAAGAAAGACGGCTACTTTAAAGGGTAGCCGTCTTTCTTTGTTTATCAAGATCTTAACGCTTTACTGCGCCGAAGATTCACTATTCTTTTGAGAGTTGGTGTTATTTTTCATACGCATCTCAATCATCTCTGGAGATTCTACCGAAAAGAGAGCAACCACTTGTTGAATCCCCTCTACTCCAGCAACAGCCTTCTTAGCTATAGCCGCTTCTTCTGGGGTGAGAATCCCCATCAAGTAAGCAATGTTACGATCAACCACAACCTTCATTTGGTTCAAAGAAATCTTCTTTGTACTAACAATCACACCACGTACTTTCGTAGCTAATAAAGAATCTGAAAGGCGCTGACTCGCGGAAACCGGCTTTCTTACAGCTAATTCATTGTAAATACCTTCAACGTCTAAGGCGCCAGCCGCTAATTGACCAGCTTTATCTTTTGCTTCTTGGCTATCCACTTCACCTGTGAGAAGAACTTTACGATCATAGCTCGTCACAGTGATATGATTTTCCGTCGGAGTAATTCCGTTAGTTACCGATAGATATACTTTCTTCTCGATGACTTCATCATTAACAATCGCCCCTGTAGAGCGTCGATCGGTCACTACAGTAGCCGTCGTTGCTGCTACACCGCCCACCAAAAGGGGAGCGCATCCCTGCAATAACTGAGCGCCAGCAAGGGCAATTGTTGCCACAGAAACCAGCTTTATGACTTGCATCTCTTTATTCTCCTAAAAAGTAACTGCTTCTATTAGAGTATTGTTGTAAACGAACTTTATATATTTCGTCTAACAATATTATGTAACCAATCCCGATAATCAAAGAAAACAGAACGCTTAAACCAATAGCGCCCAGCTCGTTTACGTAAAGCATTGGACGCAATCCATTGACGAACCACAGCGTAAAGTGAACTAATGTCCGTATCAAGTACCAAACTAATAGTTCTTAGAGAAGGAATGGTATTAATCGCTATCCACTCAATACCTGGAGAGGTGAGTCTTTGCTCAACTTCCCCGTTCCCTTCAACTTGTAAAAGAACCAACAAAGCACCTAACCTCTCTTCTACACTACCAAATCTATTTGCAACCATTCCTAAACGGTCACATAACGCGCAGTGGGAAGAATAATTAGCCAACTCTCTTTGCCAAAGGATATTTTGGTCAGCAATTTTCAAAAGAAGCTCTTGGTTGATCACTAATAGCTCTGCATTGGTCAAGCAATAGTGGCGACGAGGTAATCGATCGCGGACATATAAATTCTCAAAGCTGCCACACATAGCCCCAGCGCAACTTAAAGAGAGCATTAACGGCTCAGAGCGCACTGGATCTTGTAGTGCTTTAACCACAACACCAGATCTTACGAACATAAGACGTTCGAAAAGGTTCGGTGAAGTATAAATTTCTTCGCCACGCCCGTATTGGACATTATGGCCTAATCCATTCATGACCCCAATCATAGATTGGGACATTTTAGGTGACAACCAAGGTCTGATGAGAGTATTCATACAATAAACAAAAAAGTTGATAACTTCACTAGTTTTGTTGTGGATAAGTTGTTTAGGAAAATTTCTATTTTTGTGAGTAACTTTTTTGTTATTCGGATTTCAGAAATCTGTTCACACCTCATCAACTTTTATTCACATACCTCAACTTAAGTTATCCACATGGTTTCACCATTATGGAAATACTGTGAAATAACACCTTTCAAGGGTTATCCACAGAATTTCGCAACCCCTACTACATACTACTACTACATAAAAATATAAAAATCTTTCTATACATAGGTTGTGTGAAAAAAGAGGCTCTCACAAATAAAAAGAAAGTTTAAATGAATAGAATTTCTAAAACTCAACAAATTCGCGTTGATAACCTTGTTGGTATCCGTGTGAGTAGTTTGTGAGTATCTTGTGAATTATAGCTAAAAGAATGTGCTGTCTACCGCACTACGCCCATTTTGCACATTAATAGCACCACCAAAAAGTTTTTGAGGGTCTTTTAGACTACCAATAGCCTCAAAATTCACCCCCAATTCTTCTAACGCTCGGAACAGTTCATCTCTAGGCTCTAACTCATCAGCAATCACAATATGGTCAATACGATAATGAGTCGTTGTGTCGTCTTCTAAATTTCGAATGCGAACAGAGGCTGGATCAATCATTTCGATCGAGCTTTCAGTCACGATCTGAACACCGTTCATACGTATCCATTGCAGTTCAGGGAGAAGCTCTATGCTATGCAAAGTTTCTTTGTACTGGTAAAGTTTTTTTTCCAAAATGAGATAAGTGGATCTGGGTAAGGTATCAATGTAAGGAATGACGCCTAAACAGCCTGATCGATGCTCCTGAGGATTTCCTATTCCCCAAGCTTGTAGCCATTCTTCCGAGTTAAGTGTTTTGTCCATTACAAGGTAGCGAGCGGTATCTAAGGCGATACGGGATTCCCCAATAATTGCAACTCGGTGGCCAATAGGTGCTTGTCGAAGCAATAAGTCTTCAAAGGTCATGACATTTAAACTATCGACACCAGGGATATCTGGAATCATGGGTTGACAACCAGTTGCTAAGAAAATAGTGTGTTTGGGATAGTTTGCTTGAATCCAAGAAGCTGAGGCTCTAACTCCCTTGACAATCTCAACCCCGAGTTGAAGTAGTTGCTCTTCCTTTTTCTCTAAAAGCTCTTTTAACTTCTCTTTGCCAGGAATCATGCTAGCTAATCGGAGCATTCCTCCTAAAACAGGACGCTCTTCGACAAGGGTTGTTTCGATACCAGATCTAGCGGCATGCTCGGCCGCACCAATACCAGCAGGACCACCGCCGATGATTAGTAGTTTGTTTTTTACGCTCTTAAGAGTTTTTCTCTCAAAAGGAATAGTTACATAAGGGCTAGAAATACAACACAAAGGAATTTTTTCATGAGCCGGGGTAGAGGTAATACAGTTCCCCGAACCTGAAACGCTAGGAATGATATCTTTCTCTGTTTTATAAAAGAGTTTTTCCCCCCATTCAGGGTCTGAAATCAAAGAGTGTTTTAATTCCAACAGTGATTTTTGATCTCGCTCTAAATACTCTTCCATTTGCGATACGGACCCCTCAGGGGGAAGTAACGTTACAGGGAGAGAGATTTCTTTTGAGAAGGCCTCAATAAAGGGATACCACACCCCCGGGGGAGTGAGATCTGTATCCATTGGGAGGGTATCGTTGAGTAGCCCAATATCAAAGCTCAGTAAATCAACGCCTTCAAATTCGAGTTTCTTTGCGAAGTCGATCACATCTTCCCAGCTATTACCAGTAGGAACAAGATCCATAAGGCTTAACCGATAAGACAATAACGGTGTAGGACCAATATAGTCACGGACACGGCGAACAATACTAGTGGAAAATTTAAAACGATTTTCTCCCCCCCATTGATCTGTACGTTTATTAAGAACTGGGCAGGAGAAAGTATTAGGGAGAGATAAACGAGCTCCACAAATTTCAACACCAGTAAATCCACCTTTATTAACAGCTCTATACGCCTGTTGAGCGTAAAGTTTGATGTATTTTTCAATAAAGATGTTTTCTATCTTATGTGTACGATAGCGAGTTTCTGTGTGAAAGAGACGAGAAGAGGCTACGGCGGCAAAGTGCTCTGCTCCTAGACCGTGGTGCATTAGCTGCACAATCACTTCTGAACCACGAGAACGTAAGAAACTCGTGAGTCTAAACGACTTGTGATAAAACGAAGTATCTAAGCTTGGAGAGTCAAGGTGTAACTTTCCCGAGAAACAAATAGCCCCATGAGGGACGTTAAAAAGCCCAGGACCATGGTCTGAACAACGAGATTGGTAGAAGTTCACCCATTCGTTTTCAAACTCACTAAGCGTTTCTAAACCTGTCGTAACGCCATTAAAAATAAATCGATTTTTGAGTGTATGAGCCCCCACTTTCAGAGGGCTGAAAATGGCAGGATACTTCGTCATTTTTTCTCTTGATTATGGATACCAAAAGGAATTAGCACACTAGGCACTTCTGAGAGTGTCTCAATATGTCTCCTCTGATCGTCAAAGAAAATATGAGGTTTGATTGCTTCTAGAATAGGTTTCTTTGGACGCCCATCCAAGAGGAATAGTTCGGTTGCACTCATTCCCAAAGCTTTCAACGTTGTAATTAAGCGTTCTTCACTAGGGGCACCACGAGCGGTTACCACAGAAATGCGAATGGCTGGATTAAAGTATGGATCCCCTGCTCCTCTAGTTTTATAGTCTAAGCGTTGGAAGTACGAGAGAGACTCGAAAAGTTCACTCAAAGGGCCAGGAGCATGAGGGGTATTTGCTTTCTCTTGCTCGTAGCGGTGGAAGTTATTAATTCCTTCACGTTGGAATTCTTTTTCACTTTCATCGTCAGCAATTACACCGTCAAAGTCAAAAGCAATACGCAGAGAGAGAGAGGCTTGATCGTCATCTTCAACCTTCTTTCCCTTTTCAATGGAGCCAGGAATGACTAAACCAGCAGGCAACCCTGCACTGACAGCTTTATCTACATTAGCTTTATTGGCACTCAAGAATAGAGAGACATTAAAGGCTTTAATGTAAGGGAAAGTGCTCTGTCCAGAGGTAAATGCTCCTGAGGTCACAGGAAGATTGTAGTGACGGCAAGAATTAAAGAAGCGTTGTGCTGTTTCAGGAGAGTTGCGGGACAAAGTAATCACATCAAAAGGTTTTGAACCTTCAAAAAGTTCGTTGATTTTGAGTAATCTTTGTACAAAAGGAAAAGCAACTCCTGGTGCTAAAATATCGTTTTTGTGTCGTACTTGGAAGTCTCGATAAGCCTCATAGCCTTTTTTCTCAAAGAGATCATGTTCATCCTCTAAATCAAAAAGGGCACGAGACGAGACGGCAACAACAAGTTTTCTAGTGGGTGCCTTAGACATATCAATCCTCTTTTAAAGTGGTGAGAGCGCCTTGAGAGGTCCGTCTCAAAGCGCTACCTTTCATGCTTAGGCGTCAATATTCCCAGCGAACAGTGCGTTCGTTTCAATGAAGTCGCGGCGTGGTTCAACTACATCACCCATTAACATTGAGAAAATCGCATCTGCACTTGTTGCGTCTTCGATACGGACACGTAGCATACGACGAACACTTGGATCCATAGTCGTGGAATTAAGCTGCTCGGCTGTCATTTCACCCAGTCCTTTGTAGCGTTGGCGAATGATGCCCTTTTCAGCTTGTGAGAGATACCAATTCACAGCTTCACTAAAGTTTTTGACTGGAGCCCCTTCTTTACCACGGGCAGCATAAGCTCCTTCGCCAATCAAACCTCTCAACATATCTGCACTTTCTTTTAACTTTTTATAGTCAGAAGATAGCGTAAATTCAGGGGTTATAATGCTCGTCTTGTAGTTACCATGCTTCAAACGATGAATCTTGATGAGGAACTTTTCATTGACTTCATCGTATATGGCTTCCGTCTTGACATCAGGGTCTCTCATTTCCTTTTGAAGGGCGACCGCAGAACGTTCAACTTCAAATTGATTACTGAGATTCAATTCCACCCCTGCAGTGATTGCCACTAATGCTGCTTTATCAATAGCTCCTTGCAAACGTGCAATCACATCCGAGCTTTGTAGGTATTCGTTGACTAAATTTTCTAATTCAGTTCCGCGAATAGCTTGTTCCTGATCGCGAGCATCTTTATCTTTGTAGAGGTGGGCTCCTTCCATTGCCAACTTCAAAAGATAAGCATTCATTTCTGCTTCATCCTTTAAGAACACTCCCTTGTCTTTCTGATTTTTTTGAACTTTATAAAGGGGTGGTTGTGCAATGTAGACATGGCCTTCTTCTAAAAGTTGAGGCATCTGACGATAGAAGAGTGTCAAAAGTAATGTACGAATATGTGCACCGTCTACGTCAGCATCAGTCATGATAATGATGCGATGGTAACGAAGTTTAGAGAGATCGAAATCTTTACCGATATTAGTCCCTAAAGCGAGGGTTAACATGCGAATCTGCTCAGAGTCAAGCAGCTTATCTTGAGCAGCTTTTTCGACATTTAGCACTTTACCTCGTAGTGGCAAAATAGCTTGGAATTGGGAATTTCTCCCCTGTTTAGCTGAGCCACCTGCGGAGTCCCCTTCCACCAAGAAGAGCTCGCTTTTTGCAGGGTTCTTTTCGCGGCAATCAGCAAGTTTGCCAGGAAGACCACCACCTGAGAAAGATTGGCGAGTAATATCGCGAGCCTTACGGGCAGCTTCACGAGCTCGAGCAGCTGCGACAATCTTTTCGCAGATAATCTTGGCATCGTTCGGGTTTTGCTCTAAGTAAAGTTCTAATTCACGAGCAACGATTTCTTCAACAGCAGGACGCACTTCACTAGAGACCAACTTATCTTTAGTTTGAGAGCTAAATTTCGGTTGTGGAACTTTAACAGAAAGAATGCAAGTGAGCCCTTCACGCATATCATCGCCTTCAGGTTCTATTACCTTCTTAGAGTTTGCTTTTTTCCCGATTTCATTTTTGACAATGTAGTTTTTCAGGACACGCGTCATTGCTGCACGAAGCCCAGTAACGTGTGTACCACCGTCACGCTGAGGAATGTTATTTGTGTAGGCTGAAAGGACTTCGTTGTACCCATCTTGCCACTGCATGGCAATTTCTACGTCAACAGGTACCCCGTTGCTCGTCACCACTTCTCTAGCGCGGAAAATTGTTGGATGAATCACATTACGGCTCTGATTCTTGAATTCCACATAAGCGACTAAACCTTTGTCAGTTTGCAAGGTGGCTTCATGAGCCGTTCGTTGATCATTCAAAGTGATCAAGACGCCAGAATTCAAGAATGAAAGTTCGCGCAAACGAGACAACAACGTGTCGTAGCTAAACGTCGTAACTTGTTCAAAAATTGTGGTATCTGGTAAAAAATGCACTTCTGTACCCCGTCGCTGCGTAGGGCCAACAGTCTTCATTGGGGAAACATCTTCTTCTTTTCCCGTATGTGGATTTACGGCTTTTTCAAGTAAGCGATTAACAACTTTACCGCGTTCGAATTCAAGCGTTTTAGTAACGCCATCGCGACGCACGGTTAAACGTAACCAGGTGGAAAGAGCGTTAACGCAGGAAACCCCTACCCCATGCAAACCACCAGAGATTTTGTAGCCGTTATCGTCGAACTTACCTCCAGCGTGCAATTCTGTTAGTGCAATTTCTGCAGCGCTACGCTTTGGTTTGTGTTTATCGTCCCACTTGATAGCGGAAGGAATACCACGTCCATCATCAACTACGGAAATAGAGTTGTCCGTGTGGATAGTGACTTGGATTTTTGTCGCATAACCAGCAAGAGCTTCATCGATAGAATTATCAACGACTTCGTAGACCAAATGATGCAACCCAGAACCGTCAGCCGTGTCACCAATATACATACCTGGACGTTGGCGTACGGCTTCTAATCCCTCCAGTATACGAATACTTGATTCGTCATATGCTGTGTTTTTTGGGGCGACGTCATCTTTTACTTGTTCCACTTCACTCATAAATTTTTATCCTTCTGTTTCTTACTGAAGTTTTCCTAAAACAGTAAGAAATAGCCTTGTCGGCACCTAATTTTTGTAATCTATCGAACAGCCAAACCGATCAACGCATTGTTGATCGGTTTGGGATATATGGGACTTTCCTAGATTTTTCACTAAGATCACATAGTTGATAAGAAATTAAATTCTCATCGGCATCACAACGTAACGGAAGCGATCTGGTGAATCAGGCATGGTGATGAGCACGCTACCAGCTGCTGTAGAGAAATTGAATTTCACATCTTTGGTTTTCAGGATGGAAAGCACTTCTGCTAAGTAGGTGATATTGAAGCCCATATCCATGCCCTCGTATTCCCAATTGATGGGTAATGTCTCAATAGCTTCTTCGTGATCATTATTCACACTTTGGATCTGAAGCGTAGTTTTG
>OHJX01000835.1_pt1 | contig 9978 bp, 10 predicted proteins | sample 1568671 | NCBI WGS metagenome assembly OHJX01 (sample SAMEA3879589, study PRJEB24766) | human gut metagenome | biome: human-associated habitat; feature: feces | place: USA | collected 1985/1987 | reverse complement strand
GCATTGATACGATAAAACCCTCTGACGCTAAGGAATGGGCGTTACGCATGAAAGACAAAGGCTTTTCCTATAACACCATTAACAACCATAAACGCTCGTTAAAAGCGTCATTCTATATCGCCATACAAGACGATTATGTAAGGAAAAATCCTTTTGATTTCAAGTTAAGTGAAGTCTTAGAAAATGATACAAAAGAGAAAGTCGCATTGACAGAGGAACAAGAACAAGCCCTACTGTCATTCATCAAGACGGACAATGTGTATCATAAGTATTTTGATGATGTGCTGATACTGTTAAAGACTGGACTTCGTATCTCGGAACTGTGCGGATTGACAATCATGGACGTTGATTTTAACCATGAGGTTGTGATTATCGACCACCAGTTACTAAAGAGCAAGGAACAAGGCTATTATATTGAAACGCCTAAAACAAAGAGCGGAACAAGGCAAGTACCGTTGAGTGAGGAAACAATCAAAGCATTTCAACGATTGATGAAGAAACGCCCAAAGGCAGAACCATTTGTGATAGACGGACGGGGCAACTTCCTATTTGTCAATCAGAAAGGCAAGCCCAAAGTTGCCATTGATTACAACGCCTTATTTGTCCGTATGGTAAAGAAATACAACAAGCACCATAAGGATAACCCCTTGCCACATATCACACCGCACACGCTACGCCATACGTTCTGTACAAGACTGGCAAGCAAGAACATGAACCCGAAAGATTTACAGTATATCATGGGGCATTCAAATATCAGTATCACAATGAACTGGTACGCTCATGCGTCCATAGATACCGCAAAATCAGAGGTTCAGCGTCTAATTGCATAGAAGTATTTACCACGATTTTAACCACGTTTGATAGAGAAAATATAAGAAGATAGACCTAGATATATGAGGTTTACCGCAAATGCAAAATGCCCGTAGAGCCCATAAAATAAGGCTTTGCGGACATTTGAGAAGATATAAAAAGATAGTCAAAAAGACATATATAATTTTATATAAATATTTCGTTTTTTCTTCTTCAGGAATTTTCAGACCTTCCATTGCCTGTTCTACCGACCACCCCATTGTTTCCATAAGGTTTCTAATTGAAAGAAGAATTCCTTTCTCAATTCCTTTTTCTTCAACGCCTTTACTCAAATTACACATAATAGACACCTCTCTTTCTAATGTCTTTGTCATTTCAATTGAAAAATCATTCAATGTGCTCTGAAGCATCTGAAGACGAAGATACTGATAGTAAAGATCTGTTGAAATTTCCTTCATTTTCGGACTTGTCTTTGGATAATACTTTACCTGAATAATCTCAAATGTATCATCCTCTAAGTATTCTAAACAGATATACTTTACTTGGTTTTTAAGAAGACTCATAATCGCAACATAGTCCTGAAATAAAAAACCCCGAATTTTACTCGTAGCATCTCTATTTTTATCTCCCTCATACATGACCGATAATTTTTCAAGTTCCGTTCTCGTAAGTACACTCACAGATTATTTTCTCCTTTTATTGCGCTAAAATAAGTTCCGAAATTTACCAGAGCTGAAAAACGGTTTTTCAAAAATTCAAAATGAACCAAATCGCTGCGCAATGGTCTGCTATAGGCTGTGGCGCGGTTTTCTATTAGCAAAAGCAGTAGACGTTTGTCTAAATTCTATCATTATGTTGCTCCTTTATTCAAATAAATTTTTATTCAAACAGACTCTATCAAAATCACTTTGATACAATTTATTCTGCTCCCGTGACTAGATATCTCTTTTTTTCTTTTTCGTTTTCTTCCATTTTTCATAGTGTTTTCCATTCCCATGCATAATTATAAACACACTCTCAACTCAATTTTCATGATACTAAATTGCAACTGCACCTTAAAAATCTCCTATTTTCTTCTCAAGACCCTCTGACGAATACAAAAATAATCATCTCTATGTACGAATCGGATCACCCGTCCATCTATTTTTATTATTCCATCTAGTATTTTCTGTCCCTACAGTCCACAGAAACAGTTTAAAAACGAACAAAACAGCTCTCAATACCACTCATTTTCTGCCTTATAAATAAGTATGACACAAAATATTCCACGCTCGTAACTGGTCCAAAAACTTTCTTAGCATCAATTATTCTTTCCACAACATTTTTTATATTTCTTTCCTGAACCACATGGACACGGATCATTTGGATATATTTTCTTTTCTACTCGTATTGGTTCCTCGTTCAGCCCTCTCGGAAACATTGTTGTTTGAATAACATCTGTATTTCTATTTAAGTCAACCGGCACCCCCATAGCCTGCAACTGTGGTGCGGCATCCTTTAAAATTGCTGCTGCTTTAGAACTTGCCGGAACAATTGTTGGCATTTTATCGATAGGCATTTTTCTTGCTATTTCACTTGGTTTGTACCCTCTGTTCTCTTTCATTCGAGTATTGTTATGTGCCGCCACAAGTAACTCTAGCAATTCATTTATCATTTTTTCTTCAAATACAATATTGACTTCCGTCATTTTATTAATAATTTTTGATGGTGATTCGCCTTCATAACTATTTGCCCATACTTGCAGACACCAGGTCACTGCTTGTTCATAAGGAAGCCTTAATTTCTTAATGAAAAAAGATTCCAACTTTTTATATTCAGAGGAACTTGCCTCATATCCAGTTCTACATATCTCATCTATCTGCTGTGCCGATGGAATATAAAAATCTTTATCCATCTGTTGTCGAAGCAAGTAAGCAAATTCTTCATTTTCAAACAACTGTAAGTGAACAAATATTCCTTTTTCTGAGTATAACGGGTTCTCTTTTGGCCATCCTTCCATCCCAAGTTTATCCATTGTAAAAAGACACGATTCCACAATATCAACCGGCATTTCCCACAGTATTTCTATCATTTCATCTATAGAGTCCTTCACTTTCTGCCTATACATTTCATAGATAACTTCGATTGGTGCTATTCCATAATATTGTATAAAGAAATGTATGCACTTTACCAGCCAGCCTTTTCTGCATTGCTTCAATTGAAATGCTTTATCATCTATTTTAGAAAAGGCAACAGCAACATCTTCAAATACGCAAAATCTATCAGTTGGATTTTCAAAATATCCAATCCAATATCTGTAAAGCTGCATCGCATCTACCACTTCATTTACAGAAACAGCGGTAGGGGAAATACAAGCTTTCCGAAATAAGTCCATCTGTTCTTTTGTAAGGCATGCCAATCTGCTTCTAAGCATTTCCTCGGCACAAAAAGTATCAACAATTCTATCTATTAAATCAGCTTTTCGAAGTCCCGAGCACTTTTTGATTTCAAAACTCCTTGCCTGATCTAACAGTTCTTCTTTTGTATATTTTGTCAAATATTCTCTTAAAAACATTTCTGCTCCCTATCTATAGTAACTTATCTTCTATAACGAAATCCATATTCTTCTTTTAATCTCTCATATATTTCAAATGCGATCGGACAGACTTCTACTGTTTCCAATACACTGTACAAACTATGTAACCTCTCTGGCTGATCCGTATATGGATATTTCCTGCAATTTTCAGGTTTATATTCTCCCAGCTTACAATTTCCGTCTTTTTTCAGAAAATCACATGGATGATGCTTGGTTACATATATGTTTTCACTTTCTTTTTTTATCAAATAAGACTTTATAAGCTCTTCTTTCGTAATTCCCAAATATTCTGCATCTTTCTCCAAATCTTCTTCTGGAATACTTCCGCAGTACATCTTACAACAGTTCCTACATCTGCTGCAGTCATATTTTGCAAACAACTCTTCGTGAAGTTTTTTGAACTGCTCGTCCAATTCTTTTTCATCTGCATTACATTTTAAAAATGTACGGAATTCAATATTTTCATTTCCCTTTTTCTTCGCTTCAAATTTTACTTTTCTTGGTGCAATCATATTATCACCTCATTTTTCTCATCTTTTGCTGACACTGAGCCTTTTCTCACCCAACTCTGTCCCGTCAAATTTATCCTTTACATATTGACAGGTTGCAAAATAATAATCCTGATTTCCTTTCCATCAAAACTCCTGTTAAAATTTGTTTCAAAAGCATGCCTGTCTTTTATAATTTTTTCTTTGTCGTAGATATAAAAGAATATATAATCCGCCTTATAATGTACAATATCAGCTTCTATTTCTTCTGTCAGCTTTTTTAAGTTTGTTGATGTTCTTGTACACTTTGCTTCTATGATTGTATTTAAAGAAAGAATTTTTATATCGCTTCTAACTGTTCCAACTCCCGAATCATCATTTACCTCTCTTCTGGCGTCTGGACATAGGGGTTTTATAACTGCATAAAGCAAATGCTGTAAATCATATTCATTTTCAATCTGTATTTTTTGCAAATTTTCTGTGGTAAGTGATGCTCTCTTATCCGGTTTTGCTTCCCTAAACGCTTCTAAAAAGAAATAAAAATTCCTCAGAAATCTCTCAAGCTCCCTTTGAATAAATTGTGATGATTTCTCATACTCTTCACACAAAATACTATCCAAATAGATTAACAGATTTTCTTTTGCTTTTAACATATTTTCACGGGTAGATTCTTTCGAAAATTTGTTTACCATATATTTCTGCTTATTCCTGATATTTTGAACAATATCATTCTTATATGTTTCTTGTTTCATCATCTGGTGCAGCTTCGATATAAATTCCTCATATTCCTCTACAGTATCCACTAATTTCAACTTTTCGATATACTCTTTCAGCATATTATCCATTCATTCTCCCCCATCTCAGATAAAACAAAAATAATGGATCCAAAACATACACTTTTCCGTCTTTCCATTCTATTGCTTTATAAATTTCTTCTTTTTCTTTTAGGATTGTTTGTAAATTATTTAAATGACTTTTTACAGAATTTCTATCCGGTTTTCCTTCTGTTTTAGGAATAAGGTTTATGATTCTGTCATAAACTGTGTCAAAATCTAATTCCATAATCGGAGGATTTTTGGCTAACGATTCCACGATCAGTCCATACAAATCCAATTCTTTTCCATCTAATGTTTTGTATAAATTTCTTTTCTTTCCACGCGGATTTGGACCTTTAGACATTACATTTACCACATCGTAATAGTTAAAGTTAACCGTTGTAAATTTATATGCCATTTCCAACATATCAAAATTTACAATATGCTCATTTTTGTCTTCCAACAATGTGCAAATGCTCAGACAAATATACTGCATTAACTGTGGTGATGTAAGGCATTCAACTGCCAACTGTTCTGCAACTTCATCTGTTATCTTAATGTCAAGTTGTTTAAATCCTTTTAAAGCAATCTCTTTTAAATCCTTTTTTTCCCACGCTTCAATATTAATTAAACTCAATCTTCCCGATAAATCTGCATTCTGTCGAATTGCATCGTCTGCCCTATGCGGAAGAGAAACTACGACTACCTTTAATTCTCTTCTAATTGCATCTTTGAGCTGTTGTGCCATTTTTGTCTGCATCTCTTTTGAAGCATAATGAAAATCATCAATTACTAATACTTTATCGTGCTCTTTATAATATTGAATAACGGTATCTTTCGCTAGAACATACTTTTCACTTTTACTATCTGTTTCCTTACTATTTCCTTCATTAACCTCTCTTTCTGTTGTCAATTCTCCTTTATAAGGCAACCCCACTTTTGCAGCAACAATTGCCCAAAAATCTGTGTTGCTGTTAAAATCCGCACCAGAAATTTCAACAATGTTGTCAAATCCAATTACCTTCTCGCATAAGATTGTCTTTCCCATTTTTGATGGTCCAATTAATGATGTAAGGCAACCCGCTGTTCTCAATGCCTGCTTTAAACGCAATTCATATGATATACCTGTATTTTCATAATTCCTGGAGACATATGTATATTCCGGATACGCTCCAGGTTTAAATACATTTTCTGCTTTTAGTCTCATATTAGCACCTCCAAATATTAATTACTCTAATTATAACACATTTTATTACTTTTTAAACATTTTATTACTTTTTATTGGTCTAAATATCATTTGACCATAATATAACTTCATTGTTATACTCCAGCACAAATGATTTTGTTCTCTAGCATACTTAATAGAAAACAAAAAGGCTGAAGCCCATGATGTGACTCCAACCCTTTAATTTCTCTCGACAAAAGAAAACATATAACCCTTGCATTTATATTTAATTATTCTGAATGATATTCACTCCAAATTACCATTTTTGCGTAACAAATTCAATTTCGTAACAATATCATTCTTTCATTTTCAGTTTCGTTTAGTTTCATCCAATCCATACATCTAGTACTTCAAATCACAGAACAACACTATATATTGTTCTTTAGCACTGCTACATTATAGCACTTCAGAAACGTCCGGAAAACACATAGCGAACCTAATATCCACTTTTTCCGGGTCTTTCATGACACTATTGACTTCATTCCCGATATACCGGGCGGGTTTCTCGATTTTTAGTAATATTTCATCATTTAATGCAAGTTTTCTCATATATTTCCTTTCTGTTTTTGTATATATTTCACAAATTCTTTCGAACCTGTTTTTGACTTTTCAAGGTGAAAAATCGATATTTTTTATGTTGTTTTTCGTATGTAAATTTTATTGATTTTACGTGTTTTTCGCTCAAAAATCCGGTTTGGTCATTTTTCTCATATTTCCCTTACTATTTATCACTGGAAAACACCATGCATAATTATACAACACGATACAACATTACAGAAGCATCTGCTATGTGATTGACTCATCCAATCTACACCATTATATACATTTTAGGGAAGAACTTCAAGCAAATATCTTTCGTCAAGCGGAATCAATTGTGCGGCGTTATTCTTAGGCAAAACTTCTAGAGCAAAGGCGATTATTTCGCAGTCGGCATTGTATACAACTCTTTCCGTATTAACATATATTTCTTGAGTAAAATCGGCTGAATAATGCCCTAAGCTTGCAGCAATAGCCTTCATGCTTATTTCAAATTCCGCCAGAATTGTTGCGTATGTATTGCGTAGTTTTCTCCAAGGTATTTTTGTAAAACCACATTTTTCCATTAATCTTGTATATGCATCCTGAGCAAAACCCCGATGGTATGGTTTGCCATCGTCTTGACAACACAGATATCCATAGTCATGAAAATCTGGGATATTTGCACGTAATTCTTCATATTTTTGTCTTTGAAGTATAATTTCATCAATAACAAAGTCAGCCAGCGGGGTTCCTCGGACACTGTTTTTGGTTTTTGTCCGTAGTTCCTGGGTAAGAAGTTTACCATCTTCCAATCCTTCGTTTTTTGTGCTTCTTCCTAACTGATGTTCAATATAAACTTCATGATTACCGAAATCAATATCTTCATATTTTATTGCAATAATTTCTGATATGCGTAAGCCGGCTGTCAGTGCCAATAATAATGCTATAAAAATTTTAGGTTCTTCTTGTTTGCATAGGTATAACATTATCGTAACCTGCTGAAGTGTATATACTGCCGGTAAAGCTGGAGGCTGATCAACATGTTCTTCCTTCTTATTATTCTCTATTTCACATTTTTTCTCTGTTTTTCGTTTTACTTTTATTGCAGATTTTACAGGATTCAAATAGATAATATGATTTTCCAATGCGTATTGAAACGATCCACCAATAACGCCATATGCACTTCTCAATACGGAGTCGTAGGGGATGCTATCGAGCGCTGCAATCAAATCATCTCTTTGTATAGCTGTGATTTTTTTATCCCCCCAGACTACCAGAAAATAATTATATATGATATTCCGATATGCCGTATAGGTGTTATAAGCAATATCAGCTTCATCAATCATATAATAGTAAAGCCAATAATCAAAAAATTCTCTGGCTGTATATTCAAATGGCACAAATGTTTTTTCGTGAAGTTGTTTGATTGTATTTTCTCTTGCTTTTATCGCTTCTGTTTTAGAAACAAATCCCCCTCTTTGCATTGGACAAACTTTTCCCGATTCAAAAACAATTTCAAAACGAAAACAGTATTTTTTCCGAGCTTTGACATAAGTTACACTATCACTGAATTTCCATGAAATAATTTTACCGTAGAAGAAAGTTTCACTGACCGGAGGTTTTATGATAGGTTTTACATGCATACTATCCCTCCTTTGCTGCGAACTTTGACGGCATCAATTGCCGGATCCATTACAGAATCAATAGTTTTTGCTATTTCTTTCTTCGCTTCCATGATTCCACAATAGATTTCAAATGTTGTAGCTACACTTTTATGTCCCATTAATTTTGATATCTTTTCCAATGAAACACCCTGCTCGATCAGTATCGTAGCAAACATATGACGAAGCCCATGCATTGTAATGTGTGGAAGTCCATTGCGTTTGCAAATTCTTTTTATTGCTTCAGTGTAAGTTCCATCTGACTTTATATTTCCCTTTATGCCAAGACAGATATATTCAGCCCATTCATGATTTTCTGTAAGTTTGAGAATTTCTTCATTTTCCTTTTTCCTTATTTCCAATTCATCAAAAATAAAAGCTGAAATGATCAATGTTCGATATCTGCTATAAGATTTTGGCGGTTTGGTGGATAATCTTTGAGTAGCGATTTTGTATGTACGATCCTCTTCAATAACTACATCGTAATCACGTGTTATTTGTCGATTTATGGATACTGTGTGTTGCAAAAAATCAAAATCTTTGTATTTTAATCCCATTATTTCCCCTTTTCTAAGACCGCAAAACAGTGCTAGCAACACCTCTAAATAGATGGAATGGTATTCCTTTGCTGCAGCAAGAAAGATCTTAACTTGTGCCTTGGTTAGAATCGTAATTTTAGGGGAATTCCAATATCGTTTTTTAACTCCTGGTAGTGGATCATTTTTTAAATATCCGTCATTTAATGCATCAGTTAATGCCAAATGAATGACTTTATTTTGAATATCCATCACATTCATCAATCAGGTCGTCTAAAAACTTCGTGGTAACCATGCCTAATAAAACATCTCGTTTTACTTTAGGTAAAATGATCTGATAGATGGTCCATGAATAGCCAACTTTGGCAGAACTATCACTATATGGCAAATATAAGTTTTTCATCCAAAAATCCAGATATTCCGTAAAAGTATATTGAATATTGGTTAGTCTTTTTATTCGCTCTATATCTTTTTGAAACTTCTCATTGAAGAAAAAATAACTTTGTTCAGCCTGCTCTTTGTCGGAAAAACCGCTTTTTATTTCATATTCTATTGTATAAGTATAAAGATTGATTTCTTTTATAATATGATTCCATGTATTATTTTCATAAAATTTTATATCTAATTTTCAATTATCGCCATAAATACTATACATTCAAGCATTTTGAGGTGTAGAAAAACATTCATTTTACCACGAATTTACCACGATTGAATGAGCCTTGATATGACCTATAAAATAACACCCAAAAGACATCATTATACCTAAATGGTGTCTTTTTAAAAAGCAGTCAATCCTAAGACTAACTGCTTTGTGTATAGGGGTATGAAATTGTCAAACTGGGAGTTATTTCTCCGTCAGCTTTATATATTCTGCAACTAAAAAAAAGTTTTTCAAATCCGCTTTGTCTAACCCACGATATACAAATAGGTCATCATAAATTGGTATGGCTTTTTCAATATCTTCGCTTTCAATGTAAAATTCTCCGCTGGTCAAGTCAATTCCCACAAGAATACCATCTACGCAATAGCTTCTAATGTTTGGCAAATCCCCATCTGGCAGTTTCTCCCGACTATGAGGGTTTTCCATAATATTAGTTTCAACTACTTTGTAAAATTCTTCGCTGTCAAATAGCTGGTATGGATATTTCTTTTTGAAATAAGTATCTACTTCAGAGCCAGTTTTTCGATTGGGGCGCATATCCGTATGGTGGATTTCAAACAGTTGTTTCCACTCTGCTATCATTTCAGGTGTTACTTCAGTAATTAGCATAATGATTCTCCTTCTAAATTCTAATTGAACAAAATCGCTACGCGATGGCCTGCCAAGGCTGTGGCATAGCGATTTTCTG
>OHJX01000834.1_pt1 | contig 9987 bp, 5 predicted proteins | sample 1568671 | NCBI WGS metagenome assembly OHJX01 (sample SAMEA3879589, study PRJEB24766) | human gut metagenome | biome: human-associated habitat; feature: feces | place: USA | collected 1985/1987 | reverse complement strand
TTTCCGACAGTTACTCCTGTAATGCGAATATTAGAAAAGTACGACTTTGTGTTTTGTTTTCTGTATTCCTCTGCCGACTGCACAAGAAACGCGCCGCTTCCCGTCACTGTCCAATGTGAAGAAAGAGGTCTCTGATTCGCATATCCTAACGGAAAGCGAAACTCTTTTTCCGCACTTCCGAAATGACTTGATGTGACGGCGATCATCGTTCCTCCGTATCCTGCGGCAGCGCTCATAGATGCAAGCGCAAGCGCTTCTCCTGATGTAGAACATGCTCCGTAGAGGCCGAACATCGGAATCTGCAAAGCCTCTACCCCCATTGAAGTTGCTATTCCCTGCCGCAAAAGATCCCCTCCAAAAAGATATCGGATCTTTTTCAAGTCCACATGTGCCTTTCCTGCCGCAAGAACACACGCTTCTTTCTGCATGTTACTCTCCGCTTCTTCCCATGTCTGTGCTCCGAACAGGTCGTCTTTATCTGTCACGTCAAATAATTTCCCGATTGGTCCATCCGCCTCTTTGCTGCCTGCGACAGACGCAGCGCTGATAAGATACGGCGCTTCTCGAAACATAATGCTTTGCGCCCCTTTTATCTGATCCATAATCCTTCCTTTCCCTGACTCCGTCTTCCATCAGCCACGTTACGCACGCATTGCGTTTTACACATGGCGTGGGCTGAACTGTTACAGTTTTATTTTTATTATTTTTATTGTCGGCATATTTGCGAAAAATTATTATGAATTTATATACATATTCGGAAAATTATTTCAGATACTAACAGAAAAGAAATTAAAAACGCGCGTGTTGCGCGAAATGCAAGGAGTGTGTTTCATCTATGGATAAAATACAAAAACTGAAACAAGAAAAACAATATGAACAATATGTAAAAGAAAAAACGCCCCGACATAATCTTTTTCTGAATATGTGCAAAGCGTTTTTCCTCGGCGGGCTGATCTGCCTGCTCGGACAAGTTATTTATCATTATTTTGAATTACGAAATCTTTCTCCCGATGAGTGCAGCCGCTGGATGTCTCTGTCGCTCATCCTTTTAAGCGTTTTGTTCACCGGAACCGGAATTTACCAGAAACTTGCAGCCTGGGGAGGCGCCGGAGCGCTCGTGCCGATCACCGGATTCGCAAATTCAGTAGCTGCCCCTGCCATCGAATACAAAAAAGAAGGTCAGGTATTCGGCATCGGATGTAAAATTTTTACGATCGCCGGTCCTGTTATCCTGTACGGTATTTTCACAAGCTGGGGACTGGGACTGATCTACTGGTTCGGAACTTTATTTAAGTAAAACGCAGCCGTCCGTATATTTTTGTCATTCGCTCCATCTCCCGAACTGTCCCTTCATCCGGCTCTCCCGGTTTCATACGCCATTCCCAATTCCCGCCAAGTGTGGACGGCGTATTAATTCGTGCATCGCTTCCAAGTCCCAGATAATCCTGCATCGGAACGATGCACAGATCCGCCGCGCTTCCCATTGCCATAGCAATAAAATCTCCCGCAAGCGTATCTTCATCAAGACGGGGCTTATACATGTATTCTTTTGCAAACTGCCGTGTTGATCCTGCCGCCGTGTGATACCATCCTTTTGTCGTATCATTATCGTGAGTTCCCGTATATACAACGCAGTTTCTTGTATATGTATGCGGGAGATAGTTTGAATCTTCCCTTGAATCGAATGCAAACTGAAGCACTTTCATCCCCGGAAATCCACTTTCTTTTAAAAGCTGTATCACACTCGGAGTTAAAAAGCCGAGATCTTCGGCAATAATCCTTTTTCTGCCGATCTTTTCTTCCAGCGTCCGGAACAGCTCTATCCCCGGTCCCGGCATCCACTTTCCGTGTACTGCCGTTTTTTCTCCGTACGGAACAGCATAATATTCATCAAAACCGCGGAAATGATCGATCCGCACGACATCATACAGCCGGAAACAGTGTTCGATCCTGCGAATCCACCAGTCGTACCCTGTTTTTTTATGATATTCCCAATCGTAGAGCGGATTCCCCCACAACTGTCCTGTCTGCGAAAATCCATCCGGCGGACATCCCGCAACATCGATCGGTTCAAGAGCGTCATTAAAACGGAACATCTCCGGCGCCGACCATGTATCCGCGCTGTCAAACGCAACATAGATCGGAGTATCTCCGATAATCTCTATGCCGTTTTCGTTCGCATAAGAGCGAAGGCGTTTCCACTGTCTGTCAAATTCATATTGCTGAAATTTGTAAAAGGCAATCTGACGCGACAGCTCTGCTTTTGCATTTTCAATCGCCTGTGACTCTTTGTTTTTAAGCGGTTCTTCCCATTCATTCCAACTCACGCCGCCGTTTCGGTCTTTGATCGCCATATAGAGGCTATAATCTTCCAGCCAAAATTGATTTTCCGAAACAAATGCGCGGTATTCGTCATTTTCTCCAAAACGCGAAAACGCTTTCTCAAGTATTTGAAACCGTGTCTTATATATTTTTTCATAATCTATCTTATCTTCCCGTATTCCCTCACAGCCGTATTCGCACTCCTGCGCTGTCAACAAACCTTCTCCTGTAAGCGTTTCAAGATCGATAAAATACGGATTGCCTGCAAATGTAGAAAAAGACTGATACGGAGAATCTCCGTATCCGGTCGGCCCTAACGGAAGAATCTGCCAGTAACTTTGCCCTGCCGCCTTAAGCCTGTCAATAAATTGATAGGCTTCTTTTGAAAAACATCCGATTCCATATTTTGACGGCAGTGAAAATATCGGAAGCAGCACGCCGCTTGCCCGTTCCATAACCATCCCCCTTTTCATCAATATACCGTTTTACTAATATTTTTCTTTAATCTTATGATCTGGTTAATTTCCAAATATCTCTATTATACTGTTCAATCGTTCTGTCTGATGAGAAGTAGCCTGCTTCGGCAATATTGACAAGCATCTTTTTCGCCCATTCCTTTTGATCTGTATACGCCGCCAGCGCCTTGTCTTTCGCCTTTTTGTACGCATCAAAATCAAGAAATGTCATAAACCAGTCTTTTCCTATCAGCTCTTTTTGCAGACGCTCCAGACTTTCTTTGCATCCGATCTTCATCATCTGTTTTCCTGTAATGAAATCAACCGCCGCTTTGATCTTCGGATTCTTTTTATAATAATCTTTTGCCGAATAATCCGCTTTTTTATAATGTTCGATTACTTCGTCGCTTGACGCTCCGAACACGAAAATATTATCGTCTCCTACAAGTTCATGTATCTCTACGTTTGCCCCGTCCTCTGTACCGAGAGTGACTGCACCGTTTAACATAAACTTCATATTCCCCGTGCCGCTTGCCTCTTTTGACGCAAGAGAGATCTGCTCGGATATATCACATGCAGGAATCAGTTTTTCAGCCTTTGTCACATTATAATTCTCTACCATGACAACTTTCAGATAAGGACTTACTTCCGGATCATTATTAATGATCTCCTGCAGGCAAAGTATAAGATGAATGATATCCTTTGCGATCACATATGCCGGAGCCGCTTTCGCCCCGAAGATCGCTGTGATCGGAGTTTTCGGAAGAATCCCCTCCTTGATCTCCAAATATTTATCAATAATATACAGTGCATTTAACTGCTGCCGTTTATACTCGTGAAGTCTTTTTACCTGAATATCGAAAATCGTATCTGCGTCTATCTCTATTGCCTGTGTCTCTTTCAGATACGCGGCAAGATCTTTTTTATTTTCTTTTTTAATTTCTAAAAGGCGTTTCAAAACAGTCTCGTCGTCTTTGTATTCAAGCAGTTTGACAAGTTTAGAGGCATCTTCTTTATACTCGTCTTTGATTGTTTCATCAAGCAGCGCCGTAAGACGCGGGTTGCAGTGAAGAAGCCATCTGCGGAACGTAATCCCGTTTGTTTTATTATTGAATTTATCAGGATAGATTTTATAAAAATGATTCAGTTCCGATTGTTTTAAGATATCCGTATGAAGCGCCGCCACTCCGTTAACGCTGAATCCGTAATGAATGTCGATATGCGCCATATGAACAGTATCGTTTCTGTCTATGATGGCTGTTGATTCATCGCTGAATCTTCTGCGAACTTTATCATCAAGTATCTCAATGATCGGAACGAGCTGCGGCACAACCTTTTTTAAATATCCGATCGGCCATTTTTCAAGCGCTTCTACCAAAATCGTATGATTCGTATACGCGCATGTACGGGATACGACATCGATCGCTTCATCGATATCAAGCCCTCTTTCCACAAGAAGCCGGATCAGTTCGGGAATGACCATTGTAGGATGAGTGTCGTTGATCTGGATGACAGCATAATCCGGCAGATCATACAATGTACTTCCTTTTTGCACACATTCATCCAAGATCATCTGTGCGGCGCTGCTTACCATGAAATACTGCTGATAAATGCGCAGAAGCCTTCCTTTTTCATCGCTGTCATCAGGATATAAAAACAACGTCAGATTTTTTGCGATATCTTCTTTATCAAAATGAATTCCGTCTTCCACGATTCCCTCATCAACAGAATCGATGTCAAAAAGGTGCAGTTTGTTTGTCTGATCATGATATCCCGTCACTGCGATATCGTACATTCTTGCATTAACTTTCAATCCTCTGAAAGAAACCGGATAGACAACATCCGTTTTTGTCAGCCATGACTGTTTCTCAATCCACGGATTCGGAAGCTCTTTTTGAAGATGGTCTTTAAACTCCTGTTTGAACAGGCCGAGGTGATAATTCAGTCCGATCCCGTCTCCGGGCAGTCCGAGTGTTGCGATCGAATCAAGAAAACATGCCGCCAGTCTCCCAAGCCCTCCGTTTCCAAGAGATGGCTCCGGCTCAACCTCCTCGATCTGACATATATCTTTTCCGTTTTGAAAGAGCATTTCTTTTACTTCATCATAAATACCGAGATTGATCATATTGTTTGACAACAATTTTCCGATCAAAAACTCTGCCGAAATGTAATAAAGCTTCTTTTTCCCTGCAGCTCTTTCTTTTCCTGCCGCCAGTTTCTGCACAAACAAAAGCAACGCTTCATAAATCTCTCTGTTTGATGCCTGCGCCACAGATTTACTCATATACAATTCTAATTCTTCCTGTATACCGGTTCTCATTTTACTACCTCCGAAAATTTTCCTCTCATTCCTTTTATGATTTATTTTTCTTCCTATTTTCCGAAACTGCAGTTCGGGAAAGTACACACCGGACAGTTCAAACACAAACCGCCTTCTCCGAGCGCGGTAAAATCTTCTGCTTTCAGCCGTTCCCCCGCCGCAATTCTCGGCAGTATCAGATCGAATATCGTCCGTTTTGCATACATTACGCATCCCGGGAGTCCCATGATCGGAACTTTTCCTGCATATGCGAGCATAAACATCGCGCCGGGTAAAACCGGAGCTCCATAAGTGATCACTTCATCTGCCGCATTTCGGATTGCAAGAGGTGTACGGTCATCAGGATCGACGCTCATTCCTCCGGTGCAGACAACCAGTTCCGCCCCCTGTTCGATCCACTTTTTCACAGCTTCTGTAACCATATCGGCATCGTCACTGCAAAGAGTATCGCCGATTACTTCCATACCGCACTCTCTTAGTTTTTCTTTTACAACAGGAGTAAATTTATCTTCGATCCTTCCGTGATACACTTCGCTTCCGGTTGTCACGACCGCCGCTTTCATCTGACAAAACGGCAGAATCGTAAAAATCGGTTCGTTTCCGCACATCCGGTTAACCTGTTCCATCTTTTCTTCTTCGATCACGAGAGGTACGACACGCATTCCTGCGACCTTGTCTCCTTTTTTCACAGGAAAATTCCCGTGGCGTGATGCGATCACGATTTGTCCTAACCCATTTACCGCGTTCAGTTTTTCTTTATCAACTTTAAGCAGTCCGTCTGTTTCCGCCGTCAGCTCAATCTTCCCTTCTTTCGGCTTTGACGCTTTCAGAAATCTCCCCTGACATACTCGTCTTAAAACTTCCGCCGCCTCGTTTTCATGAAGCATTCCTTCTTGTTTCTCCCATACATACAGATGCTCTTTTCCAACCGAGAGCAGTACCGGAATATCCTCTTGCGTTACCACATGCCCTTTTCGGAAAACTGCGTCTTTTACAACGCCGGGAATGATTTGTGTAATGTCATGGCAGAGTACACTTCCGACCGCTTCTTCTGTCTTGATCAGTTTCATATATTCTCACACTTTCCCACTCATTTTATATAACAGTTCCGTCAACACCTCGTTTCCCAAAGAGATGTTCCGATGATTCCTGTTGTTTCTATCTATCCTTGTTGTTTCCGGTTATTCCTGTTATTTACAGTTATTGCAGTTGTTCCAACTCTTTCAGCCATAACGCCGCGCATGCGTCGCTTGGCATTCTCCAGTCGCCTCGCGGCGAAAGAGCTACGCTTCCGACTTTCGGTCCGTCCGGCAGACAAGAACGTTTGAACTGCTGCGAGAAAAATCTACGATAAAATATTTTCAGCCATTTCAAAATCGTCTCTTTTTCATAAACGCCTGCAAACGCATTCACCGCCAAAGTAAAAATTTTCTCCGGTGAGAAACCGAAGCGGAGCATATAATAAAGGTAAAAGTCATGCAGTTCGTACGGTCCGACAAGATCTTCTGTTTTCTGTGCTATGTCTCCGTCTTTCGGCGGAAGAAGTTCAGGACTTACAGGCGTATCAAGCACATCATAAAGCACCTGTCTTAATGATTCATTTTCTGTTGTATCCGCCGCATGCTGAACAAGATGACGCACAAGCGTTTTCGGTACAGACGCATTGACGCCGTACATAGACATGTGATCTCCGTTATATGTCGCCCACCCTAAAGCAAGCTCCGACATATCGCCTGTTCCGATCACCATACCGGCTTCCCGATTCGCAATATCCATAAGCACCTGAGTCCGCTCTCTTGCCTGTGCATTTTCATAAGTTACATCATGCACATCGGGATCATGTCCGATATCTCTGAAATGAACGTTCACCGCTTCTCCGATCGGCACTTCAATCAACGTCGCTCCGGTCTGTCTCGTCATCTCACACGCATTATTATATGTGCGGTCTGTTGTCCCAAAGCACGGCATCGTAACCGCAATAATCTCTTTTTTATCCCGTCCCAGCATATCGAACGCCTTTGCCGTGACAAGCAGAGCCAATGTAGAATCCAGACCGCCCGAAATGCCGACAACCGCTGATTTTGCATTCGTATGCGACAACCTTTTTTTCAGACCCATTGCCTGAATTGTCAAGATTTCGTCACAAATATGCGCTCGCGCCGCCTCGTCAGACGGCACGAACGGATGCTGTGAAAAGTTTCTCGTAAGAACAGTATCGCATATTCCCACATGAAACGGCACAACTACCGGACAACCGCAATTTAGCTTTTCCGGTGAAAACGTCGTATTTTTACGTCTCTCTCCTACAATTTTTTCAAGATCGATCTCTGAATAAATGATCTCGTTTTTATAACGTTCTGACTGCCGGAGGATCGTTCCGTCTTCCGCAATGATATTATGTCCTCCGAAAACGAGATCCGTCGTTGACTCTCCTTCTCCCGCGTTCGCATAGACATATCCCGCGATCAGGCGCGCGGACTGACCTGCGATCAGACGGGTTCTGTAACTTCCTTTTCCGACCGTTTCGTCACTTGCAGAACAGTTGACAATGATCGTCGCTCCTGCCAAAGCCTCCTCAATACTCGGAGGAACAGGAGACCAGACGTCTTCGCATATTTCCGCGCCTACTATAAGATCCGCCGTCTCATCATCCTGAAACAGGATCTTCGGCCCGAAAGGAACCTTTTCTCCGTCAAACTGAATCCACCTCACACTGTCCGGTCCCGGAGTGAATTGACGCATCTCGTAAAACTCTCCGTAATTGGGAAGAAATGTTTTCGTTGTAAATCCGATCACTTTTCCATCGTTGACTGCCGCCGCCGTGTTATAAAGCTTCCCGCCTTCTGTAAGCGGCATTCCCACAAACGCCAGAATGTTTTTGCCTTTTGTATGCCCTGCAATCTTTTTCACTGCGCCGTATGCCGCGTTCAGCAAAACGTTCTGCGTAAAAAGATCTCCGCATGTATATCCTGTTACGCATAATTCGGGAAATGCGACGATCTTCGCCCCTTTTTCATATGCCTGATCGATCGCCCTGCATATCTGTTCTGTATTATATTCCACATCTGCCACTCGAATATCAGGCGTGGCAGCCGCTACTTTCACAAAACCATGTCTCATCTTTAACTCCACCTTTCCGCTCCCGGCTTTTCTGGTTTCCCCATCATCGGCACAAGCCGTCTTACTCTATTTTCTATCTTCATCCGTAATAACTGTTTTGCCTGATTTTCTGCCTTATCTGCTTTTTTTCAGTAATTCTTTCAGCTCGTCTACAGTGTAATTATATGCTTCATTACAGAAATGACATTTTACTTCGATATCTTTTCCATCATCGATCATTGACTGAATATCTTTTTTACCGATGCTGATAATTGCCTTTTCGATCCGCTTCTTTGAACAGTTGCAATAAAATTTTGCAGGCATCGTATCTGTAATCTCAAGATCAAGTCCTTCTAATACTTGCGCAAGCATTTCTTCCGGCGTATGTCCATGATCGAGCATAGAAGTTACAGATCGGATGTTCTGAATATTTTCTTCCAGTTTGTTCAACACTTCATCTTCGATAAACGGCATTACCTGCACAATGAATCCGCCTGCACAGCGCACCGTATTGTCTTTTTCCATGAGAACGCCCAACCCTACGGAAGACGGAACCTGTTCTGACGTAGCGAAATAATACGTCAGATCTTCCGCGATTTCCCCTGTCTGAAGAATCGTCTGTCCTGAATACGGCTCTTTAAGCCCCATGTCTTTTATCACCGTCATTACGCCCTGTCCGAGCGCTCCGCCTACATCGAGTTTTCCGTTTTTCGGAGGAAGAATCACATTCGGTTCATGCACATAACCTTTGACATTCCCTTTGCTGTCCGCTGTCACTGTAAGACCTCCGATCGGACCGGAACATTTGATCTGTATCGTCAGCATATCTGTGTCATTTTTCATCATGCTTCCCATCATTGCTCCGCCTGTGAGCAGTCTTCCGAGAGCCGCCGTTGCGACAGGACTTGTCTCATGACGCTTGCGAGCCTCCTCTGTCAGTTCTGTTGTCACTGCCGCAAATGCGCGGATCTGTGCATTCGCCGCAGATGCTCTTACAATATAATCTTTCATCAATCTTTCTCCTGTTCTGTTTTATTTTATCATTACTTCATTCTATTTTCTTTTTGTCGCTTGCTCTGTTTATTTATCATGAATTTATCGTTATTTTATTATTACTCATTCTGTTTATTTTCCGTTTTCACGGGCGATCACGCATATTCTCTCGCTCATATCGTTCGGCGTCTCTTTCGTATCCGCATCGTAAGCCTCTATAAATACAAGACCTGCACGTTCCAGAAGTTCTTGTATCTCGGCAAGCGTATACCCTCTTTGATAATGCGTCTCCGTATATCTCCGATATAAACTTCCGTTTTCGCCACCCTCTTCTTCTGAAAACATAGTATCTTCCAAGTCACCCGCTCCTTCTTCTGAAAGCAGAGCATCTTCCGAATCTGCCGTTCTTTCTGAAACATATGCATTTTCCATAGGGTTAAAATCTTCCGCGATAAACAGCGTCAGATCGTACTCGTTGATCTGTTCTTTCTCATAGTATCTGTTATCCCAAATAAAGCTGCACACGCCGCGGTCTTCCGCGATCGTACTGTCACCGATCACATCGCGGTATTTGTGAACAGTATTGAAGTCAAATAAAAAAATCCCTTTCGGATCAAGGTAATTGTTTACAAGTCGGAAGACTTCTTCCAGTTCGTCTGGTTCTGTTATATAGTTAACGGAATCGCAGACGCTTACGACCGCCCGAACGGTTCCGTACAGCTCAAACCCGCGCATATCCTGAAGCAGATAGAGGATATCATATCCTGACTCCGTTTTCTTTTCCATCGCAAGTTCTAA
>OHJX01000832.1_pt1 | contig 9991 bp, 8 predicted proteins | sample 1568671 | NCBI WGS metagenome assembly OHJX01 (sample SAMEA3879589, study PRJEB24766) | human gut metagenome | biome: human-associated habitat; feature: feces | place: USA | collected 1985/1987 | reverse complement strand
GAAAAATCAGAGCCGGTTACATTGTACTATCTTGTGAGCGATGATGATTTGACCGGAGATGCCAATATCAATCTGCTGTTAAATCCAATGGGAGCCTACGGTTCCAAAACAACTTATAAATTGAAAGATGAGAATGTAACAGCGGAATCTGTGAAAAAATATGCATTTATAAAATTAAATGACCTGTTAAGAAAAAGTGAGGAGTATTAAACGGATGAAACAGATGATTAAATTTGAAGTAAAAAGAATGTTAAGAAATCCGGGATTTTATATTGCAATGATGATAGGTCTGCTTATATCAGTTGTTCATTGGATAGTCTGGGTTCTTCCTGCTGCAAGGGGAATGGATAAATATATGTCTTTAGATTTTGCACTCCTATATCCGCCGAATCTGTATAACAGCTGGATATGTGAGGGGAATAATATGTACTCATATCTTTATTTACTTATTCTTCCGATTCTGGTAACACTGCCATATGCAGCTACTTTTTTTAGTGATGTAAATAATCATTTAATTGAATTTATCTGCACAAGGGCAGATAAAAGAGAGTATTTTTATGCAAAATTCACGGCGGTATTTTTGTCGGGAGTACGGCAGTTGTGCCGACAATAAAACCACAGGCGGCAGCTTCAACGTCGAATATGGTTCCGAAAGGAAGCTTTTCTGCATTGCTGTTTACACATCCGGCAGTTTATGTTGCAATTTCATTGATGGTTATATTTTTATTTAGCGGAGCGCTGGCGGCATTTGCACTAAATGTTGCATTTTATTCTAACCACATTTTTACAGTGCTGTTAGCACCATTGGTATTAAATGTGTTTTTATCAGCGTTATTCCAGCTGCTGAATTTGCAGTCGTGGGAGCCGTCTAATTTTATAAATCCTGCGTATAGTTCGCCCAGAATGATTCCGTTCGTGGTAGAAACGGCAGTCCTGCTTATTATCACGGGCTGGGAGTTCATTTACCGCGGCAGGCGGGAGGATATATGCTGAATAAAAATTTAATGAGAATTAAAAAATACTGTGAACCGTATATGCTGGTTGTTTTTCTTGTGATTGTAGTACTTGGAGTACTATATACAGGTAATGCAAAGATTAATTTACAATACGTAAAAGGTGCGGTAATCAGCAGGGCAGATATTCTCATTCACAGTGAGTTGTTGATGTTAAGAGGCTCTATAATATATATTGCATTACTTTTGATTTTTACAAGGACAATTCGCAATGATTTTTTATACTGCAATATATTACAGCATAAAAAAAGAACGGCAATATGGAATTATCAGATAAAAAAACTGTCAGTGATAGGGATGGCTGCAGCTCTTGTATACAGCGGCAGTACCATTTTGTCGGCCTCGGTAATTTGTAAGGTGAATATAAACTGGCAGAGTGATGACAGTTATTACGCATTGTCAACAGGAGATACAATACAGGTTGCATATGCCGTAGTTATGGCAGCATACATAATGGCGGTGATTCTATTGACAGAACTGATTCTGATTGTCAGTCTGTTGTTGTATTGGATTACAAATCAGATGGCATTGGTATGGATTGGTATTCTGGTATTTTATGTGGTGGATGTATATAGGGTTAATAAAGTATTCCAATTGCTGATGATTAGCTATAAGAACTGGCGTGATGAGAAAACCGGCGTTTATATGGCAGTCGCAGCGATGTTATGTATAGTTCTCTATATAATAGGAAGATTTGCGGCAAAGAAAAAAGACTTTTTACCAAAGAGGTGCAGATAGATGAATATGAAAATAATCCGATACGATATCCGGGCAGTATGGAACGAAAATAAAGTAAAATATATGGTGTTTGCAGGCTTTATAATAATTGCATGTATATGCTGTAATCATTCATGTAAAAAGGTGTTGTCTGTCGATATGGGATTTTGGGATTACATTTTGTGGAATTTGAGGGGGATGAAAGTAATCCGTAAAAATAGTTATATTGTACCAAACGCCTATTGGGTTTTTATACAGCTTTATCTGGCAGTTGTTGTCGGTGTATATCCGGTAAAAGATTTGCATATGGCAGGACAGCAGATTCTTTTGAAATCAGGAAATCGAAAGGCATGGTGGTTCGGAAAAGTGATTTGGAATATCCTGTCTGTTCTCGGATTTTATCTTGTGCTGTATCTGTCGGTGACTGCGGTGAGTATTGTAACAGGCGGATTTAAGGCGGCACAGCCGGAGGTTGCTGCATTTTTGCTTGAAAATCAGAAAATTGAAAATGCAGGAACCGAACTTTATATGTATGCTATGGCAGTGCCGGTAATAGTATCGTTGGCAATCTCTGTTACGCAGATGATGATAGCGGTGGTATTCCAGCCGCCAATGGGATATATCTGGGTTTGTGTGGTAATTGCGACAGGGATTTTTATATACAGTCCGTATAGTCTGGGGAATTATCTCATGCTGATGCGCACACCGGTACTTCTGCATGGAAGTATCTTAAATACTTTATGGGCAGTGGTGCTTGGCAGTCTGTTGATACTGGTTTCGGTGGTTATTGGCAGTATCACAATAGAGAAGAAGGATATTTATTCATAAAATAAATGATTTTTATGAGCAAAACAAATAGCAATGATGGCAAATGAGAAATCGCCTGCGCGAATTACTCATTGCGTCTTGGCAACAAGCTGCTTGGAAATGGAGAGGAATATGTATTTGGAGATTAAAAATATATCGAAAACAATAAAGGGGAATAGAGTGCTTGATGATATATCAGCATCTATGGAATGTGGGAAAATTTATGGTTTCCGGGGGCAGAATGGGTCGGGAAAGACCATGCTGATGCGGTGTATCTGCGGACTGGTGATTCCTGATAATGGAGCAATTATTGTAGACGGAGATGAACTGGGAAAAAGAATATCATTTCCGGAAAGTCTTGGCGCACTCATTGAAAGTCCGGGATTTATAGAGCATTACAGTGCATTGGATAATATGAGGGCAATCGCATCCATCAAAGGAATTGCTTTGGAAAATGAAATGCGTGAAATACTACAGGAAGTAGGATTAGACCCTGATGAAAAGAAGTCCGTAAAGAAATATTCACTTGGAATGAGACAAAAGCTGGGAATTGCCATTGCACTAATGGAAAATCCCGAACTGATTATTTTAGATGAACCTTTTAATGCTTTAGATGAAAAAAGTGTGGAAAAAGTAAAGAAAATTATAAAACAAAGAGCGGAAGCAGGTGCATTAATTATTGTCAGCTGTCATGACAGAGAAATATTAGATCAGATAGCAGACAGCATTTATTATATGGAGGAGGGGAAGATTATCCGAAATGAAGAAAAGTAGAACAAAGACGATGATAGTTGCCGTATCGGTGATTGCCTTTTTGGTGTATCTGGTGCTGGTAATCGGTATTAACCTGAAATATCCGAAAGCGCAGTTAGAGGAAAAACAGCTTGGAGAAGCGATGACGGCTGATGATTTTGAAATAACGGCAACCGATGTGTCTTTTATGAGTCAGGAAGATTTTTCTGATATATATGCTTTTGAAAAGGAGATATTTAAAGAAGCAGAATGTATTATGGTTACAGTCAATATAAAAAATATGTCAGAAGAGAAACAGCGGGTAACATTAGACCGTTTTGCACTGACATCACAGGCGTGGACAAATTGTGCAATGCCTGATAAGTATATGGCGGTAAATAAAAAATGGAACAGTGAACAGTATCAAAGCGGTCCAATCTATATCGAATCAGGCGAAGAACAGACACTGATTCTGCCATTTCTTTTAGTAAAAAAAGGATTTAGACAAAAACAGTGGGAGCACGTAAAAGAACGAAACTATGAACTGGTATTGTCACTGTATCCGGTAAAAAAGCAGATAAAACTCAAATGTGTGTAATAGCATAGAAAAAAACCGGCAGGGTATGGTACCCTGCCGGTTTTTTCTTGAACGCTCTAATCAAATGAAAGCTAAGCTTTAATTATCTCTGAACTCTTGCGCCAGCACCACCAACGATACCTTCAACTTCCTTGAGAGAAGCCATTGTTGTATCACCAGGAGTTGTCATAGCAAGAGCGCCGTGAGCAGCACCGTAATTAACAGCCTTTTCAGCATCTTCAAATGTCATAAGACCATATACAAGACCTGAAGCGAATGAATCACCGCCACCAACTCTATCCATGATTTCAAGACCGTCATACTGAGCAGCCTTATAGATTTCACCATCAGCCCAGCAGATAGCAGACCAATCGTTAACTGTAGCTGTCTTAACCTGACGAAGTGTTGTAGCAACAGCCTTGAAGTTCGGATATGTAGCAGCAGCTTCGTTGATCATCTTCTTGTAACCATCAAGGTTCAGAGTCTTAAGGTTTGCATCGTTACCTTCGATTTCAAAACCAAGGCAGGCTGTGAAGTCTTCTTCGTTACCAATCATAACATCAACGTACTTAGCAACTTCCTTATTAACTTCCTGAGCCTTAGCTAATCCACCGATAGCTTCCCACATAGAAGGACGGTAGTTTAAGTCGTAAGATACGATTGTACCATACTTCTTAGCTGCCTTACAAGCTGCGATAACTGTTTCACAAGCCTGTTCAGAAAGAGCAGCGTAGATACCGCCTGTATGTAACCAGCGAACACCTAAACCACCATCGCTCTTGTTCTTGAAGATGTAGTCGAAATCGAAATCATCCGGTGTAGCCTGAGAGATAGCTGTGTTAGCTCTGTCAGAGCAGCCCTTAGCGCCACGGATACCAAATCCTCTTTCTGTGAAGTTCAGACCGTTTCTGCAAAGACGTCCGATACCATCAGTCTTCTTCCAGCAGATGAGGTCTGTTGAAACGCCACCCTGCTCGATGAAGTCTTTCATAAGAAGACCTACTTCGTTATCAGCGAAAGCTGTGATAACAGCTGTGTTCATTCCGAAACACTTGTGAAGACCACGGATAACATTGTATTCTCCGCCGCCTTCCCATGCTCTAAAGCTTCTTGCTGTACGGATTCTTCCTTCACCCGGATCAAGACGAAGCATTACTTCACCTAAAGATACGGCATCAAATGTGCACTCTTCGGCTGGTCTTAAATTTAATTTCATTTTTTAGATACCTCCAAAATATTTTATTACAAATGTATTCTATCATACTTGTCCGATTTAATCTATATTTTTTACCGAAAGAATTTCATGAATTTACAAAACTATGAATTGACAAAAAAATGTACCAACTCTATAATAAAAAGAAATTACATATTCTAGTAAAAGGAGAAGTTAAAATGAATAAAGTTGTAGAAGAATTGAGCAAGATTGGTATTGTACCGGTTATCGCATTAGATGATGCAAAAGATGCAGAACCGTTAGCAAAGGCTTTAATTGAAGGCGGACTTCCTTGCGCAGAAGTAACATTCAGAACTGCAGCAGCAGAGGAATCTATCCGTATCATGGCTGAAAAGTTCCCTGAACTTGTTGTCGGAGCCGGTACAGTATTAACACCGGAGCAGGCAGACAGAGCCATGAATGCAGGAGCAAAGTTTATTGTCAGTCCGGGACTGAATCCTAAGGTTGTAAAGCATTGTCTGGACAAGGGTTATCCGATTGTTCCGGGTACAAGCAATCCTTCTGATGTAGAAACAGCGATTGAATTAGGACTTGATGTCGTAAAATTCTTCCCGGCTGAAGCAGCAGGCGGACTCAACATGATTAAGTCTATGGCAGCACCATATACAAATATGAAATTTATGCCGACAGGCGGTATCAATGCAGGCAACTTAAAGTCTTATCTTGACTTTGGCAAAATTGTATGCTGTGGCGGTTCATGGATGGTAAAGAAGGACATGGTTGCAGCAGGTGATTTTGAAGGCATTAAGAATCTGACAAGAGAAGCTGTTGATACGATGCTTGGATTTGAAGTTAGACACGTTGGTGTCAACTTACAGAGCGGTGAAGAGGCAGAAGACCTTGCAGATACATTCAATAAGATGTTCAGCTTTGAAAAGAAAGTCGGTAACAGTTCAGTATTTTCAGGAACAGGCTTTGAGCTGATGAAAAAGCAGGGTCGTGGAACACATGGCCATATTGCAATCGCAACAAACTATATTGAAAGAGCAATCTATCATTTAGAGAAACGTGGATTTGAATTTGACAAGGATTCAGCCGTTATTAAAAATGACAGATTAAAGGCAATTTATTTCAAGGGCGAGTTCGGCGGATTCGCTATACATCTTGTTCAGAAATAATTGCAGGAATTGTTTTTAAGTCCATGGGACTGCCGTGCTTTGAAAGTGCGGCAGTCTGTTTATGTAGTACCTTTGTAACAGAAGCCTCCCATGCGGGGGAATTAAAACGTAAATTTTGTGGAAAATGTTGAAAAAATTGTGAAAATATAGTAAACTAAACACAAAATGTAGTCGATAGACTAAATAGGTATTTAGAATACAGTAGAAAAGAGGTCTGTTATGAAAAAAATTTATCAGATTAGAAGATTGCGTAAGGGCTGGAAGGTGCTGGCAGCTGCAATCTTTGCAATCGCTCTGTTAGGAGGATATATGCTCTATGCCAACGCTGCGACCAGTGTTGCCATGAGATTGTCAACGACTTCTGCAAGCATTGCATTCAATAAAGAGTCTAACTCGGTTGTACAGGTTAGTTCTCTTACCGGTACGGATGATAATGGGGATCCGAACCAGAATTACGCACCAAATGGTAATAATATCGAATGGACATCTTCTAATAACGATATTGTTACATTCCGCAGAGAAAATGATGTAATGGATCACGACACTGCAAAAGGTATGATTCCTATTATTAAGGGTGCACATGCCGGTAAAGCAGATGTGACAGCTACATACTATTCTATTCAGTATGACAGCACAGGTTCCATTATCAATAAGTCACTGGTTACCAGCCTGACGGCAAAGGTTGTTGTACCGCTTGAAGTTACGACAACTCATTCCAACAGTACGATTTATACAGTTGGTGATCAGATCACATTTACAACCAATACCTGTGATTCTAACAAGATTTTTATTGAAACAAAGAACGACACCAGTGGAAACGTTTCTCATGACGGTGTAGTTGAACTGGTTTCATCATCCAGCACACAGGCAACTTTAAAGGTTGTCGGCGGTGGACAGGCAACGGTTATTGTAAGAACAGCAGACGGCGGCGGTGAAGATGCTCTTTGCAAAGAATTTACAGTTCGTGCAAAAGTAGAATTTAATGATTCAAACATTTACAGAGACAATAATAACCGCAAGTGTTTAAAGTTAAATGATAAACCATATGTAGAGTTTACGAAGTATGTTATTGGTTCTAACATCAATAATCCGGCAACGGCAGGTGTTTTTTACGAGTCATCTGACCCGAAGGTTGTTGAAGTTGCACAGGACGGTTCAGTGCTTGGTAAGTATGCAGGTGTTTCTACGGTAACAGTAGGTATTCCGGCATATGATGCACAGGGCAATAAGACATGGTATACGCATGATACCGTTGATGTTATTGTACCGTTTAAGAAACTGGGCAATCAGGTCAGTAATATGAACGTTGATGGACAACATCGAACAATGCAGTCCTGCAGGTTGATGCAACAACAGGTCTTGTTACGGCAATTGGTGCCGGTACTGCAAAGATATATGCATCAAGAGCAGCAGATGATTTCAGTACAAAGTACAATCAGCCGATTCAGCTGGTGTATGAAATTACTGTTATTGATGATTTTGCATTAAGTGCAGATAAGACATCTGTTAACATGGGCGAAACCATTGAAGTGTCAGCCCTTGTAACAGCTACAGATATTATAGCCAATCCAATTACTTATAAGCTTGAAAACCAGCCAAAGGATGACGGAACAATTCCGACAGGTGATCTGGTTACAGTAGAGCAGGACGGTAAGACATTTAAGATTACCGGTGTGAAGTCCGGTACGGTACATTTGATTGTTACACAAAACGTTAACGGCGTTATGAAGACAGCAACCTGTGTTATTTATGTAACGACACCGGTTAATGAAGTATCCATTAATCCGTCGTCTATTCAGATTGACAGAGGTTCAACCGGAACGGTCCAGCTGTTATTTAATCCGGCAGGACCAACCAATGATAAAGTATTATGGTCTTCTTCAAATACAAGCGTTGCAACAGTTGAAGGTGACAGCTACACGGCAACTATCACGGGTGTAGCCGGTGGTACAGCAACCATCAGTGTTATTACAGAAGATGGATTAAAGACAGCAACTTGTGATGTTTATGTAAGAGAACCGGTTACAGGTGTTGTATTAAATGAAACATCGGTAGAATCTTCTATGTCTGTCGGACAGTTCCAGTTAGTGGCAACTGTTCTTCCTGCAGGGGAAGGTGTTAACAGAAATGTTACATGGCAGTCTACAGATGAAAGCATTGTAAAGGTTGATGAGAATGGTCTTGTAACATTTGTAAAACCGGGACATGCAGCAGTTGTTTGTAAAACCGAAGACGGCGCATTTCAGGCATTCTGTAATTTTGTCATTGATATTCCGGTAGAAACGATTACACTCGATTATACAGATGAAATTATGAGAATCGGAGATACATTAAGAATTACAGCAGAAGTACTTCCGTTAGGGGCATCTAACAGAACAGTGCGTTGGACATCTTCTAATACCAATGTTTGTATCGTAGACTCTAACGGTTTAGTACAGGCAGTTGGAACAGGAAGCTGTACAATTCTTTGTGAATCATTAGATGGCAAGGCATCTGCAATGTGTAATATCTATGTAAAACAGCCGGTTACACAGGTTGTTTTAAATACAACAGATATTACAGTAAGAAAAGGTCAGGTATTCTGGCTGAATGCAACCTGTCTTCCGGAAAATGCGGATAACAAAATCATTACATGGGAAAGCCGTGATGAAGATGTGTGTACAGTGGAAAGCGACGGTAAGGTAACAGCTACCGGTGCAGGTACAACTTCTATTATTGCAACAAATCCGGATTCTGGTCTGACAGCATACTGTGTTGTAACAGTTACACAGCCGGTAACAGGTATTACCTTAAATTCTGATTATCAGGAATTATGGGTAGGTGCAAAGTATGCGATTATTCCGAATATCGAGCCGTACGATGCTGAAAATAAGAATGTAACGTATCGTTCAAGTGATCCTGATGTTGCAACCGTTGATGAAATGGGTGTTGTAACAGCAGTAAAGGGTGGCTCCTGCGTAATCATTGTTACAACAGAGGAGTGCCAGCTGACAGCAGCTTGTACGATTGATGTAAAAGAATATGTTTCTTCTATTACATTAAGTGAAACACATAAATTTATGAATGTCGGAACTTCCGGAACTTTAACAGCAACGGTAGGTTCTGATACGGCAACCAATAAAAATATTATATGGACCTCATCCGATAATTCAATCTGTTCCGTAGACTCTTACGGTACATTAAATGCGGGTGAACCGGGTATTGCAGTTATTACTGTAACAGCAGCTGATGGCAGCGGTGTATCCGCTACCTGTGTTGTTCAGGTTGTAAATCCGGTGACATCTATCCGTATTGAACCGGATACAGTCCGTATGTTAGTTGGAGAATCCCGCATTGTACAGGCAGTTATTGAACCGGACGATGCATCGATTAAAGATGTAACATGGGAATCTTCTAATGAAGAAATTGCAACAGTTGATGAAGCCGGCGAAATCTTTGCTTTAAGTACAGGTAAGTGTAAGATTACAGCGACTTCGAAGGATGGAAATAATGTAAAGGGTGTCTGCTGGGTATATGTAACACCGGTAGTTAATATTACATCCATTAAGATTAATTCAAGCGAAATCTATATGCTTACCGGTAAGTCAAGACAGTTATCTGTCAGAGTGCGTCCGGCAATTAATACGGATTCCTATGAATGGTATTCAACAGATACCGGTATTGTTGTAGTAGATGGTAATGGCGTAATTACAACAGTGGGTCCTGGTACTGCGGAAGTTGTGGCAGAAAGCGTCAATGGTACTGCACTTTCATCTTGTACAGTCCATTCACTGGCTATCAGCCGTTCAAGCAT
>OHJX01000828.1_pt1 | contig 10019 bp, 9 predicted proteins | sample 1568671 | NCBI WGS metagenome assembly OHJX01 (sample SAMEA3879589, study PRJEB24766) | human gut metagenome | biome: human-associated habitat; feature: feces | place: USA | collected 1985/1987 | reverse complement strand
GAAGAAGAGATAAAAGACGTTCGGGACCAGAACTGTAAGTTGGAAAAATTGGTGGATATGTCTTCGGTGGAAGCAGTAAGACAGGCGCAAGAGAAACAAAGAGAGGTAGAGCAGAAAAGAAGAATTGCAGAGAATCAGGCGAAAGTGGCGAAGAAAAATGCGGCAGAAGAAGTGAAACGGATTCGCAAACAGGCGAAAAAAGAAGTTGCGTTGGCGAAAGATAGGGTTAATAGCTGGAGATTTGTGGTTGCGGTGATTATATTGATATTTACTATTTTTGTGTGGTATGTGAGGTAGAGATTGTCACAATGATTTATAACCTGTAGTTATATTTTAGAAAAGCATTTGATTTTGATTATTTGAAAAAGTTTTGTAATACAAGCCATACTTATTGATATTGTGGGTATATGGGGATAGGAGATTATGTGAAAATGGTGGATTAATCTGTAGGTGCTGTTGTGACGCTCGCAGGTTTTTTATTTGATAGAGTATAAGACGTAGGAGATTTTATTAGATATGAAGATTAGTTCTACATGTGTGTCAAAATCATGGAACTCGTTTTTCGATTTATATTGCACTATTTCATGATTTTCTGAGATAAATCATGAAATAGTGCTTTTCTGTTCTCCTTGTCAATGATATACTGAAAATAACTTTTCGTTGTTGAGGTATATGCGATGCTTCCCTATATAGGCGAGTATATTGAACATTTTCGAAAAACCAAGCCTTACATTCTATTCCTTTACCCCCACGCCCCTTGATGCGTGGGGATCTGTATCAGATGGATGACGAATTGGTGGCTTTACTGATTGAAGCCCACAGGAACATTGGCTTTCTGGAAGGGCTTGTTAAGTATACTCCGAATAAAGAAGCATTTGCGGAGCTGATGCTTTTGAAAGAGTGTACCCATTCCTATATGATCGACTACGATGATCCCGATTTCAAAGAGATATTTTCACTATCTGCGGCACTGGCAAAGGTGATATAACGACGATCACTAACCTGGAAATGGCATTTAAGGCGGCAAAAAGTATGGAAGTCGCAGTTCCTGACTTGAGCAGGATTTGCGGTATCGCATTTAACGGAGAATCAGAGAATAACCCGATAGATGTTAGGGATCATCAAACCTTTTGGCTGGGTGCAAAGACAAATCTCAAAGGATACAACCCTACAGCACCGGATGCTGTGCTACCGGCACTGGCTGACATTTCTGCGTATCTCTATAACGACCATAATACTGATCTCCTAATTAAGGCCGCATTGGTACATTACCAATTTGAAATGATCCATCCATTCGAGCGGTATAACGGTATTGTCGGGCGAATCCTTGTGCCGATAATATTACGAGATGTCATTGGAGGGGCAAGGCATCTAATATGCTTGTCCGAGTATCTGTATCACAATAAGAATGAATACTTTGATTTACTTCGAACGACTCAGTACAGTGGGGGTATATTCGATGGATCAAGTTTTTTGTGTATGCAGTGGTCGAAGTAGCTGAGCAGTCAGCAAAGCTGTTGGCACAGTACGAAAATGATATATTATGGGCTGAACAACGGATAAAAGAAAATACTCTATCGTCAAAAAGTATTTGGAGTGTATATAATTATCTCAAAAGATATCCTGTCTCCAGTATTTCTCGCGTTACGGAGCAAATGAGATTTTCATTTAACTCAATTTCAAAAGCAATGCAAAACTTGAAGGAAACAGGGATTGTTCAGGAATCAGCCGAAGTAAGGAATCGAATATGGGAATATAAGCAACTAATCGAAATCCTATTGTGATTTGAGGAGGCACACATATGTTTACAAGATTAAATATTAAAGAATGGCGCCAATTTTCTGATATTGACATTGTCTTTCATGATCATTTGACAGTATTAACAGGCGCTAATGGGGCTGGAAAGACAACAATATTAAACTTACTTTCAAAAAGCACTGGATGGAATCCTCAGTTTGTCAGTTCGTATGAGCAAGATGAAAACGGCGTTTCCAAATACTTTAATAGTCTTAAAGAATTTGGAAAAAAGATCTTCATAAAATTAACACCTAAAAGTGACACTCCACCAATCAAAAACAAGTTGGGTGAGATAGAGTTTTCCGATGGAACAATTGGTGATCTGGTTCTTCCTGACAATATTAACAATGGTACATATAGTATCGAAATAACTGGTGGGAAGACAGAAAAAGGAGTTTATGTAAGCTCACATCGACCTAGCTTTCCCTATCGAGCAGTAAGAACAATACCTACGACGGTAGCGACTCGAGATCAAATATATAAAAAATATAATGAGTTTAATAAGAAGTTTGTCTTTGATACATATCGTAATTCCGATGAGTTATCGGCGACAGCCCTCATAAAAGAAACCTTGGCTTCACTTGCAATATTTGGGTACGGAAATCAATCAGTCACGCCCAATGATAACGCACGAAAAATATTTGAAGGTTATGTAGATATACTAAAAATCGTTTTACCGCCCAAATTGGGATTTGAAAAGATTTCGGTGGTTGTTCCGGAAGTAATGCTGTGCACAAAAACCGGTAATTTCCCAATAGATGCGGTTTCGGGCGGTATTTCTTCAATAATTGATATCACTTGGCAACTCTATATGTTTGTAGATACATCAGAATCTTTTGTGGCCCTGATTGATGAGCCAGAGAATCATCTGCATCCAGAACTGCAGAAAAACTTTTTGGGAAACCTAATCAAGGCATTCCCTAAAGTGCAATTCATTGTAGCAACGCATAACCCCTTTATGATTAGCGCTGTAAGAGATTCTAATGTATATGTTCTAAATTACAATGAGTTAAATAAGGTGTTTTCTACTAAGTTAGATTATGTCAACAGAGCTGGAACATCTAATGCTATCTTGCGTGAGGTGTTGGGAATAGACACTTCTATCCCATTCTGGGCGGAAGAACATCTAAAGGATACAATTGAGAAATATTTATCCAAAGATTTTACTCAAGAGAATCTGGATAATTTAAGGAGAGAAATGGAAGAAATTGGACTGGCTGATTTTATTCCAGATACCATTTCTCGGATTGTAGAGGAAAAAACAAATGATTAAATTATCTAAAGTACCAAAACCACAGGTTTTGGTAGATAATGCTACTCAATGGACTACAGAATATCTGGCCTGCCTTAATGCAAATCAAAAACCAAGTGATACTATAGCACATAGATACAATCATCCTGATATAAAGGCTGCCTTAGAAGAAGAAACCACTGGAAAATGCGCTTATTGCGAAAGTAAAATTAAACATATTGAATTTGGAGATATTGAACATATCCTCCCAAAAAAGAAGGCCGCCCGACCGGATTTATATGTTGAATGGAGCAATCTAACCTTAGCTTGTGAGGTATGTAATCGTACTTACAAAAAAGATTATTACGATCCCCAAACCCCTTTAGTGAATCCATATGTGGATGATCCAAATGATTTTTTCCTTTTTCTCGGTACAATCATTTCGACAAAAAACAATAACTCACGTGGTTTTGCAACTGAAAACATATTAGGATTAAATAGAAGTGACTTGGTTGTGCGAAGAAATGAAAGACTGCAATCAATCAGCAAGTTGCTTTTTTCGTGGGAGCAAGCTACAAGTCCAACAATTAAGGATATTTTGGCAAATGAGCTTAAAAAGGAGTGTGCACCGGATAAAGAATACTCAGCGTTTGTTAAGCACTTCCTTATTGCAAAGGGATTCCCAGAAAGTAAGTTAGCATAGAAAGTACTATGACTGATGCTTTAGCACATGGGATAATTTAATAGCCACTGACTGTTATAATTAAAAATCTTGATGGCTGTTAGTGATATGAAAATGTCAGACAGCGACTGGCATTTTTAATAGGAATAGCGGTACTAATGCAACACAAAAACAGAAACCCCAGACTATCACATCGTTGGTAGTTTGGGATTTCTGCTTTTGCAGAAATATATTTTTTTGTCGTGTGCTTGACATACGGGTGTTTTATCTGGTGAGTGTTCCGGGCGATTTTGATCTGGAATATATTTGATATTAAGCGTGGTTTGGTGTAATATGAACTTGTAATTTGTTGGATAATGTATTAAGGGGAATAATTATGGAATATTTATCAATCTCGCAAATTTCAAAGAAATGGAATTTGTCAGTTCGAAGAATACAGACATTATGTGTTGCTGGTCGCATATCTGGAGCAACAAAGATTGGTAGTTACTGGGCTATTCCTGCAGATGCAGAAAAGCCAAAAGATGAACGCGTCAAAAGCGGAAAGTATATCAAAAATAAGGATGTGAAATAATGATAATTGACGATTACAAACTTTATGAAATAGTGAGTGAGTTTCGAAATGCGATAGAGAAGGCAAAAGCAGATAGGAAATTTGTAAGTGATTGTAGATTTAGATATTTCCCTAGAGGGTGTTGTGATGATGCATCTGCGTTACTTTCAGAATATTTACTTTTATTTGGAATAAAATGTAAGATTGTTGAAGGGAAGTATTATGATGATAATCCCGAACTTAATTCATCACATGGTTGGATTGAACTACCAGATGGTAGAGTTATTGATATTACTGGTGATCAGTTTAAATATAATCCAGTTATTAGATTTTCTGAAACCGTGTATATAGGAGAGTATACAGAGTTTCATAGAATGTTTAATGAAGATATGTTTACGGAAGCACAGGGAATCCATAATGATGGTGAAATACGTCGAAGAAGACTAGAAGATTTATATAATATGATATGTGAATATTTGGAGAAAGGTAATGTTTGATAATAATACTAAAACCGAAATGGCCATGGATACTATATACTTTGAAGATCCTGTATCGTGGGGAGAGGACTTATTTGATAGTACAGAGTATGCTATGGAATTGGATAAAAGAAATCCTGTTTTGGAAGGTGTCATAGAGCGCTTGAAGGATTTAAACATTTGTATTGACATGGAAGACAAGAAAGGGCTTATAAAAGAATTAAATCGGCGTTATAGGCAAATTGGTATAAGTGAAGGACTTCCAAAATCAGTGAAAAATTGGTTAGAGGGCACTCCTGTGAATCCTTCATACAGGGCAAACCTATATAATTTGTGTATTGCTTTAGAGATGAATATAGAAGAAATCCGTATTTTCTTTTTGAAGAACTATATGACAATTCCTTTTAATTTTAAGGACAGAGTAGATGCAAGTTATTTTTGGGGGATAAGTCATCAATTACCATATTCTGAAATCCAAAAAATAGTTTGTGAAGCAGAAACAAAAGAGACACAGGCGGATACTTTTGATAATACCAGAATGATAGGAAAATATATATCTGAAATTGATGATATGGATTTATTTCTTCAGTATTTGAAGGCTAATTCGTTTGGAAAAAATCAGCAATACACAACAGCAGCAAATGAAGTTTATAAGCTTTCAGTAGAAAATGCTGGATATGCTGAAATTGAAAGAACAATAAAGCACGAACTTAACAGAGAGAAAGAAAATAAAAGTGGCGTGTTATTAAGAGAGCCAATAATCCTAAAAGGCAATAACTCAGTTAATTATAGAGCTTTGCTATTTGTAATTTATGGTTTTGATAATCAAGAACGGTATACAAATAAAAAAAGCAAGATAGCAAAGTGTAAATACTTGCCAAAGGCTTTTAGAGAAAATTTTCCAAATGATCAAGAGTTTTCGAGAATTGTTAGTAAAGAAGCCTCACCGGATGTTTATAGAAAAGCTTTGGTTATCTTGAAATTTTACAATTTCTTTTGTTCGAGTATGCTCATGTTCATGTATGGGACAGACAGACCAAAAGAGAACCAAAAGAAAAAGTATTCTTTAGATGAATATAGAGAAAGAGATATAGAAGATATAGAATCAGATTTGGAAGATTTCTATTACGAAACAGGGAAACTATTAGCACAATGTGGTTTTGAGCAGATGTATGCTCGGAATCCTTTTGATTGGCTCATATTGTATTGTGCAAAAAGTACTGATCCGTTAGATACGCTAAGAGAATTATTAACATCACGTTTTATAGATAGGGAAGAAGAATAAATTTGGAATCCATTTTTATAAAATTTTTCATCCGTGAGATATGTTCTATATACAGGAGGTTGAGAAGATGCGTACATATTTATTGAAGGATTATGCAATAAAGACGAAACAAAATAGAACATATACAATAGTTGACAAATTTGGAGAGGGAGCGTCATGTATCGCATATTATGCGGTGGATGGACAAACAAAGGCTAAATGTATCTTGAAAGAGTATTATCCTGCATATTTAGCTATAGAACGAGATGAGACAGGAAAACTCCATTGCAAAGAGAATGAAATGGAAAAATTCGTCAACGGCAAAAAACGATTTGAGAAATCTGTAGATACGCAGATAAAACTAAGGAACATAGAAGCATCTACTAATCAAATCTTTTATGTTAATGATCGTTTTGAAGAGAATGGCACTTCATATGTGGTAGTACCACAATATAGTGGTAGAACATATTCTGACAATGTAGATATTAGTTTGTATGACAGAATAAGAATCTGTAAATCAGTGATTAACTATGTTAAACAGTGCCATTCCGAGGGATATTTATGTTTGGATGTCAAGCCTGATAATATTTTTATTATTCCAGAGACTTCAGAATTGGCTATGTTTTTTGATTTTGATAGCATATGTAAAATTGATGAGGTATTGTCTGGAAAGAATCTTTCATATACCAGTAATTGGGCTGCACCAGAGCAGATTGTACCAAGTAGTGTTTCCAAAATATCTAAGGAATCAGACATTTATGTTCTTGGTGAATTAATATACTGGTCCGTATTCGATCATCATTCATTGGACAATGAGCATAGAAGACATTCTAAATTTTCTTTTGCAGAATCAAAGTTTAGAGATGTTTTAACATCCGATGCTGAGGATATTTTAAGTGATATCTTTCATCACACATTACGCTCATCTGTTAGAAATCGGTATCATGATATTACTGAATTGCTGAAAAGAGTGGATGATTTCTTAATGGAGATATATCCGGGAAAAGAATCTATAATCAATGTTTTTCCTACTTCCACGCCTTTGTTTATTGGTCGAGAAAATGAATTATTACAAATAGAACAGAAATTAGAAGAAGGTCATCTTGCAGTCTTAACGGGGGTTGGAGGAATTGGAAAAAGTGAAATAGCTAAGAAATATGTCATGGAACATATGGATGAGTATAAGACAATTATTTATTGGACGTATTCTTTTGACCTGGTTTCGACTATCAATAACTCGGAATTTTTAAGTGACTTTGAACAGAAGGACGAAGAAAGTGATTTGCATTATTGTAATCGTAAGATAAATAAATTATCGGAATTGTTTTCAGGTGAAAATTTGATAGTAATTGATAATTTAAACCTTGAAATAGAAGAACTAGATCATTTAGATGTATGGAAAAAAATTTGTTCTCTTCCGTGCGATCTTTTAATAACTACAAGATGCAATCAAGAACAGTATTTTGGAAATCAAATATATGTTGATGGATTGACCAGTGAATCATTAAAAGTTATTTTTAGGAATCGTTGTTCCTATGAACCTGAACAAGAAGAATATGTTGAAAAGATAATAGAGGCGGTTCAGTATCATACGCTTGTAGTGGAATTAATTGCGAAACAAGCTAATTCTTGCTTAAAGACGCCTGCTCAAATGTTCAGTCTTTTAAAGGAAAAAGGAATCTTGGGATTTAATTCAGAAAGTGTAAAATGGGACTATAAGAAAAAGTCTGTTGCCGATCATGTGAGAGGCCTTTTTTCGATGTTTTCAATGTCTGAAAAGCAGAAAGAACTACTTTACATTATGGCCTTTATGCCAGTATCAGGAATAGATGAAAAGATATTTTTTGAGTTTTTTAAATTGGAAAACCATAATGATTTGAGATATCTTATTGATAATGGTTGGATATTTGAGCAGTCAGGATTGAAAAAAATAATAGCCGTCCATCCAGTAATAACCAGCGTTGTAATGGATGTGATTAGAAGTGATGATGGTGATGCAGATTCTCTATATACAACTGCAATGGATTCTATGATTAGTTGGTCTAGTCGAGATGATATTAGTCGAGATGATTATTTCCGTATATGTAATTCATTAGCATTGCAGACTTGCGAATATAAGATAAATAATCATGCTGCGGCAGACTATATTATCCGCTACAATAATAGTTTTGCACAATATGGAAATAAGGATGAAAGAAGATACCTTATTTTGTATGCAATAGATATTTACAACAAAATTTATCCAGAAAATAAGTATTCTGCTGTAAGAGAAAATGCTTACGAAAATTATATTGCTTCAATAAATGATGCGGAGCATTATGACGAGGTGAAAAAAACGTGTGGTTTTCATTTGAAATTAGCGAAGAAAAATAAAGATTTATATATGGCATCTAAATGGTATCTTATGCTGACTATCGCTTCACACGTAAGAAATAATATGTCCAATGGTTTTTCACTGATGTTCATAATCTACTATTATAGGATTATTTACATCGTATTTAAGTTACAAAAGGAGAATAAAAAAGAAAAATCAAAAGTTTTGTCTGAAGAGTATTTGGAGAAATTGCATTATGGCTATATGAAGGCATGGAAAAAAAGTCTTCATGATTTTGCTTATTTGAGTTTGGCAAGTTGTTGTGAACAGTTAAGTGAAGAAAACGTATTTTTCACTAAAGACATATGGATGGAGACATATAATTATAAGCAGGCGATAGATATTAGAAATAGATATAAAAGTGCAAAGACGGTAAATGGAACCGTAAATAGCATTTATAAACATATTGATGAAGCTAAGCTTGCCATTTTATCCAGAGACTATACGAAAGCCGATGATTTACTGATGAAGATTGCAGAATATTATGGGAAACATAATTTGCCATGTAATTCAAGTTTGTATGTGGTTCATGATATGATTGCGACAATTGCACTTACGATGGAAAACTATGAAAAAGCTATAAAACACTATTTAGAGTGCTTAGAGATTGCAAATAAATTGAATTATCGTAAAAACTATGGAATCCGAAATGGTCTGTGTAGAGCGTATCTGTATAACGGCAACATTGATGAAGCAAAAGAACTTAATTACCAGTTGTATGTAGACTTAAAGGAGGTTGAAAAAGATAATCGTGGAACGAGCTTTGCTGAAATGTATTATAATACTGCATATCGGTATTTTAGGCTGAAGGATAAAAAACAAGCTGAAAAGTTTTTCTTGCATGCTATATTTCAGTTTAATTCTTGCAGTATATATGGAAATCGCCGTGATGTAGGTATAGCCAGATGCCAATATCAATTAGGTGAATTGCTGGGGAATGACAGAAAAGAGGAGTGTGCAAATTACTATTATCATGCATACGAAACATTCAACCGGTGCTTAGGAGAAAACCACATAGAAACGAAACGTTGCTACGATAAATTGAATGAGTTTAAAGTATATTTGAAAAAATAACGCCAAACAAGGTTGTTTGAGTGTAGAGCAGGCGAATATTGCCTGCTCTTATTTTTTGGAATCCGTTTTTATAAATAAAAAAATTAGTTTGCTATATTTAAGTCACAACAACAAGAAATGATAAAAATTAAAACGGAGGAAAGAAAAATGAAGACACAGAGAATTGAGGAACTTATGGAAGGTATGAAGAGCTTTAGTAAGGGTGATTATCACAAGAGCGAATTGCTTAGTGAGATGTTTGCACTGCAGCAAGAGATTGTGGAGCTTACTTTCAGCGGAGAACATGCAGCAACAGCAGAATTGAAAATCTGGGATGTTGAGAAGCATCTGGAACAGCTCAATGAAGAATGTGGTCATGTGGCAGATGAAGAACTCCAGAGTTTTATGGAAAGTAGTAAAACCCTTTGCAATCTAATTAAGGCAGAAATTTCCGGTAACAGAGGCGAGTACAAAGCATTCAAGACTCTTGAATATCTCCAGTCTCAGAACAGAGTGATGCGAAATGTGGAACTCAGTAACGGGGAAACACGAACAGAGATTGATGCGCTGGTAATTACACCAAAGTGTT
>OHJX01000826.1_pt1 | contig 10070 bp, 9 predicted proteins | sample 1568671 | NCBI WGS metagenome assembly OHJX01 (sample SAMEA3879589, study PRJEB24766) | human gut metagenome | biome: human-associated habitat; feature: feces | place: USA | collected 1985/1987 | reverse complement strand
AAAAGGACTCGGACCGGTTCTTCAGATCGCAGAGGGCTGGACAGTAGAGCTTCCGGAGGCTGTATCTGATACACTTTGGAAACGTACTGACTATACATGGCCATGCACATGGTTCGTACCGAGATGTGATGGCAAGGATGGTGCATTCAAGAGTGCATATGATGTTATGAATAACTGGGGCGCTAACCATGGCGCAATCTCTTATGGACATATTGGTGCTGATCTGATCACAATGTGCTCTATGCTGAGAATCCCGGTTTGCATGCATAATGTACCGGAAACTGATATCTTCCGTCCGGCAGCTTGGAATGCATTTGGAATGGATAAAGAAGGTGCAGATTTCAGAGCTTGCAAGAACTATGGACCTCTTTATAAATAATTAGCTTTTTATAACTTAACTGCTTTCTTTCACTCCCCCCAGGACAATGAAGGAAAGCTGAGAGAGAGCGGGACTTTTGTCTCGCTCTTTTACTGTCTGGGGACTTTTATGGGACATACATTCGCATGCTTTCGCGCCCAGATTCCCGATTTTTCTGTGAAATTTGTTTGTAAAAACACCTCGCGGAACATTACCGGTGGATAGTAACTGTTGCTGTAAAATAATGGGAAAATATGAGAAAAATGGTTGCAAGTTTTTCCTGGTGTGTTACAATGAAAAACAGAAAATGTATATAAGAGGGAAAAGAGGATATATATGAAGAAAAAGCTGGGAATGCTGCTGGCTGTGCTTCTTACTTTTGGTATGACTGTGGGAGTTTTTGCAGATGCGGGAAAGACACAGCAGGTAGATTACAAAACAGATTACTATATGATTGTAGAATCGCCTGATGGCGGTGTTGACATGTATTCAGAGGCAGATGCTTCCAGCCCGAAGCTGAATGATGAGCTGATTCCTAATGGAACTGCGATTCATGTAGAAGGAGAGACCACAGATGAAGCTGGAATGGTATGGGTATATGCTCAGCTTCATGGCATGTTTGGTTTCTTGGAAGAGAATTATCTGAAGCCGGCCACTCTTGCCGAGGCAGTGGCATCAGAGCTTGCCTTATACGGAAGCAAGGATGCGAATTACAGTATTACAGTGAATGCTAAGGACAACGGTTCCGTTTGCTTGTATAAAGGACCTGGGAAAAAGTACGGCACAGTTTCCGGAGGCTGTAATATAGCGAATGGTGAGAAGTTATATATTGATACAGAAGTAGATACTGGTAAAGATGGTATCTGGGGACACACAGAGGCTGGTGATGTTTCTGGCTGGGTAAATATTGCAGAAGCCACCAATACGGAAGAGAGTACAGTAGAACTTGTTCCTGAAACTGAGAAAGAAGCGGAAGACGGTTCCCAATCTGTTCAGGATGGAGAGAATACTTCTGAAGTTGGAAAAGCAGGTACCGAAGGCAAAGACATCAGTGATGTGGAGACAGAGCCAACAGGCACTCTTGCCCCGAAGCCTGAGAAGACAAGTACTCCTGCTCCGAAGCCAGCTGAGACGAGTACTCCTGCTCCGGAACCTACTGAGAAAGCAACTGCAGCTTCAGAACCAACTGAGACAAGTATTCCTACCCCGGAGCCAACTGAGGCTGGCACTCCTACCCCGGAGCCGACTGAGACAAGTACTCCTACTCCGGAACCAACTGAGACAAGTACGCCCACCCCGGAGCCAAGTGAGACTATTGCGCCTACAGAAGAGGCAGCAGTAACAGCTGCTCCTTCAGAAAGTGCAGAACAGGAAGCGTCCAGCGAAAATGTGGAGAGCACAGATAAAGGAATGAGTTCTGTTATCTGGATTCTGGTTGTAGTTATTATCATTGGTATTGCAGTGGTAATCTGGCTTCTTAAGAAAAAAGGAAAAAATAGTGAATCATAATAAACATGAATAATAAAAGCTCCGTCGGGAATCCGACGGAGCTTTTTAGCTGAAAAAAATTATTTGTTGATAACAACACCTTTCTGAAGCATAACGTTTGCGTAAACAGCTTTCTCACCTGTAGCGATAATACAATATGCTTTCTTTGCCTCTTCATAAAATGCGAAACGCTCGATATTTCCAACTGCTTCGGCGCCACGTTCATCATGTTTGGAAACAATCTCTTTGTATGTATCCCAGATTGGGGTTTTTACCGGATCGCCAGGCATAACTTCCATCAGGGTAACTGGTTTCTCTACATAAGAATCAAGAGGGATAACAGTAAGGATAGCGTCCAGAAGTTCTGGAACTCCATGTCCATCGCAACGAACAACAATTGCATCTTTACCCATTGATTCTACTGGGAAGTTGCCGTCCGCGATAACGATGCGGTCGCTGTGTCCCATTTCGCATAAAACTTTTAAAAGCTGTGGTGAAAGTATTTCTGGAATTCCTTTTAACATAATATATTCTCCCTTCGTTCTTTCTCAGAAATCTGGCACAGTAATCTATAAAAACTGATACCGGTTCCGAAAATATTCTACTCTATAAGTTACCTTTCTTTGCCGGATTTTTCAAGGTAAAATTTTACGCAAAAAGATGAAATATTTACTGTTGACAGAAATTTGGAAAAGAGTTAATATGAACTAAAACAGAAACGTTTCGGTTTTCGAAAACCGAAGATTCATGGCCTGTATCAGCAGGCAGAAGGAGGAGAATATGCCACTTGTTACATCTAAGGAAATGTTGCTGAAGGCTCAGCAGGGCGGTTACGCAGTAGGTGCATTTAATGCAGAGAATATGGAGATGGTGAAAGCTATCATTCAGGCAGCTGAGGAGCTGAAAGCACCTGTTATGATCCAGACTACTCCATCTACTATTAAATATGGCACTCTTGAGACCTATCAGGCAATCGTTGCAGCAGAAGCTGCAAAGGCTTCCGTTCCGGTTTGCCTGCACCTTGACCATGGCAGTAGTTTTGATCTTGCGATGAAGGCACTGAAGGCTGGATATACTTCCGTGATGATTGATGGTTCTAAGCTGGACTATGAAGGAAACATTGAGGTGAGCAAGAAGGTGGCTGACGTAGCAGCTTCTATGGGAATCCCATGCGAGGCAGAACTTGGTAAGGTAGGTGGTAAGGAAGATGATCTGGTTGCAGTTGCAGATACCAATACCGATCCACAGGAAGCCAGAGAATTTGTAGAGCGCACAGGCGTTACTTCTCTTGCAGTAGCAATTGGCACAGCACATGGCTTCTATGTGGGAACTCCTGTTCTTGATAAGGAGCGTTTAAGTGAAATCCGTGAAGTTGTAGATATTCCGCTGGTTCTTCATGGCGCTTCCGGCCTTAGCGATGAGGATGTTATGGATTGTGTAAAGAGAGGAATCTGTAAGGTTAATTTTGCCACCGAGCTTCGTGCGGCATACTCCAAGGCTGTCAGAGAGACACTTGAGGATGAGAAGGTATTTGATCCTAAGGCATATGGCAAGGCTGGAATTGCAGCTGTGAAAGAGCTTGTAATGGCTCGTATGAAAGTTTGCGGCTGTGACGGAAAGGCTGAGTAAGAGGCTGATTTATGGCAGCGACGATGAAAGATATTGCCAGACGGACAGGACTTGGCCTGGCAACGATTTCCTCTTATTTCAATGGGGGGAATGTAAGAGAGAAGAACCGTATCAAGATCGAAGAAGCCATCGAAGAATTACATTACGAAGTAAATGAAGTTGCCCGCGGTCTGAAGACCAATGCTACCAAAACAGTGGGGGTTGTGATTCCAGAGCTGAACAATGTTTTCTGTGCCGAAATCATCAGTGGAATGGAGGATATTCTCCGAAGCCATGGATATGCAGCGATTGTCTGTGACTGCAGAACAGATAAGAAGCTTGAAAAAGAAGCAGTGGATTTCCTTACCAGGAAACGTGTGGATGGAATTATCAATATGCCGGTAGATATGACAGGAGCCCATCTGAATGAATTTCAGAAAACTGGTAAGCCCATTGTGCTTATCGACCGTATGATCCAGGGAATATCCTGCGACTGCGTGTTGGTGGATAATGTAAATGCAGCTGAGAAAGCTGTTGGCATGCTGGTAGAACAACAGCATCAGAAGATCGGTCTGATCGGTGGCCCGGATGAGGTATTCACTGCCAGACAGCGTATGTTAGGATACATGAAAGCCCTTAAGGATCATGGAATTGCGGTTGATGAAAAGCTGATCTGCCATGGTGATTACACGATCCAGGGGGGCGTTCAGGCAGTAGAAGAGCTGGTGAAAGAGAATCCTGATATGACAGCTGTTTTTGTGACAAACTATGAGATGACTATGGGGGCAGTGATCGGGCTTAACGAGATGGGAGTATCCATGCCAGAGGAGATTTCCCTGGTGGGATTTGACAATCTGCCTTTTGCCCGTGCCTGCAGACCTGCACTTACCATTGTTTCACAGCCTACAGAGAAAATTGCAAGGGAAACAGCACAGATCATGCTGGAACGGCTTGAAGGAAGAGAGGAGCTTCCTGACCATATTGTACGGAAACTTCAGACTGATATTTTTATGGGGAAATCCATAAGGAGACAAGGATGAGCAAAGACTATTTATTAGGAATTGATATTGGAACCAGCGCGTGCAAGGTTGCCATATTTAACAAGAACGGAAAGGTGATGGCTTCCGCCAATGGGGATTACCCTGTTTATTATCCTCATGAGGGATGGGCGCAGCAGAAGCCGGATGAATGGTGGCATGCGGTTTGCGGCGCTATTTGCGAATGCCTGAAGACAGGTAATATTTCAGGAGAGCAGATTGCTGGAGTGGGAATTGATGGGCAGAGCTGGTCGGCTATTGCCATTGACCATGAGGGAAATGTTCTGACAGATACACCTATCTGGATGGATACAAGAGCCCAGGAAATCTGCGACAGACTCAATAATGAAATCGGCAGTGAGAATATTTTCAATGTTGCCGGTAATTCTCTTCAGCCTTCTTATACCACAGCGAAGATTCTCTGGTATAAGGAGAATATGCCTGAAGTATATAATAAGATTTACAAGATCCTTCAGTCAAACAGCTTTATTGCTTACAGACTGACTGGTGCCATTACACAGGATCTTTCACAGGGATATGGTCTGCATTGCTTTGATATGCGTACTGGTACCTGGGATGAAGTGATGTGTGAGAAACTGGGAATTCCTGTGGATTTTCTTCCGGAGATTGTTGCGTGCGATAAGGTAGTGGGAACTGTGACGGAAGAGGCAGCAGCCCAGACTGGACTGGCTGTCGGAACTCCTGTAGTGGCCGGCGGTCTGGATGCAGCCTGTGGGACACTTGGTGCGGGGGTGATTCATCCGGGGGAGACCCAGGAGCAGGGTGGACAGGCTGGTGGCATGAGCATCTGCACCGATACATATAAAGCAGATCCAAGCCTGATCTTAGGATATCACGTAGTGCCAGGGCAGTGGCTCCTTCAGGGAGGAACTACCGGAGGCGGCGGTGTCATGCGCTGGTTTGAGAGAGAGTTTGCAGATTATGAGAGGAGCCGTAAGGCGGATACCGGGAAATCTTCTCTGGAACAACTGAATGAGATTGCCGAGGCAGTACCAGCCGGAAGTGAAGGCGTTGTATTCCTTCCGTATATGTCCGGAGAGAGATCCCCTGTCTGGAATCCATACGCCAAAGGTGTTTTCTATGGCCTTGATTTTGCTAAGACCAAGGGACACATGGTAAGAGCCTGTATGGAGGGCGTAGCATTTTCCCTGCGCCATAATCTGGAGGTGGCTGAAGCGGCAGGTGCTAAAGCAGAAGTTCTTCGTGCTATGGGAGGTTCAGCCAATTCCCTTCTCTGGACTCAGATTAAGGCTGATGTGACAGGCAAGGCAGTGGTGGTCCCTGCTTCCGATACAGCAACCACATTAGGTGCTGCAATCCTGGCTGGCGTAGGAGTTGGATTTTATAAAGATTACGAGGAAGCGGTTTCCATGACAGTGAAAGAGACAAGACGCCATGAGCCCAATCCTGAGAATAAAGAAGTTTATAATAAGACATACCGTACATATAGGGATTTATATGAATCTCTGAAAGCTATGATGGTACGGAAGTAAGGAGGTATTTCAAGATGAAAGCAGCAGTTGTAGTTGCAAACGAGGATGTACAGTACCAGGAAATCGAAGAACCACAGGCAAAACCAGGCTGGGTAAAGATTAAAGTAAAAGCTTCCGGCATTTGTGGCTCTGATGTTCCGCGAGTATTGAATCATGGTGTTCATTTTTATCCTATCGTTCTTGGACATGAGTTTTCTGGTGATGTAGTAGAAGTTGGAGAAGGGGTCACCAAGGTGAAAGTTGGCGACCGCGTTTCCGGGGCTCCGCTTCTTCCGTGCATGAAGTGTGATGATTGTCAGAATGGAAACTTCTCCTTATGTAAGCATTACAGTTTTATCGGTTCCAGGCAGCAGGGAAGTAATGCGGATTATGTAGTAATTCCAGAGCAGAATGCGATTCCTTTTGATCCGTCTATTTCCTATGAACAGGGTGCAATGTTCGAGCCATCCACAGTTGCTCTTCATGGACTCCTTCAGAATGATTATCAGGGCGGTCGCTGCGTAGCAATTTTAGGATGTGGAACAATTGGCATATTCACAATGCAGTGGGCAAAGATCTTTGGTTCCAAGAAGGTTGTAGTATTTGATATTAGTGAGGAACGCCTGGATCTTGCCATGAGAATGGGCGCAGATGCAGTTATCAATACAACCAAAGAGAATTATATGGAAGAGGCTATGGCAATTACCGGTGGTAAGGGCTATGAATATGTGTTTGAAACAGCCGGACAGGTTCCGACTATGCATATGGCATTTGAACTTGCTGCGAATAAGGCACACGTATGCTTCATTGGAACACCTCATGCAGATCTTACATTTACACCAAAGCAGTGGGAGAATATGAATCGTAAAGAATTCAAACTTACAGGCTCCTGGATGTCCTATAGTTCCCCGTTCCCAGGAAAAGAGTGGGATCTTACAGCTCATTATTTTGCAACCGGACAGCTGAAATTTGATCCGGGATTTATTTATCGCAAAATGCCAATGAGTCAGGCTCAGGAAGCATTCCAGCTCTATAAGACACCTGGTCTTGTAAAGGGGAAGATTCTTCTGACGAATGAGGATTGAGCATATGATACTGACAGTAACATTAAATGCAGCCATTGATAAGCGGTATGTGGTAAATAACTTTAAGACTGGAGAAGTGAATCGTGTAAAGGAATGTACTTATGTTCCTGGTGGAAAAGGTCTGAATGTATCCAAGCCGGCTTCAATTTACGGAGCAGAGGTGATTGCCACAGGTTTTGTAGGTGGTTATGCAGGAGCTTATATTGAGAATGCACTGAAGCCGTTTGGTATTAAAAGTGCTTTTTATCATGTAGCTGCAGAAAGCAGATCCTGTATTAATATCTGGGATGAAGTTAATAAAGTTCAGACAGAATTTCTGGAACCTGGGTTTACCCTTACAGAAGAGGATTTTGCCGGATTTGAGGAAAAATTCCGTAATCTTGTAAAAGAAGCGAAAGTAGTTGCAATGTCAGGAAGTGTTCCGAAAGGACTTGATGGAACTGCTTATCAGCGACTTATAAAGATTGTAAAAGAGGCAGGAATTCCGGTTATTCTGGATACCAGTGGCAAACTTCTTGAAATGGGAATTGAAGCAGCACCTACTATGATCAAGCCCAATATAGATGAAATCCGCATGCTCACAGGCAAGAACTGTGATAATATTCAGGATATTATAGATGCGGCGAAAGAGATTCATGCAAAAGGGGTGGAAATCGTAGCTGTTTCCCTGGGAGCTGACGGTTCTCTTGCAGTAGGAAATGAAGGGATTTTCCGTGCACTGGTTCCGAGAATAAATGCAGTGAACACAGTTGGGTGTGGAGATTCTATGATCGCAGGATTCGCACTGGGGTTATCCAGGGGACTTTCACTTCCTGAGACAATGAAACTGGCAAGTGCTATTTCAGCGGCAGCAGCCATGCGCGAGGAGACTGGATTTTTTGTGATGGAAGATATGGAGAAACTGCTTCCACAGATTGAGGTTACTGAATTATAAGAAAATGTAGTAAAAGATATTAAGCGAAAGTAAATTGCATTGTAATTGAAATCCATAGTGCAAACGAAATGTTAGGGAGGATAAGAAAATGACAATGATCGATCCGGCAATTGTTCCGCAGAGAACACTTTATACTGGCGCTAAGATGCCAGCTGTTGGAATGGGTACTTTTGGAAGTGACCATGCAGATGCAGACGCAGTTTCTGCTTCTGTTGCAGGTGCACTTCGCGTAGGTTACCGTTCTTTTGATTGTGCTGCATGTTACGGAAATGAAGATATGATCGGAAAGATTTTCGCAGATGCATTTGCAGAAGGCATTGTAAAAAGAGAAGAACTTTTTATTGCATCCAAAGTATGGAACGATATGCATGGTGACGGAGATGTACTGATTGCCTGTGCGAAGACCTTAAAGGATCTGAAGCTTGACTATCTGGATATGTATTATGTTCACTGGCCATTCCCGAACTATCATGCACCACATTGTGATGTGGATTCCAGAAATCCTGATTCCAAACCGTTCACAGTAGAGCGCTTTATGAAAACCTGGCGCCAGATGGAGCGTCTGGTAGATATGGGGCTGACGAAACATATCGGTATGTCTAATATGACAATCCCGAAACTGGAGGCAGTACTTCCACTTTGCAGAATTAAACCAGCTGCGATCGAGATGGAGCTTCATCCATGCTTCCAGCAGCCGGAGCTGTTTGATTATTGCAGAGCGCATGGTATTGAAGTGGTAGGATTCTGCCCAATTGGTTCTCCTGAGCGTCCGGAACGTGATAAAATGCCAGAAGATATTGCGGATATTGAACTGCCAGAGCTGAAAGCAATTGCAGCGGCACATGGTGTTCATCCGGCAGTTATCTGCATTAAATGGGCTGTACAGAGAGGTGCTTCCCCAATTCCATTCTCTTTGAAAGAGAAGAATTACACCATGAACCTGAAAGGTGTCACGGAAGATCCTCTGACAGAAGAAGAGATGGCCAGCCTGGGATTCCATAGAGAAGAAGATGTCTTAGTCGACTTTGAAGTAGGAGATATGGTAGTTGTTATCTCCGGCGCATGGAAGGATACTGTAGGGGCCATCAAGGCCATCAACGACAGTAAGAAAACCATAACCATGCACGTTGAGATGTTCGGCCGTGAAACACCGGTTGAGATTGGTTTTACAGACGTAAAACTTATGTAACAGAAAGCTTAAGCAGCTGCTTATGGGCATATAGGCAGTGAGGCATAAGCGTGGGAGATTGAAGCGGCAGATTTAAATCAGCCGTATCTTTCGCCAATTACCACATAATATTTAGGAGGTGCCTAAAATGGCAAAGAAAGTAACAGGTTATATCAAATTACAGATTCCTGCCGGCAAAGCTACACCGGCTCCACCAGTTGGTCCAGCTCTTGGTCAGCATGGTGTAAACATTGTAGAGTTTACAAAGCAGTTCAATGCAAAGACAGCAGATCAGGGAGATTTAATTATCCCGGTTGTTATCACAGTATATGCTGATAGAAGTTTCAGCTTTATTACAAAGACTCCGCCGGCAGCAGTTCTTTTAAAGAAGGCTTGCAACATTAAGTCAGGTTCTGGTACACCAAACAAGACAAAGGTTGCAAAGATTTCTAAGGAAGAAATCAAGAAGATTGCTGAATTAAAGATGCCAGACTTAAATGCTGCATCTATCGAGACTGCTATGTCTATGATAGAAGGAACAGCAAAGAGTATGGGAATCGTTGTAGAAGATTAATTGATTCATATTAATTTGATATATGTGGGAGGAAAGCAAGTCCCTTCCGATATTACCACTAGGAGGTTTTTTGATAATGAAAAGAGGAAAGAAATACGTTGAAGCGGCTAAGTTAATCGACCGCGCAACATTATATGAAGCTACAGATGCAGTTGCTCTTGTAAAGAAGTCTGCAGTAGCAAAATTTGACGAAACAATTGAAGCTCATATCAGAACAGGTTGTGATGGACGTCATGCTGATCAGCAGATCAGAGGTGCAGTTGTTCTTCCACACGGAACAGGTAAGACTGTTAAGGTTTTAGTTTTCGCTAAGGGTGCTAAGGCT
>OHJX01000819.1_pt1 | contig 10152 bp, 6 predicted proteins | sample 1568671 | NCBI WGS metagenome assembly OHJX01 (sample SAMEA3879589, study PRJEB24766) | human gut metagenome | biome: human-associated habitat; feature: feces | place: USA | collected 1985/1987 | reverse complement strand
TACCGCTTTTTCAAAGGGATTCCTCTGGCGTTTCTGGAAGCGGCAAGACTTGACGGTGCAGGTGAGCTTAAACTGTTTTTTATAGTTGCCATCCCCTTGGGCTCACCTGGCGTCATTTCTGCCATTGTTCTGGGCTTTCTGGAATACTGGAATCTGATCGAACAGCCGATGGCATTTTTGAAAACAAAAGAATTGTGGCCGTTGTCTTTGTACCTGCCTAATATTGAGTTGGAGCAGGCAGGGTTTGCATTTGCGGCTTCTGTGGTGGCGCTGGCCCCGGCAGTTCTGGTATTTTTGTCCGGACAGGACTACCTGGAGCAGGGAATTGTCTCTACGGCGGTAAAAGAATAAAAAGAGAAACAACTGGAAAGTGACGATAAAAAACGACAGTTTGATAAAATATATTGTCAATGGAATTTAAAAGAAATAGTTAGAATGCAGAGTGTTTTACAAATATGTTCAGGAACAGAATGGGAGTTTGACATGAAGAAAAAATTAATTCAGGCAACTTGCCTGTTTTTTGTAATGATGCTGATTTTTACCATATTGTCAAGAGTTTCGGATTCTGTAAATGTGATACAGATCCAGACTAAGAACCCGGCAAATCAGATGATCACTCATGAGGTGAAAGGCTCTGGAAAAGTGGAGGGTAGTCAGGAAGTGGCGGTGTTTGTACTGGAAAATCTGCAGGTGGAGCAGGTGATGGTACATGCAGGGCAGACTGTGAAAAAGGGGGATATTTTATTGAAGCTATCCCAGAACAGCATTCAGGCGGCTTTGAAGAATCTGGACGATAAAGTAAAAACTCTGGAAGGGCAGGTAAAGGATCTGGAAAGCCAGAAAAAGGTGAACAGCCAGAAGCGTGCAGCGGAGCAGGCATGGGCTGGAAACTCTTACGATCTGGCTGTGCAAAGCGGAAATGTTTCCGTGGATAATGCAAGGGCGGAAGTTCAGATAGCCCAACAGAGACTTGATGAATTTTACAGGGAAAAGGAAGCAAAGACTTCTGGGGATGATTTAAGTGGCTTCACAGATGGAGAGGAAGGGTTTAATGATGGTGAGACCATTGCAACACAGGAGGACGATTCCGTCACAGAAACTGCCCTTCAGGATGATCTGCGAGCCAGACAGGAAGCATTAAATGAAGTGATCGCGGGAAGAAATCAGACTCTGGCAAGTGCCGGAAAAGCAGTGTCTGATGCCAGTACGCCGGAGGCTTCAGACAGTACCTTGGAGAACTTACAAAGAGAACTGGAAAATGCCAGAGCAGATATGGAAAAGGTCACAGTGCTTCAAAGCACGGAGGGAGTGATTTCGTCTCCTTCTGACGGTGTGATCAAAAGTCTGTCCGTGCAAACCGGAGACCTTACAGGACAGACTGCAGCAGTAGTTTTATATTCAGCCGATGGTGCTCTTCGAATGACTGGTACCATCTCAAAAGAAGATATAAAATATGTATCTGCTGGTGCAGACGTGAAAATTACAGATAATAACAATAATGATATTTCTGGAGCAACAGTGGAAAATATAACAGAAAATAAGGAGGATAATGATATTCGTGACCTGTCCATTATAATGTCGGCGGACAGTCTGTCCATCGGTCAGAGCGGAGATTTTTCCATATCAAAAGATGCTGGACCTTATTCCTGCTGCGTTCCGCTTTCGGCGCTGTACTCGGAGGAGGGAAAGGTCTATGTGTATGTTACAGACACAGAAAATACAGTGCTTGGAACGGTAATGGTTGCAAGAAAAGTGGAAGTTACTGTGCAGGATAAAAACCAGACAACTGCTGCATTGGGTGAGGGAAGCCTTTCTACGGATCAGGCTGTGATCGTCCAGGCAGACAGGGAACTGAAGGATGGAAGCAGGGTGAGGATTTCTGAAAATTAGCATGGAAAGTGAAAAGAAGAAGTACTGTTCCAAATATCTGAAGGTTGTTATGGCAGTATTGCTGACCGCGGCTTTATTTTATTCCGGAATGAAAGATTATGTGAAGGTGGGAAAAACAGATACAGCGGTGGTTGAACTGTATGGAAATTATCCCACAGTAAACCAGGCGAAGCAGATCTGGGAAAATTATCAAAGGGGTGATGAGATTACAGATTTCTGTTTTGTGTGGAATGGAGGAGTTCAGGTGGTTACGAATCCAGAGGATTTCAGACAGACAAATGCCCGGGTGACAGGCGCTGTGGGAATGGCTGCTTTGTATGACCGACAGGCCGCTTTATTAGAAGAGAATGATGAAACCGGATGTGTGATCGATAAAGACACAGCCCTGGAGCTTTTCGGCAGTGAAAATTGTGCGGGAAGTCAGTTGACTGTGGGAGAGCAGATTTACGAAGTGCGAGGTGTGGTATCCTGGAATCAGCATACGATGCTTATCCGTCCGTCACGAAAAAATCAGGTTTGTACTCAGGTTCTGATCAGAGGGAAAAAAGGTCAGAATCTGGAGGGTGCTGCATCTGATTTTCTCGTGGGAAACGGACTATCCGGAATATTAGTGGATGACAGCTGGCTGGAAGTGATTTTGCCCTGGTTTCCAGTGGCTTTTCTTGTAATGCTTATAAGAACTGTTTCCAGGTGGCTGTATGAGATGGAGCGCGGAACCTGGGAAAATGGAATTCAAAGAAGTAGAGAAAAGAAAATTGATTTTAGAAAATGTAGCTGCTTTGTTATTAGAATTTTACTGTGGGGAATCGGCCTTTTTTTTTGCGTAAGGCTCTTATCCCATATTCCCCAGAGCTGGCTGCCGGACAAATGGTCAGATTTCTCTTTCTGGCCTGCGAAGCTCCGGAAAACAATGGAAGCTTTCCGCTGGTACATCATGTTCCCGAAAACTATGGCGCAGGCGGAGCGGCTGATGGGCGGAATTGGCTGTATTATAAAATGTGGGGCAGCAGTGCTGCTTATAGGGGCGGTGTAGGCTGTCTTTTTTTCTTTTTTGCCAAAAGAATTTTACAGATGAAGAAATATTTTGGTACATTTTTTTCGAGACTTTTCTTTAAAGTGTTTGCCAGACTGGAGCGCAGGTATTATAATAGACTTTAAGACCCTGAATAGGGAAAGAAGATTTACAGTCGCTGTTTACTGGGAAAAAAGAACCAGCTGCCAGAAAAAAAAGGCAGGACGGCGGCGAGTTTGTTACTGTTCATTGGTAAGGTTCGCGAAGCGTGCTGCTGTGAACGAAGTGAACAGGAACATGAGTTTTTATGAGATAAGGAGAGATTGAATGAGTAAGATTGCCATTGTAACGGACAGTAACAGCGGCATTACACAGGAGGAAGGACGCAGACTTGGAGTGTCTGTTATTCCTATGCCTTTTTTTATTAATGAGAAAATGTACCTGGAGGGAATTACCCTGAGCCAGGATGAATTTTATCAGTGGCTGAAGTCGGATGCTTCTATTTCCACTTCCCAGCCAAGCCCGGGAGAGACTATGGGATTATGGGACAATCTTCTGAAAGAGTATGATGAGATTGTACAGATCCCGATGTCAAGTGGTCTCAGCGCTACCTGTGCTACTGCAATGGGACTTGCCCAGGAGTATGAGGGCAGAGTGCACGTGGTAGATAATCAGAGAATTTCCGTAACCCAGCGTCAATCTGTGGAGGACGCGATTGCTCTTCGGGATGCAGGTAAGAGCGGAGCTGAATTTATATTACCTTGGAAACCCTGAAATATCTGAAAAAGGGCGGCAGGATCACACCTGCTGCAGCTGCAATCGGTACCGTTTTGAATCTGAAGCCGGTGCTGCAGATCCAGGGTGAGAAGCTGGATGCTTTTGCCAAGGTAAGAGGCAAGAAGCAGGCCAGACGTACTATGCTGAAGGCTATGAAGGCAGATTTTGAGGGACGCTTTGCACCGTTTGTCCAGAATGGAGAAATGTGTCTTCAGGCTGCTTACACAGGTAATCCGGAAGAGGCAGAAGAGTGGAAGCAGGAGATGCAGGAAACCTTTCCTGGTATGGAAATCCATATGGATCCGCTGTCACTTAGTGTGGCATGCCATATTGGATATGGTTCTCTTGCAATCGCATGTTCTAAGAAAGTAACTGCATAGAAGCTAAGAAATGGCTATAGTTTTTAAACATTAGTTTTGGATGTCACCTATAGATAGTAATTGAAAAGAATTGATTTTTTTAGAAAAGATTCCGAAATAGAATATATATTTTCGGAACGAATTCAGAAGAAAACAGAAGTATTCTCTCTGAGAAGAAAATTTAGGAGGATTTATGAAAAAACTTACAGACTACATGGCAGAAGAGCTTTCTGCAGCATTTGAAAAAGCAGGATACGATTCATCCTACGGTAAAGTAGGCGTTTCCAACCGTCCTGACCTTTGCGAATACCAGTGCAATGGTGCCATGGCGGGAGCTAAGGCTTATAAGAAAGCACCATTTATGATCGCAGATGACGTAGTGGGCAATCTGGCAGATTCCAAAGTATTTTCCATGAAAGAAATGGTAAAGCCCGGATTTATCAACCTGAAAGTCAGCGAAGAGTTTCTTGCAGATTATCTGAAAGAGATGGAGAAGGATGAGAAGCTTGGTGCAGACACAGCCAAAGAGCCGAAGACCATCGTAATCGATTACGGCGGACCGAATGTTGCCAAACCTCTTCATGTAGGTCATCTCCGTTCTGCAATTATTGGTGAAAGTATTAAGAGAATCGGTCGTTTCGTAGGCCATAAGGTGATCGGTGATGTTCATCTTGGTGACTGGGGACTTCAGATGGGACTGATCATTACAGAGCTGAAGCACAGACAGCCGGAGCTTGTATATTTTGATGACAGCTATACAGGTGAATATCCTGCAGAGGCACCTTTTACTATCAGTGAGCTTGAGGAGATTTATCCATGTGCAAGCGGCAAATCCAAGGAGGATGAGGCATACCGTCAGGAAGCACTGGAGGCAACTCATCTTCTTCAGCAGGGTAAGCCGGGGTACATGGCTCTCTGGAACCACATTATGAGTGTTTCTGTTACAGACCTTAAGAGAAACTATGCGAATCTGAACGTATCCTTTGATCTGTGGAAAAAAGAGTCTGATGCGCAGCCTTACATTCCGGACATGGTAGAGATGATGAAGGAAAAAGGCTTTGCATATGAGGATCAGGGAGCGCTTGTTGTAGACGTTAAAGAGGAGACCGATACCAAGGAAATCCCGCCATGTATGCTTCTGAAATCAGATGGAGCATCTCTTTATACTACTACAGACCTTGCCACAATTGTAGAGCGTATGAAGCTGTTCCAGCCAGATGAGATCCTTTACGTTGTTGACAAACGTCAGGAGCTTCATTTTATTCAGGTCTTCCGCTGCGCAAGAAAGACCGGTCTTGTGAAAGAAGACACAAGGCTTTCCTTCCTTGGCTTCGGTACTATGAATGGAAAAGATGGCAAACCGTTCAAAACAAGAGAGGGAGGTGTTATGCGCCTTGAGAACCTGATTGCCGATATTGATGAGGAAATGTTCACAAAGATCGTAGAGAACAGAAGTGTCCGTGATAAAGATGCAAGAGATACTGCTAAGATTGTAGGTCTGGCAGCAATTAAATATGGCGATCTTTCCAATCAGGCTACCAAGGATTATATTTTTGATGTAGACCGCTTCACCTCTTTCGAGGGAAATACAGGTCCGTACATCCTTTATACAATCGTTCGTATCAAATCCATCCTGAACCGTTATGTGGAAGCAGGCGGAAATCTTGAAGCAGGTGAGATCCTTCCGGCATCTAACGGCAGCGAGAAGAACCTGATGCTTCAGCTCAGTGGATTTGGAAGTATGATCGAGAGTGCATTTGAGGAAAAAGCTCCGCATAAAATCTGTGCATATATTTATGAGGTTTCCAATGCATTCAACAGCTTTTATCATGAGACCAAGATCCTCAGCGAAGAGAATCAGGCGCAGAAGGAATCCTATATCCGTCTTCTGCAGCTGACCAAGAGAGTGCTTGAGACAAGTATTGATCTTCTTGGATTCGAGGCACCGGATAAGATGTAATAAAATAATAAGCAGATTATGAGGGGCTAGAGCGTGTTTGAAATATGCTATAGTCTGTGGTATGGAGCTGCGGCACTTTCTGGAAAAGCTGGAAGTGAGCGGCTCCTTTTTTCTTTACGCAAGGCTTTAAGGCAGAAAGGAAATGTCAGATGAAAGCGAAACATCATACAAATTTTCAGCCGGACAGGGTGTTTTCCTATTTTCAGAAAGAATGGAAAGTGCTTCTGGCAGTGACTATATCCGGTTTGATCTATAATATCGGCCTTCTGGCAGGTCCCTGGTTTGAGGGGAAAATGACCGGCTGCCTGGTGGATATCCTGAAAGGGGCTGACCAGTTTTCAGATATGCTGGTTCTGGTGCTGGGCTATGTGACCGCCATTGCAATTGTCCAGACTGCCAGATATATCAAGAGGTTTTATGTGCGGCGTTTTGCCAACAATGTAAATCGCAGAATGAAAGAAATCCTGTATGCCAGTCTGGTGCGGAAAAGTCGTGCAAGCCTTCGGGAAGAGGGGAAGGGAAGCATTATGACCAAGGCAATACTGGATGTGGATGACTGCGTAGAGGGAATGCGCAAATTCACTACGGAGATTTTTGATACAGGAGTTGCCCTGGCTGCTTATGCAGGAATGCTTTTGTGGTATGATTTCAGGCTTGCCTTGCTTTGCATGATTTTCCCGCCGGTTTCTTATATGATGGCGGAAAAAATGAAAAAAATGATCCAGATAACCGGAACTGCATACAAAGAGCAGTCTGGACATTTAAGTACAGCGACTCTGGATCGGGCGGAAAATGCTGTTACATACCGTGTTTTTGGATGTGAAGAGGATCGCCGCAAGGCATATGAAGAAAATCTTACCGCTTATGAAAAGTCAGCAGTAAAAGCGAATATCTGGAATTCCATCATGCCGCCTTTGTACCGGATCATTTCCATGACCGGGGTACTGTTTATCCTGTATTTTGGACAGAAAAATGTTCTGGGAACAGGCTGGAGCACATGGACGATTGCATCTTTTACTACTTTCCTGGCATGTTTTGTGAAGCTGTCCGTGAAGTCATCCAGTGCAGCGAAGCTGTTTAATGCAGTGCACAAGGCGCAGATTTCCTGGAAGCGTATTAAGCCGCTTTTGACAAAGCAGGAAGAAATTCCAAAGAGTGAGAAAAATGTGTCTGGAATTCTGGAAAATGGGAAAGTGGAAAAGATCGAAAATGTGTCTGCTAAACATGCAGAAGAAACCTTGTCGCAGAAGGAACTATCTCAGCTAGAGATAGCCCAGTCAGAAATTCGTTACAGGAACGTAAAACAATTGCAGGTCCGTCATCTGAATTTTGCTTATCCGGATGGGAAACAGATTCTGAAGGATATTTCCTTCAAGGCTGAAAAAGGGCAGATAATCGGAATTACCGGACCAGTGGCCTGCGGAAAGTCTACTTTGGGAAAAGTATTTTTGTGCGAGTATCCATATGAAGGTCAGATTCTTGTGGATGGCAAAGAGCTTCAGAATATGCCCCAATCCTGGCAGACGAATATCATAGGCTATCTTGGTCATGATCCGGAGCTGTTTAACGACAGCGTGGAAAACAATGTGCTTATGGGTGAACAGAAAAAGACAGAGGATTTCCTGAAAATGGTTTGCATGGCAGAAGAAGTAAATGAGATGGATGATGGTTTACAGACTCTGGTAGGAAATGGTGGCGTACGTCTTTCGGGCGGACAGGGAAAACGTCTGGCTCTTGCAAGAACTCTTTGCCACAAAAAGCCAGTTCTGGTTCTGGATGATCCTTTTTCGGCTTTGGATAAGAGCACCGAGAGACAGATTTTTGCCAATTTGAAAGCACAGGCGAAAGAGAATATTGTGCTGCTGATTTCCCACCGTCTGTATCTGTTTCCGCAGATGAATCAGATCATCTGGATGGAAGATGGAAAAACAGTGGTGGGTACGCATGAAGAATTATTTGTGAAGGTACCGGAGTATAAGAAATTATTTACTGAGGAAGGAGGTGCAGAGAGTGAAGACAGACAGAAATAAGAACAACGTGAAATCAGAAGAAAATATGATTTTGGAAAAGAGCAGAAGGTCAGATGCAAATGTTTTTCCGGTAGAAAACAAGGGCAAAGGGAAAATTGCAGAAGCGAAAAAAAGACAGGTAAAAGGTGTGATCTGGAAAACAGTTCTGCAGCAGAAATGGCTGTCTATGGGTATTGTCTTTGCTGTAGCAGGCGCAGTGGTAACGGCTCTTATCCCGCCGCTGATCCTGGCAAAAATCGTAGATACAGTCACAGCGGGAAAAGCCGTGACATTCTGGGTGATTTTCCTTTATTTTGCAATGCTTGCACTTACCGGATTCATGGAATCTGCCAGGGAAGGTCTGCTTACCGTATTTGGGCAGAAAATCACACATGCACTTAGAAGCAGCCTTATGGAAAAATTCATATGCCTTACTTCTGACAAACTGACAGGGCTGGAACCTGGAACTCTGGCTTCACGCTTTGTTGGTGATGTAGATACTGTGGAAAATCTTTTTACCTCAGGGATCATCAGTATGTTTGCTGACGCCTGCAAGATTATCAGTATTCTGGTGGTGATCTGGTTTGAAAATAAGGGTCTCGCTGTGGTGCTTCTTGTAATACTGCCATTTCTTTTCTGGTTTACCAGACATGTGCAGAAAAACATGCTGGCAGCCCAGATCGAAAACCGTAAGGCTGTGGGAAGAGCCTCTGGACATGTGCCGGAAACCCTTCATAATATCCGTACCATCCATTGCCTTGGCAGGGAAAAATATATGGAAGAGCGTTACGACACTTACATCGGTGAAAGTTACCAGGCAATGGAGAGAACCAATTTTTATGATGCAGTATATTCACCGGTGATCTTGATTTTAAATGCAGTCGTGGTTGCAGCTGTGATGCTGCTTTCAGCATCTGGAAATAAGATGGTGCTCACGTTTTTTGGAATGTCTGCGGGAACTGCAGTGGCTGTGATCAACTATATTTCACAGATTTTTTCGCCGGTGGAAAGTCTTGGAATGGAGATTCAGACCATCCAGTCCGCGGTAGCTGGAATCCATAGGATTAATGAATTCTTTGGGCTGGAGGAGAAAGAAAATGGCGCACAGGAGAATGGAGATACCGAGAAAACCTGGAATAATCCGGCAACAAAAATAGAAGAAAACAGAAATGAAAAGATTAGCCGAAAGGAAGCGATGGCTGATATGGAAGAAAGGCACAGACTGGGAGCTTCTGGCAGTAATAGTTTTCCGTTTGTAGAATTCCGGAATGTAACCTTCGGCTATGATGAGCATGTGGTGCTGGAACATCTGAATTTCAAGGTGATGGATACCGATCAGGTGACTCTACTCGGACGAACTGGTGCAGGAAAGAGTACGATATTGAAGCTGCTTCTTGGACTTTATGAGCCGGATCAGGGACAGGTACTGCTCCACGGCATTCCGGCAACGGCTGTGAGGGCTGGAGAACGACGGAAACTCTTTGGATACGTAGAGCAGACTTTTCACATGGTGCCGGGAACCGTACGCGACCAGATTACATTATATGATGACCGGATCTCTGAGCGTCAGGTAAAGGCTGTTGCAGAGCTTACAGGTTTAAAAGAGGCGATTGAGAGTCTGGAAAATGGTTACGATACTTATTGCACCCCGGAGATTTTTTCCCAGGGACAGTGGCAGCTGCTATCCATCGCCAGGGCAGCAGTGGCAGAGCCCAAACTGCTTCTTCTGGATGAGATCACTGCAAACCTGGATGCGGAGACAGAGAAAGCTGTTCTGGCTGCATTGAAACGTGTGGCAAAGGATCGTACCGTTATTTCCATTTCACACAGAACGTCCGCAGAACTGGGAAAGACGATTCAGATTTAATTTGAGATTGTGAAAAGCACTTATAAAATTTTTATAAAGTGCTTTTCACAGTGGACTTTAAATGTTATAATTCTAATTACATTCTTAAATGTCTGATTCGAAGCTTTTTCAATCGCGCTTCGGAATAGCGGACATTTCATAATCACTAATTTTTTATCTTATTTATATTTATCATTTGCCGGAGATCGCCGACAGTATTCACTTAATTTATGCAGACAACGAGCTAGAGCCTGTTTGAAAAATCATTCCCGCAATCTGCACGCCCCACTTTGCGGGAG
>OHJX01000789.1_pt1 | contig 10537 bp, 7 predicted proteins | sample 1568671 | NCBI WGS metagenome assembly OHJX01 (sample SAMEA3879589, study PRJEB24766) | human gut metagenome | biome: human-associated habitat; feature: feces | place: USA | collected 1985/1987 | reverse complement strand
TCATCGTGATCCGCCTTGCAGTCTCACAGCACCGATACAGTTCTTCCAGATCGAAAGTCTCTTCATTTCCGCAGATCTGCATAACCGAATCCGCCGACGTATACACGATCATAGATCCTGTACGAATCTCTTCCTCGCCCAGCTCTTCTATAATCTCAGTACCGCTCGCGCTTTTATTTCCGATCACCCGCCTGCCGCAGCGTCTCTCAAGCTCCTGAATCAATTCCGGCGGAAATCCATTTTCCGTAAACGTCCGAAAGGGCTTTTCCGTCCGAAGCCCCATCATCTCCCAATGTCCGGTCATCGTATCTTTTCCGTTGCTCGCTTCCCGCATCCGCATGAAGCGCCCCTCGGGAGACTCGACGCCTTTCATATCTCCGCCGCACTTTAAGTTCAGAAACCCAAGCCTGCGAAGATTCGGAATATTCAAAGTTTTTGTTTTCTCCAAAATATGTCCGAACGTATCCGCGCCTTCATCTGCGAACCGAGCCGCATCCGGCATCGCCCCGATCCCGAGAGAATCAAGAACGATTACAAATATTCTTTTATACATTTCCATTATCCCATCTCCCTGTACAACACTCTTATATCTTGCCCTTATTCCCAATAAATCAATACTGTATCCACTTTATTCTTATGAACAGTCTCCCCATTTATACCGCAATTTGTAATTACTATACTGATGATAATCCAGATATTTCTCCTTTTGAAGTCTTCCGATAACAATGTAAGGCATCACATTCTGAGTCCGTGCATAACTACAGATTGCTTCAAATGTAAAGTCTCCTTTTTGGATAAAACTTGCATAACTCTCCGGTGACAAAAGTCTATCTCTCGCAAAAAGATCTGCTGCCGTCTCCTTATCCACATCACTCCCGTCATCTATAAATTTAATACTTTTACCTATATCTCCATTTACAATATGTCCCAGTTCATGAAATAAAGAAAACCAAAAAATATCCGCAAACGCTCCCCTTATCGTCAAAACCATTTGATACACCCCATCGCTCCGCCGAAAAATATACCCTTGCACAGGCGCTCCTCTAAAATTTTTCACAACAGAAAAATCTATGCCATATTCTCCCAATACAGTTTTCAAATGATTTTGAAAATCCACATTCTTCTGACACATAACATTTTTTATTTTACCTATCAATTCGTTTATATGCTCTACTTCAAACTTTGTTGAAACATTTTGATTATTCTCCAAAATTTGACACAAACGAATCCATGCCCCCAACACATTTCTATTTACCGATAAGTTTCCGGACATCCGAAATGCTCCCCCGGGAATTATTTCATTTAAATTTACCAAATTACTAATCTGCAGAATTTTACGAAGAGAAAGTATCGAATCATCTTTATTTTCACGACTAGGCATCATGCCTCTTTCTCTAAAGTATTTCACAATTTCTTTTAAGTCTTCCCTCACGATACGCTCTTCTTCCGTAATCGTCTGTAATTCATTTGCTTCCAAAAGTTCCGCCTCATAGTTCGCCTGAAGATTCAGCCAAAAAGACTTTGGTACTCCGATTGCATACTCTAATCCTCTGGCAAAGTTTGCAGATATCCCTTTCTTTCCGGCAATAACATTGCTTACGTAAGCCGGAGAAACGCCTGCACTCGACGCCAGTTCACTCTGTGTGATTCCACGTTCTTCCAAGACGTCTGCAATCGTTTCTCCCGGGTGAATTATTAAATCACGGGATATACCAATTTTCTTTGCTGCCATGATAATCACTCACTCCTTCCACTTCTATTTCCGTACAAATCATAACCGTATCCTGTTCGGCATTCGGCTCGATAATCAATCTTACATTTGCCGCTACATGCAACGAATATCGAATACTTTCGCATCCTTCTAACTGTTCAGGCTTTCCTAATCTCAATTTCAAAAAATCTCCAAAACATTCCGCCGCTTTTAGTCTGTCCATATGCTTTTTTATTGTTTTCACCCACTCAAAAGGCAGTTTCTTTTGCATCTTTTTATAATCTTTAAAGTATTTTTCAACTTTTCCATTCGCATATGTTATTTCCACTCAATACATCACCCTCACATTAACCTTTTGGTTAATTTATTATGTCATGTTTTCTTTTTCTTGTCAATCGTTCCTACAGATACTCCGACCCAAACCCAAACGGCAAAAGTTCTTCCAACCGAAGGATTCTATACTTTTCCCTGCCTGATGCCAATATCACCTTGAACTTCTTCGGATCGCAAAATTCTGCCATAACCTGACGGCACACTCCGCAAGGAGGCGTACATACTGTTTCTGAAATATCTTTTCCACCGATGATGCAAATTGCGCGAAACTTCCTTTCTCCTTCGCTCACCGCCTTAAAAAACGCAGTTCTCTCCGCACAATTTGTCGGTGAAAATGCAGAATTTTCTATATTGCATCCGGTATAGATCCTGCCGCTTTCAGCCAAAAGAGCTGCGCCTACTTTAAATCCCGAGTAGGGACTGTATGAATACGCCAGTTGTGCAGTCGCTGTCTCAATTAACTTTGCGATCATTCCCTGCGATAATTCCATTTCACAAGTTCCTTCCGCCGGGTTTTCTTCTTCCGTTTTCACGATTTTTACAATGCGGCTCGTTCCGAGTCTGTCTGCCCCAAGCTCCAGAAACTTTTCCGCGTCTTCCATCGAGGAAATGCCGCCCGCCGCTTTCATCTTCACGTTACCGCCGACATGATCCGCAAACAGGCTGATATCGTCAAAAGTCGCGCCTGCTTTTGAAAAACCTGTGGACGTTTTAATATAATCCGCTCCCGAACGAGTGACGATCTCACACATTTTCACTTTTTCTTCATCTGTCAAAAGACATGTTTCTATGATCACTTTAAGAACTTTACTGCCGCACGCATTTTTCAGAATGCGGATTTCTTCTTCGATCTGATCGTATTTTCTGTCTTTCAGCCATCCGATATTGATAACCATATCGATCTCATCCGCTCCGTTTGCGATCGCATCTTTTGTCTCAAATTCCTTTACGGCAGTCGTCTCGTAACCGTTCGGAAAACCGATCACAGTACAAATCGGAACTCTTCCGCCTACATATTCCGCCGCTTGCTTCACATAACTTGGAGGAATACAGACTGACGCCGTATCATATTTCACCGCATCATCACATACCTGACGAATCTCATCCCACACAGCTTCCTGCGACAGCAATGTGTGATCCACATGCCGTAAAATTTCTTTTTCATTCATATCCTTCATTTGACCGTTTATTTCCTCTCTTTATTTTCCGCATTTATTTTCTTTCACTTATTTTTCCCGCTTTTTCCCCTCATTTCTTTTCTCGCGTTTATTTTCTTTCATTTATTTTTCCCGCTTATCTCCCCCATTCATTTTTCCGTTTTTCTTTTCTCCCGCTCTTTTCTTCTCGTTGTCATTTTCTTTATATGCATTCTACTCTTTTTTCCGTTCTTCGGAAATCAATCTGCGGATCGCGTCCACTGCCACCCGGATCGCCATGTCCGTATCGTGCACTACCGGGTTCTCAAGTCCTGCTTTCTCACGTTCCTGATTCGCGATCACAAGAAAACACGAGCCGACCCGCACCCCAAGGCTGCTCGCCACAACAAACAGAGCCGCCGATTCCATTTCCGAGGCAAGACAGCCGAGTTGTTTCCACGCCTCCCACTTATGAAGCAGATCGTAGCCTACCGGCTTTCTCTCCGGTTCATGCTGACCGTAAAACGAATCTTTGCACTGTACAACTCCCGTATGGAACGGATATCCTTTTGATTTAACAGCTTTCACAAGCGCATTCGTCACTGTCAGATCGGGCACTGCCGGAAATTCGATCGGCGCATACTCCCTGCTCGTTCCTTCCATCCTGATTGCCCCTGTTGACACAACGATATCTCCGCTTTTCACATCTGTCTGCATTCCGCCGCAAGTTCCGATCCTGATAAACGTATCCGCACCGCACCTACAAAGTTCTTCCATTGCAATAGCTGCCGACGGTCCTCCTATTCCCGTAGATGTAACGCTTACCTTCACTTGATCGAGCGTTCCTGTATATGTCACATACTCTCTGTTATCTGCAATCAACACCGGGTTATCTAAATATTGCGCGATCTTCACACATCTTTTCGGATCTCCGGGCATAATGACGTACTTCCCGATTTCCCCTTTTGCAGTTTGTATATGATACTGTCTGTTCGGATCTTCCGAATAATTTTTCATCTGCTGTTCCTCCTCACTTTGCCGGTAAAAACAAAACCGCCGCAAAACAGACAGGCTATTTCAAAAAATCCAATGGGGTTCCGGTTTCAAGTCAGAAGCTGCCTGACATCTTAATACTCAAACACTGCCACACCATAGGCCGGAAGCGGGTATGCGATCGAATACGCCTGACCGTCGCATTCCTTTTTCACCGGTTTGTAAGTAAGCGGACGTTTTTCCCCTTTTCCTCCGTACTTTTCCTCATCACTGTTCAAAACAAGCTTCAGCGTTTTCCTCGTCGGAACGCCGACTCTGTAATCTTCTCTTTCCACAGGAGTAAAGTTGCAGACGAAAAGCAAATTCTTTTCTTTATTCTTGGAATGTCTTACAAAGCTGTAAATACTTCTGAAAATATCATCCGCATTGATCCACTCAAATCCCGCCGGATCATTGTCCATTTCATAAAGAGCTTTATTGTTTTTATACAAATGAAGCAGATCCCGATACCAGTTCTGAATATCTCTGTGCTCAGGTTCGGCGAGCAGGAACCAATCGATCTCTCTCTTTTCGCTCCATTCTCTAAGCTGTGCAAATTCCTGACCCATGAACAGAAGTTTCTTTCCCGGATGGCCCATCATAAACGCATAGCCTGCTTTTAGGTTGGCAAATTTATCGAACCCAAGTCCCGGCATTTTATTGATCATCGAACACTTCAGATGAACAACTTCGTCATGCGACAACACAAGAATATAATTTTCACTGTATGCATACTGCATCGCAAACGTCATCATATGATGTGCATTTTTACGGAAATACGGATCAAGTTTCATGTACTCCGTAAAATCGTGCATCCATCCCATATTCCATTTCAGGCTGAAACCAAGGCCGTCGTCTTCGGGCGATCCTGTCACCTTCGGCCATGCCGTCGATTCTTCCGCGATCATCACAGCGCCTTTGTTCCGTCCCAGAACAACCGAATTCAAATGTTTAAAGAAATCGATCGCCTCAAGATTCTCGTTGCCTCCGTATTTGTTCGCGACCCACTGTCCGTCCTGTTTTCCGTAATCAAGATAGAGCATCGACGCAACAGCATCCACACGGAGCCCGTCCACATGGAAATGTTCGATCCAGAATAATGCGTTTGCAATCAGGAAGTTGCGCACTTCCGCTTTTCCGTAATCAAATACTTTCGTTCCCCAATCCGGATGTTCTCCGAGTCTGGGATCTGCATACTCGAATGTCGGAGTTCCGTCAAAATCAGCAAGCCCGTGAGCATCTTTCGGAAAATGCGCCGGAACCCAGTCAAGAATCACTCCTATATTGTTTTTATGCAGAAGGTCAACCAGATATGCAAAATCTTCAGGACTTCCGTATCTTGAAGTCGGCGCATAATATCCCGTAACCTGATATCCCCACGAACCGTCAAACGGATGCTCTGCAATGCCCATCAGTTCTACATGAGTGTATCCCATCTCTTTTACATATTTTACGATCGCCTCGGCGAACTCTCTGTATGTGTAGAATCCTTCATCTTCCCTTCCCGGGTGACGCATCCACGAACCCATATGAACTTCATAGATCGACATCGGATTCTTCTTATGATTCCATGTCTTCCGCGCTTTCATCCATGCGTCATCCGTCCATCTTATACGGGAAAGATCCGTAATACGAGACGCCGTTCCCGGACGAAGCTCCGCATAATTTGCAAACGGATCCGCCTTATAAAGAAGCTCGCCTTTCTGCGTCTCAATACAGAACTTATAAAGCTGTCCTTCTTTCGCTTCCGGTACAAACTTCACATAAATACCTAGAGGCTCCTGACGCTCCATTCTGTCTCTTTCCAAATTCCAGTCATTAAATTCCCCGACTACAGACACATTCTTCGCATTCGGCGCCCATACCGCGAAATAAACGCCCTCCGTTTTGTCGTTCACTACTTTATGTGCGCCTAATTTTTTATAGATCTCGTAATGGTTTCCCTGACCAAACAGGTAATGATCCAATTCTCCTATCTCATAGGCATGTTCATTCGCTTTCATACTTGCCGCATCCGCCGCAGTGTTTTTCGCCGGACTGTTCGCCCTGTTCCGGCTTGCGCCGCCTGACGCCTTTTTCACCGCACTGCCCGCCATACCGCCGGCTGCATGATTCACGATGCCTTTGCCTGCACTTTTTGCCGCGTTTCTGCCCGCACCTTTTCTCCTTGCCATAAAAGCCCACCTCGCCGTTTCCTCATAATAAAATATCGAAGCGTTTCTGCCCGCTTCCGTGATAGTTTCATTATACTTGATTCCGTCCAAAAAATAAAGAGAAACAGACAGCTCTTTCCCGCCCGTTTCTCTTGTATTTTGTCTATTTATGCACACATTTTAAATTATAGTCTATTATCGTGCTTCTTTATATATTAAAATCTTTTTCAGAAAGAATAATACGGTCTGACTCGTCTGTATTTCTTCCAAAAACTTTCCGCATCAATTTCTTCGCGGACGCCTTCTGAGAATGACGGATCGCGTCATCCATAACTTCTTTCACTTCCGCAACCGTCACAAAATGATCTTCCCTCTGCAGAGAATCAATTTTACTATACAGCGCAAGAATTCCCATCTCGTCAATGTGATATCCGTTTTCTTTCGCATACGTCTGACCGAACGTAACAAGCTCATCGTTGATGAAAATCGGCACTTCCAGTCTTGATGTGAATTTTTTCCTGAATTCTCTGTTCGATGACAACGATCAGCATCTCGCCTGTATCCTGCTCCATCGCTTTATTAAGACGCGCAACTGTCTTTTCATTCATTTTGGACGCTTTCTCAATGATCAGAGCGCCGCCGTAAAGTTTTTCGACAATATCGCTGATCTTCTTCTTATTCAGAGAATCTCCTGTCACGATCGCGACCTTGCCCTGACGGATGTCTCTTTGCTTCTGGATCGCTTTCACGACGTCAACGGCAAGAACCGTTTTTCCGTTGCCTTTATTTCCAATGATAAGCAAGTTGCCCGTTCTCGAAGTCCCTTTTCTGTTCGTACAGTTCTTATCCTGCTCAAGCACATCGACAAGCTGTTCGCTCATTCCGCGCACCGGAACAAAGTAAGAAAACAGTTTCTTCTGTTCCTCTGTAAGTCCGGCTCTCGTTCCGATACCGCTTTGCATCTCAAGGTCATATCTTCCATGTACGACAAAACCGGTATCCATTGACAATGCATCCGAGATCTCATCGAGCGGAAGCGGCGCAGTCTTACCTGTCGCAATCAGCTTCGCAGTCTCTTTACGGCTAAGCGGTGTCGTCGCCGACATAATGTCGATCGGCTCGTCATCATCAGGAATCTCTCTGTCGTCATCCTCTCCCGAATAATCAGGATTTACTGTGAACTCATCCTCAATGTCCTGAATCTCTTCCGCGTCATCTTCCCCGAAGAAATACTCGTCATCTGCGTTTCCTTCCGCCTCTTCGATCACTTCATCCGCTTCTTCGTAGTAATCTTCTTCCGGTTCTTCGATCACTTCTTCTGACTCTTCATAGTAATCTTCTTCCGGCTCTTCGATCACTTCTTCTGACTCTTCATAGTAATCTTCTTCCGGTTCTTCGATCACTTCCTCTGATTCTTCATAGTAATCTTCTTCCGGCTCTTCGATCACTTCGTCTGCTTCCTCATAGTAGTCTTCTTCAAAGTAATCGTCATCCAAATCTTCCTCGAACTCCTCGTCGAAATCTTCGTCAAAGTCATCATCAAAATCATCGTCGATTCTAAGATCCTCCGCAACCTGACCCATGTTTTCGCTTGGTTCTTCTTTTCTCTTAAGATATACTCCTGTAGGTTCTTTCTTTTCTTCTTCCGGCGGGATAATTCCCTCAATTTCATCAATCATACGTTGAATATCCGGCGGTAAAATCGGTGTTGTTTTCTTATTCGTCTCCATAGTATCCCCTTTTGCTGTATCCCCTGCTGAATCTATAACTTCTTCTTGTTCCGATTCGGATGCTCCTTCTGCATCCGTCCCCTCTTCAACCGGCTCATCCTCTCCTGCATTTTCTTCAAATCCCGAAAGGATATCTTCCAAACTGATCTGACCTGTAATCTGATCGTCCTCTTTTATTTCAGCGGCCGCTTCCGCTTGCGCTGCCTCCTCCGCTTGTGCGGCTTCTTCTGCTTGTGCCGCCTCTTCCGCTCTTGCGGCTTCTTCTGCTTGTGCCGCCTTTTCTGCTCTTGCGGCTTCTTCCGCTTTCTCCTCTTCTTCTGCCTGTAATGCGGCGCGGCGTTTTTCCTCTTTCAAACGACTTACCATGTCTATATCTGCAACCGACTCAATCTCTCCGATCGCCTGCTCCAGATCCGCAAGATCTTCTTCATCCTCGATCTCATCTTTTCTTACCGGACGGAATTTGATCTGGGATGTATTTCCCATATCCTTTTCTTTGCCGAATTCCGACTCCTCTTCATCCTCAAAGTCAAAATCCATCGCTCCTGTTTCCGTCAAATCGAACTCCGACTCTTCTTCGTCTTCAAAATCAAAGTCCATCGCTCCCGTTTCCGTCAAGTCAAACTCCGGCTCTCCTTCATCTTCAAAGTCAAAGTCCATCGCTCCCGTTTCCGTCAAGTCAAACTCCGGCTCTTCTTCATTCTCAAAGTCGAAATCCATCGCTCCCGTTTCCGTTAAATCAAACTCCGGCTCTTCTTCATCTTCAAAGTCAAAGTCCATCGCTCCCGTTTCCGTCAAATCAGATTCCGACTCTTCTTCATCTTCAAAATTAAAATCCATCGGAGCTGTCTCGTCTTGGAAATCATCTGCCGTCAATTCTTCCAACTCCGGATGAAGAAGTTTTCTCAATGCAACGTCTAACGGCATCGTATCTCCCAGTTTCTTTTTAGCAGGCTGCCTTTCTTCTTCCGGCTCTGCGGTTGTCTCCAGCACATCCGGTCCTTTTATTCCTTCCGGTACGCGCTCCTCCGGCTCATCGACTCCTTCTGCTTCGGAAACATCCGTCGGCAGATATGCGTCTTCTGTCTGCCCGGCATCTTCCGCATCTATCGGCACCTGCTCGTCCTGTTCAACATGATCCTCTGCATCCTCCGCCGGTGAATCCGCTTCTAACGCCTTGATCTCGTCGGCTTCCCACGCTTCCGTATCTACTTCCACCGGGTCGTTCGGCAAAGTGATCTCTCTTACTCCTTCTGAGATCGTTTCCGGCATCATGTCCGGAACAAGTTCCTCCATTCCCTTCGGAACTCGTGCGTTCACCTGCTGTTCGGCAGCGAAATCAGCATCGGCAACTTCGGAGTCGGCAGCCATAAGTTCAGCTCCCGGCAAACCGTTTTCTTCTTCCTCCTGCTCGGATTCATCTGCCTCTGCATAAGAAAAAATATCAGGAATCTCCTCTGTCTCCTCGGACGTCCTTGCATAACGCTTATCGTACTTTTCCTGCTGGGAAGGAGTCAGTGGTTTGTACTGCATCTTCAGTTCCATCGCCTTATAGACATACTGCCCCTCGCTGAACCAAAGAATCAAATCGTCACACTCTTCCAGACATTCTGATGTCATACCGGCTTCCTGATACAGCTTCGCCAGTTCATATGCCCACTCTTCAATATATTCGGATTTCTTATATTCTTCAAGAGCTTCGATCTGCTGCTCGATCGGCGCCCTCTGCGCGCGGAGAATCTTATATCTTAAAATGTACTGATTCGGGTCTTTCGGCGCGATCTGCATAAACTCATCGTAAAAATCGATCGCCTCATCGACATTTCCCGTCTTAAGAGCCAATCCGCACAGACGGCTGATAATCTTACGGCTTCCTTCCGCCCGCTGATATGCAAGCGTCAAAATGTCATATCCCTTCTGATATTCTCCGGTTTTTTCATAAATTTCACTGACGTTTGACAACATCACTGCATTGCGCACGCGCCTCCAGTCAATTTCATCTGCGATCGCCGCCGCTCTGCTGTACGCGCCGCTCTCCATAAGTTCGAGCATCCGTTCAGTCTTTGATTTATATTCGTATTTATCCACCGCATTCACCTCATTAAAAAATAGTTTTGTACATACTATATCTTTCAATATTTTATCATATGCATTTCGCAATGTCAAAAAAATGCACCCTCAATTAACATTGAAGATGCATTTTTATAATCTATTTAATTTTTTCATATTCTCTTTATTTTTAAATCGGAGGCAAATATTAGATTCTGTTCCTGTAAGACCTCTGCCATTGTTATTTGATCTGCGGTCGATTTATTAAGACCTGCTTATTAAATCTTCCCTCCTTCAATTAACAAATTTGAGTTCATAACAGTATCCTTATCACATATCACTTACGTTCCTTGTTTCCGGTACCACCACACATATTAAACCCGATATGCACGA
>OHJX01000786.1_pt1 | contig 10568 bp, 8 predicted proteins | sample 1568671 | NCBI WGS metagenome assembly OHJX01 (sample SAMEA3879589, study PRJEB24766) | human gut metagenome | biome: human-associated habitat; feature: feces | place: USA | collected 1985/1987 | reverse complement strand
TAAAAATTTCTTTTTTAGCTCCAATCAGTTCTGCCTTTTTCATCTCTGCTTTCAAAATCTCCACACCGGCTGTCTCTGCCTGCTGTTTCAGTCTTGCAGCAAATGTAGCTCCGGTCTCTCCCGGGATCACGCCTGCATAATGGGTCACTGTAGACACCTTTCCAATCAAACCTCCTGTCTGATCCTTCTCGATCACCAATACCTTTTTTCCTCTGCTTGCCCCATAAATTCCTGCGCTGATCCCTGCCGGTCCTGCTCCGATAATCACTACATCATACATATTCTGCATCCTCCTTACACCTTTTCATATTGCTTTTCTCTATTGATGGCTGCTTTGTTTCTTTACATCTTAAATATATTCTTTATTCATCATTTTGTAAAATTATAATAATTGATATAATCATAAATTTATGTTATGTTAAAACAAATATATGAAAGGAGGATCTATCATGCTTGATTTTAGAATGGAAACGTTTCTGGCGGTATGCCGGTATATGAATTTCACACGGGCAGCGGAAAAACTGAATATCACTCAGCCTGCGGTATCACAGCATATCCGTTTTCTGGAAAAGCATTATAATACGAAGCTGTTCCGCTATGAGGGGAAAAAGCTGGAGCTGACCGAAGCGGGAGAGATTTTGAAAAACGCGTCATTGACGATGATGCATGATGAAACTGCAATGCAAGATGAGATGAAAAGAGCGGGCGAATCAGAAGAACTTCGTTTCGGAGCAACGAGGACAGTGGGAGATGTGCTGGGCGGGAAAATGATTTTTAATTATCTTGAAATGTATCCGAACGCGCACATACATATGATCGTAGAAAATACACGGGAACTTTTGAAGAAACTGGATGAAGGCGAGATCGACTTTGCTTTGGTAGAAGGTTTTTTCAAGAAGAATGAATATGATTTTCAGAAATATTCAGAAGAGCCGTATATAGCGGTGTGCAGCCCTGATTATCCGTTTAAAAAGAAACCAAAACGGATAGAAGATCTTTTCGGAGAACGTATTTTGATCAGAGAGGACGGATCGGGTACGCGCGAAGTGCTGGAGAGGTATTTGGAGTCCTGTAATCTGAGCATCGGTAATTTTCGGCAGACGGTAGAGATTGGAAGTATGCATACGATCAAAGAGTTGACAAAATTAAAATGCGGTATTACATTTTTATATGAAACTGCCATATGGGAAGAGTTGGAAAGCGAAGCATTGGTCAAAATTCCATTGGAAGATTTTCATATAGTGCGAGAATTTACTTTTATCTGGAGGCGGGGCAGTTTTTATGCAGACAAGTATAGAGAAAAGTTCGGATATTTTTCAAAATGACGAAAAAGGGAGAAACTTTTATCTATTCATCAATTTTCTGCGTAAAATATAATTTTTTCTGCGCAGAGCAGAAGAAAAAATAAAAAGAGAAATAAAGAAGAAAAATAAAAAGAGAAATAAAAAAGAAAAAGGAAGTGAATTTCCGGAATGTTACAGGCAGAACATTTATCGTACAATATAACAGATGTAAGTTTTACGGTGGAAGACGGGGAGATGCTTGTCATTACAGGTCCTAACGGGGGAGGTAAATCGACGCTTGCGAAACTTCTTATGGGGATCAATGAGGCGACAGGCGGTAAGATCATACTGGACGGGCAGGATATTACATCGTATACGATCGATAAGAGAGCGCAGGCAGGAATGGGGTTTGCATTTCAGCAGCCGCCGCGCTTTAAGGGGATGACAGTAAAAAGGCTGCTTTCTCTTGCGGCAGGCAGAGAATTAGATGATACGACATGCTGTGAGTTGTTAAGCAGTGTCGGTCTTTGCGCGAAAGAATATATTAACAGAGAAGCTGACGCGACGCTTTCGGGCGGAGAGATGAAGAGGATTGAAATTGCGACAGTTCTGGCAAAAGATCATAAGATATGTGTATTTGATGAACCGGAAGCAGGGATTGACCTGTGGAGTTTTTCGATGTTGATCAAGCGGTTTGAACAGATTCACAAAGAAAAGAAGCAGAGTCTGATCTTGATCTCACATCAAGAGCGTATTATACGCATGGCGGACAGGATCATGGTTATCGGAGACGGAAAAGTAGAAGCGGTCGGCACGGCGGATGAGATCGTTCCGATCTTGTTCGGGAAGAAACCGGAATCATGCGGATGCAGAATACAAAAAGGAGGCGAACTTTATGAGCGCTGATTTTGAAGGAAATGACAAAGACGCTGTTGTGACACAGCAAGTGCTTGATGTGATCGATTCTTATGGATTTAAAAAGGAAGGGGCATATAACCTCAGACTGAACGGTTTGGCGGTTTGTCATGGGGACAGCCGTCATATTAAGATTGTTCCGAAAGAGGACAGACAGGGAATCGATATTTATATAAGCGGTGAAGCAAAAGAAGAGCAGGTTCACATTCCTGTAGTAATGACTGAAGAAGGTGTGGATATTGTATACAATGATTTCTATATAGAAGACGGAGCAGATGTAACGATTATCGCAGGATGCGGAATCCACGGGGAAGGGTGTTCGGAAACCCGTCATGACGGAATCCATGCATTTCATGTAGGTAAAAATGCGAATGTGAAATATATAGAAAATCATTATGCTCAGGGAAACGGCTCGGGTAAGAAAACGCTCAATCCGGTGACAAAGATCTATGTCGGAGAGAATTCAGTATTTACGCTTGAGACAACGCAGATCAGCGGCGTAGACTGTACGGAGAGAGAAAATTATATTGAGCTGGCGGACAACGCGAAACTGTTTGTGACAGAAAAGCTGATGACAGATGAAGAACAGTCGGCAGTTTCCAATATGGACATTGAGTTAAACGGAACAAACAGCTCGGCAAGAATTGTTTCCAGATCGGTCGGGAAAGGAAATTCAAAACAAGTCTTTCATCCGAGAGCGATCGGCAATAACCGGTGTCATGCACATGTGCAGTGTGATTCGATTATTATGGATCAGGCAGAGATAAGCTCTATTCCGGAGATCAATGCAAAACATGTAGATGCGCAGATCGTTCATGAAGCGGCAATCGGCAGAATCAATGATGAACAGCTTGTGAAGCTTCGCACGTTCGGTATGAGCGAGGAAGAAGCGGAAGCTGTCATCATTGAAAATTTCCTGAATTGATTTTCGGCATCGGTTTTTTAAAATGATTTTTCGGAATCGTTGTTTTTCGCCCATCCGTAGGAATATTTTACAGCTTTATTCCATCCTTTGATGCGGCTAAGCCGAAGTTCTTCACAGACAGAAGGAAGGAAGATTTTATCGGTTGAGCGGTTATTTGCGATTTCTTCTTTGCTTTTCCAATAACCGGAAGCAAGTCCGGCAAGATAAGCAGCGCCCATGGCGGTCGTCTCTACAAAAGAAGGACGATTGACAGGGGCGTTTATAATATCTGCCTGTACCTGCATGAGAAAATTATTCGCGCTTGCACCTCCGTCTACACGCAGAAAGCTCAGCTTCATTCCGGAGTCCTTTTCCATTGCATGAATCACATCTGTCACCTGATAAGCCAGAGACTCCACAGTTGCTCTGATCAGATGAGTTTTTCCCGCTCCCCGAGTAAGTCCCAGAACCGCTCCCCGGGCATACTGATCCCAGTAAGGCGCTCCCAGTCCTGTAAAAGCGGGAACCACATAAACCCCATTGGTATCAGGTACAGAAAGACAATATAATTCTGATTCCGGGGCGCTGTTCAAAATCTGCATTTCGTCTCTCAGCCACTGGATCGCAGCTCCGGCTACAAACACACTTCCTTCCAGAGCATATCCCGGTGTTCCGTCCGGATTCACTGCAATTGTTGTAAGAAGTCCGTGCTCGGAACGAACTGCCTGCTTTCCTGTATGCATCAGAAGAAAGCAGCCTGTTCCATATGTGTTTTTCACATCTCCTGCACGGAAGCAGCACTGTCCGAAAAGCGCTGACTGCTGATCGCCTGCCGCACCTGAAATGGGAATCGAACCGCCGATCAGATTTTCATTTGTATAGCCATAAATGCAGCTGCTTGGTTTAACCTCCGGAAGCATGGATTTTGGAATATTAAAATATTCCAGAATCTCTTCGTCCCACTGTCTTTTATAAATATCAAATAACATTGTACGGGAAGCATTGGTGTAATCTGTAACGTGTACCTGACCTTTGGTAAGTTTCCAGATGAGCCAGGTGTCTACCGTACCAAAAAGAAGGTCGCCTCTTTCTGCCGCCTCTCTGGCTCCATCCACATAATCCAGGATCCATTTAATTTTTGTGGCGGAAAAATAAGCGTCTGGAATCAGTCCTGTTTTTTCTCTGATCTTATCAGCAAAACCATCCTGTTTCAGTTCCTCGATCATGTCTGACGTACGGCGGCACTGCCATACAATAGCCGGATAAACAGGATTTCCTGTTTTTTTGTCCCAGACAATTGTTGTCTCACGCTGATTTGTAATTCCAATGGCTGCAATATCCCCCGCATCAGCCCCGATCTTTCCCATGGCCTCAATTGCCACAGCCATCTGAGAGGACCAGATCTCATGAGGATCATGCTCTACCCAGCCCGGCTTTGGATAATACTGGGCAAATTCTTTCTGCGCTGAACTGCAGATATTTCCCGCCTTATCAAAAAGGATACAGCGGGAGCTTGTGGTTCCCTGATCCATTGCCATAATATATTTTCCCATAATTATGTACCTCCGTTTCTGCAGCCTGCTGCAGCTGCCGGTCAAAAATCCTGCTCCTTCCCCTGTGTAACAGGATTCTGCCCTGTATATCCCTTATTTTTTATCCAATTACATTCTTTCCGATAAAATATCCAAGTACAAGGACACCCAGTACGATCCTGTACCATCCAAACACTTTAAAGTCATGTTTTTTAATATATCCTACCAGGAACTTGATCGCCAGTATGGATACAACAAATGCAACCACCACGCCTGTAATAAGAATCAGAACCTCTCCGGCAGTAAAGGCAAATCCGAATTTTATCAGCTTGAGAAGGCTGGCGCCAAACATAACAGGAATTGCCAGGAAAAAGGTAAATTCAGCCGCTACTGTTCTTGAAGTTCCTACCAGAATACCTCCGATGATCGTAGAACCGGAGCGTGAAGTTCCGGGAATTACAGACAGAACCTGAAACAGACCGATCAGAAAAGCAGTTTTAAAGCTCATGGATTCCAGAGATCTGCAGGTTGCTTTCCGTCTTTTATTATAGTTTTCAATAAAAATAAAAATCACACCGTAAACGATCAGAGCAATGGAAACAACCACGTAATTGTTAAATTTTTCCTCAATGAAGTCATTAAACGGCAATGCAATCACAATGGTAGGAATACATGCCACAAGGATCTTAAACCACAGCACCCATTTTTCCTTATCGCAGAACCGTTCCACAAAAGTCATGATCCCTCTTGCAAAAACAGGCTGTTTTGCTATGATTGCTCTTTGTTTCTTTGGAAGCTCTCTGATATAAAAAGGCCACAGCTTTCCCCAGTATAATACCACCACTGCCAGGATCGCACCAAGCTGGATCACTACCAGAAAGAATTCTTTAAACTCCGGCGTCACATTAAGTTTGATAAATTCATCCACCAGAATCATATGTCCGGTACTGCTGATAGGAAGCCATTCCGTAATACCTTCCACAATACCCAGAAACACGGCTTTTAAAAATTCAATAATATCCATTCTTTCTCCCTTTCATTTTTATTTTATGCCGGGCATTTTTCTTCTTTTACAAAGATTTTATCCACCCCGGACACTGTAAGTATAACACAATTTTTACTCTCATTAAAGAATAAAGCAACACTGTTCACAGGTAATATTCTGCTGGAAATAGTCTGCAATGTAACAGTCGCAGATAATCCCGGACGAAACTTTCCTTTCCCAAAACCAAACGGACATATCCGTTTCAAACTCCCTGAATTCCTGGTAAATAAAAACCGGAGAAGTCTGTGCCTCCCCGGTTCATATTTGTTTTTATCTGTCTGCGATCGTTGCAATATCGATCAGAGTCAGATTATTAAGGTCTGTATTTTCAAGGCTGGTTACAAGAGCCTCTGCAGTATCAAGACTGGTCAGTACATTTACACCTGTCTCAATGGCATTTCTGCGGATCACAAATCCGTCCTTCTGATGCTCTACCCCCTGAGGCGGAGTATCAATTACAACGTCGATCTTGTGTCCCAGGATCAAGTCCATAAGGTTTGGCGCAGGCTGCTCCAGCTTGTTGGTACGGATTGCCTTGATGCCGTTTTCTTTCAGAACCTTTGCAGTTCCTCTTGTAGCATAAATACGGTAGCCAAGAGCTTCAAAACGTTTTGCGATCGGAACAACTTCCTCATGATCTTCCTCTTTTACAGTGATGATCATGTTGCGATGCTTCGGAAGCTTGATTCCTGCTCCGATAAACGCTTTATAAAGAGCCTCGTTAAAGGTCTCTGCAATACCAAGGCACTCTCCGGTGGATTTCATCTCAGGTCCAAGGCTGATATCTGCGCCGCGGATCTTTTCAAAGGAAAATACCGGCATCTTAATGGCAAAGTGTTTTGCCTCAGGCTGAAGTCCCGGCTCATAGCCCAGATCCTTCAGCTTATAGCCCAGGATTACTTTTGTTGCCAACGGCACGATCGGAATTCCTGTTACCTTGCTGATATACGGAACAGTACGGCTGGAACGTGGATTTACCTCGATTACATACACTTCTTCGCCGCATACAATAAACTGGATATTGATCATACCTACAACGTGAAGCGCTTTTGCAAGACGACGTGTGTACTCTGCAATGGTTTCCTTTGCAGTTTCACTGATAGTCTGTGCCGGATATACGGAAATACTGTCACCAGAGTGGATTCCCGCACGCTCAATATGCTCCATGATACCAGGAATCAGAATGTCCTCGCCGTCACATACAGCGTCTACCTCAATCTCTTTGCCCATCAGGTATTTATCTACCAGGATCGGATGATCCTGCGCGATCTGGTTAATGATTCCAATGTATTCTTCTACATCCTCATCGCTGACTGCAATACGCATTCCCTGTCCGCCAAGAACATAGGAAGGACGTACTAGAACCGGATATCCCAGTCTGTTAGCAACTTCTTTTGCTTCCTCAGCAGTAAATACAGTATCTCCCTTCGGTCTCGGAATCTGGCACTGCTCCAGGATGCCGTCAAACAGCTCACGGTCCTCTGCTGCATCTACGTCTTCTGCAGATGTTCCGAGAATCTTCACGCCCATTTTCATCAGCGCTTCTGTCAGCTTGATGGCAGTCTGTCCGCCGAACTGAACGACCGCTCCGTCCGGTTTTTCGATTTTTACGATATTTTCTACATCCTCAGGTGTCAGAGGCTCGAAATACAGCTTGTCTGCAATGTCAAAGTCTGTGCTGACAGTCTCAGGATTGTTGTTGATAATAATTGTCTCGTAGCCTTCTTTTTCAAAAGCCCAGGTACAGTGTACAGAGCAGAAGTCAAACTCAATACCCTGGCCGATACGGATCGGACCTGAACCGAGAACAAGAACTTTTTTCTTATCCGGTGTGGAAACTGCTTCATTTTCTGTATCCGGTCCGCCGTAAACAGAATAATAGTATGGTGTTGCTGCCGCAAACTCTGCCGCGCAGGTATCTACCATTTTATAGGCAGCGCGGATGTTGTAGCCCTCACGGAGAGCCTTGATCTCAGCCTCTGTTCTGCCACAGAGATTTCCGATCACATAATCCGGGAATTCCATGCGTTTTGCTTCCAGAAGAAGCTCTCCTGTCAGTGGCTGGGTCTTCAGCGCCTGCTCCATCTCAACAAGGATTGCGATCTTGTCAATGAACCAGCGATCGATCTTTGTAATACGGTGAATATATTCCTTGGAAATATCTCTTCGGATGGCTTCCGCAATTTTCCAGATACGGCAATCATCTACAACAGCCAGCTCCTCAATCAGCTGATCCTCAGTAAGTCCGGTAAAGTCATAGGACATAAGGCTGTCCACATGCTGCTCCAGAGAACGGATAGCTTTCATCAGAGCTCCCTCAAAGTTATGACAGATACTCATAACCTCTCCGGTTGCTTTCATCTGAGTTGTCAGAGTTCTTTTTGCAGTAATAAATTTGTCAAATGGCAGACGCGGGATCTTTACAACACAGTAGTCCAGCATCGGCTCAAAGCTTGCATAGGTTTTTCCTGTAATGGCGTTTGGAATCTCATCCAGTGTATAGCCAAGAGCGATCTTTGCAGCAACCTTGGCGATGGGATAACCGGTAGCCTTACTTGCAAGAGCAGAAGAACGGCTTACACGGGGATTTACCTCGATAACGCAGTATTCAAAGCTCTCCGGATGAAGCGCATACTGAACGTTACATCCGCCAGTGATTCCCAGCTCTGTGATAATATTCAGGGCAGAAGTACGAAGCATCTGGTATTCTTTGTCTCCAAGAGTCTGAGAAGGAGCAACTACAATAGAGTCGCCTGTGTGAACGCCTACCGGGTCAATGTTCTCCATGTTGCAGACTGTAATGCAGTTTCCTGCGCTGTCGCGCATTACTTCATACTCAATCTCTTTCCAGCCTGCGATGCAGCGCTCTACAAGGACCTCGCCTACACGGGAAAGACGAAGACCATTTTCGAGAATCTCTCTCAGTTCGTATTCGTTGTTGGCAATACCGCCGCCGCTGCCGCCAAGAGTGTAGGCAGGACGGAGAACAACCGGATATCCGATAGTCTTTGTAAATGCAATACCGTCTTCCACTGTTGTTACTACTTTGGAGGCTGCAACCGGCTCACCGATCTTCTCCATAGTATCCTTAAATTCCTGACGGTCCTCTGCCTTTTTGATCGTTTCTGCAGTAGTACCGATCAGACGTACATTATGCTCCTTGAAAAAGCCTTTTTCTTCCAGCTCCATTGCAAGGTTCAGGCCGGCCTGACCTCCCAGTGTAGGAAGCACACTGTCCGGTTTTTCTTTCAGGATCAGCTGCTCTACCACCTCTACAGTCAGAGGCTCAATGTATACGCGGTCAGCAATATCTTTATCTGTCATAATGGTTGCCGGATTGGAGTTAAGAAGTACAACCTCCATGCCCTCTTCCTTCAGAGAACGGCATGCCTGAGTACCTGCATAATCAAACTCTGCTGCCTGGCCGATAATAATCGGACCGGAACCAATCACAAGAACTTTATGAATGTCTTTATTTTTCGGCATTATCTGTTTCCTCCCATCATTTCCATAAATCGGTCAAACAGGTAACTGGAATCCTGCGGTCCCGGGCATGCTTCCGGATGGAACTGCACGGTAAAGATATTTTTACCTACATAGGCCATACCTTCGTTGGTACCGTCATTTACATTCACAAATGCCGGCTTTGCAATATTTTTCGCCTCAAGCTGCTCTGCATCCACCACATATCCGTGATTCTGAGAAGAAATATAAACTCTTCCTGTTGCAAGATCCTTTACAGGATGATTTCCGCCTCTGTGTCCGTATTTCATCTTATGAGTGTCTCCGCCTGTGGCAAGCGCCATAAGCTGATGACCCAGACAGATTGCAAAAATCGGAACATCAGACTCATATAACTTACGGATTTCTTCTATAATAGAAGTACATTCCTTGGGATCCCCAGGTCCGTTGCTGAGCATGATTCCGTCCGGATTATCTTTTAAAATTTCCTCTGCCGGTGTAAGAGCTGGATAAATCGTCACCTGACAGCCTCTCTCATTAAGAGAGCGGGCAATGTTGCGTTTTGCTCCAAAATCCATCAGAGCCACCTTCGGTCCTTTGCCTTCCAGAATCTCTTTTTCATGGCAGGTAACCTTTTCCACTACTTTTCCAGTTGTATATGCTTTTAAACGGGGAATAATTGCATCTAAATCATAGTTTTCATCAACTGTGATCATACCATTCATGGTACCCTTTTCACGAAGGATTTTTGTCAGGGCTCTTGTGTCGATGCCCGCAATTCCCGGAATGTCATGTTTTTCCAGAAAATGCTGAATGGTGTCAACGCTTCTGAAGTTGCTGGGGATACGGGATAATTCACGAACAATAAATGCATCTATCCACGGCTTCCTGGACTCCTGATCCTCATAACAAATTCCATAATTACCAATCAGCGGATAGGTCATACAAACAGCCTGTCCAGCATAAGACGGATCAGTCATCACTTCCAGATATCCGGTCATAGATGTGTTAAAAACGATCTCACTGATTACTTCTCTGGCTGCGCCAATACTGGTTCCTGTAAACACATGGCCGTCTTCTAATATCAGAAATGCTTTCATACAATCTCCCTTTCTCTTGTTTTATCCTAAATCTTCAAGATTATATCACAAGAAACTTTCTTTTTCAACATAAAGAGTAGCTGAAAAAAATTATGTTTCGCTGAAAATAATTCTGATTCAATCCAGGAAGCCGAAGCAGCCTTAACCATTGGTGGCCAGGAAATTATTTCTTTCACAACACGAAAAAATCGGGAGCCCCAGCTGAACTAAGGGCTTCCCGATACACAAAAAAATAATGCAGGAGATGGGACTTGAACCCACACGATCTTGCGACCACAGGCACCTGAAGCCTGCGCGTCTGCCAATTCCGCCACTCCTGCATTTCTT
>OHJX01000782.1_pt1 | contig 10580 bp, 7 predicted proteins | sample 1568671 | NCBI WGS metagenome assembly OHJX01 (sample SAMEA3879589, study PRJEB24766) | human gut metagenome | biome: human-associated habitat; feature: feces | place: USA | collected 1985/1987 | reverse complement strand
TCCCTGGTGGTCAGGGTGAATTTCTGTCCGGCCTCCAGATAAACCTTGCCGCCTTCAAAATCCCTCAGACGGATTTCCGGTCCCTTGGTATCCAGCAGCGCCGCAATGGGAAGATTCAGTTCCTTGCTCACCTTGCGCATTCTGTCATATTTTCCGTGCTGTTCTTCATGATCTCCATGTGAAAAATTAAAACGGGCCACATTCATGCCTGCCAGCATAAGCTCTCTCAGTTTTTCCTCACTTTGGGAAGCCGGTCCGATGGTGCAGATAATTTTGGTTTTTCTCATATTAACTCCTTCCGGTGCTTCAGACACCTGTCAATTAAGTATTGTTATTGTACAGTCTCCGGTCAACCCCGCTCCTGTTTCCGCGGTCTCCACCCCCTGTACGTTCAGCCTCTGCCTCACGTACGTCTCTATTAACTTAATGACCTCCTCCGTTATTACCTCTCCCGGAACTACCAGAGGAATTCCCGGCGGATAAAGGTTCACATAAGTTCCTGCTGTCTTTCCCGCCGCCATGCCAAGCGGACAGGAGTGCTTCTCTGCCGTCAGCGCCCGGTAAAGCGGCACCGACATCTCAAGCTCCGGATACGGCTTCGCCTGCTGCGGGCAGTCCTGCGTCTCCAGGCCTTTATCAATTTCCAACAAAGCATCCGCAAGCCGCCTTAAGCCCTCCTCCCTGTCCCAGGGAGTCACTATGGCGGTTACATAAGTATCGCAAGCCATCTCCATTTGAAGATAATAACGGTTCAGAAGCTCTTTGTAAAGCGTATTTCCCGTAATTTTTGTATTCTTTACAGATATCAGCAGTTTTCCCGCATCAAAAGCTTTCATACAGCCTTTTTCCAGAATATCCCTGTTCATCAGCCTGAGATGCTTTAATTCTTCCGTTTTCCCGTAAAAACGCGCCATCCGCTGTGCAAAACCGCCCCAGCACGCCCCCTCCTCCAGGAGCCTCACACAGGCATCCATACTGCCCATCAGCAGATAGGACGGACTGCTGGTCTGATAAATCCGTTCATACTCCCGCACAACGCTTCTGTCCACACGTGTCCCGTTAACATGCAGAAGTGCTGTCTGGGTCAGCGCAGGAAGCGTCTTATGAAGACTCTGAATAATCAAATCCGCTCCCTGACGCACCGGACTCTCCGGAAAAAACGGATCAAATCCAAAATGCGCCCCATGCGCTCCATCCACAATCAAAATGCCCTCCGCCCGGTGGACAATTTCCGCAATTTTTTCTTCCAGCCCGGTGTCAAAAGAGGATGCCCTGCCAATACCGGAAGGAAAGCTTGTGGCATCCTGGATAAAAGCGCCGCAGAGTCCCTCCATATGAAAAATTGCGGGAATATGATGCTCGCTGTTAGCCATCACAATCTCCTGAACCTTTCTTTGCCACGCTGCCGCTTCCTCCAGCGTTTCCATGCGGCGCATTTCCAGGGTACTGACCTCACCGATTCCATATTTTGTCTGTTCGGAAATATAATCATAATCAAAGCATACCCTGTCAAACGGGAAAACACAGTTTACCTGTCCCATCTTCTCTTCCAGGCCCATTTCTTCTAACAGCGACTTCGCCCGCTCTTCGGGACGTAAGCCTGTATCCTTATATTTTTCGCTCATATAAATCCCTTTCTTTTGCTTACTCAGTACTGGAAAAGTTCCACCTGATAACATACCGGCTGCTCCATCATCAGCATCGCCATATATTCATCTCCGTTCATTTCCAGCTCCGGCATAAATATGCCATTCCTCAGCTGGCCTTTTTCCATTTTCAGGAAGCTTACTTTCTTTTTCCTGCCCGCTTTTGGATGGAATATAAATTTGCTCATCATGCCAATGAGCAGGAATCTGTTTTTCCCCAGTTCGTACACAACTCCTGCAGCCGCTGGACATCCTGCAGTTTTAGGAAAATAGTCCACTTCCAAATCATACTCTTTAAACCGAAAAAAGGCTCCCTGGTCATTCTCATCCCTCTGCAGCCAGCATTGCATATGATCCGTGCCGCGCATCTGTAAATACAGTGGTTTCATTTGTTCAAACAATCCATAAACTGCTGATAATGCCTGTCTGCTGCCTGTTAAATCAAAGGATAATGGATCCATTTTTAAAGCCTTGATCATTTCCTCCGTAGGAGTGCTGACATTTTCCGTATCTTCCCCCAAATCTTCAATACCAAAGGGTGAATAACACAGGGCGTTATGCTTCACCAGAGCATACAGGGCATAGGATGCCGTTACCGCATCCTTGCGTATCTCCGGAACCAGCAGCGGATTTCCTTCATATCCATACTCATCCATCACTTTAGCAGCGTAGGGTACATAAATGTCCGGCGCCAGCGTAAATAAAGAAGGGGCTGCCAGCTTCCAGACCTGATGCATTTTTCTGACCGGGCCTCCTGAGGGATAGGAACCTGCATACCAGGGAAATTGATACAGCCAGGCATTCGTAAAGCAGGGCAGGGGATATTCGCTTCGGCCTGCCGCCGTGATTTTCTCTACGGCTCCGGCCATATGGCAGGCCATGAAAACTTCCTCCGCATCCTCCCCGAAAACCTCCTTCCATGTACCCGGCCTTTTTTGTGCTGCAGGAAGCTCCAGAAGTATTTCCGGCACTGGCCGCACAAATTCCTCCCTTGCTTTTGCGCAATAATCACAAGGCGTTCCCAAAAGACCTGTCTCATTTTCCACCTGCATCATAATCACAGTAGAGAATTCTTCATCAATAGCGCGGATGTGCTTCATAACATGGGCAAAAGCATTGGCATCCTTGCCTACAGCAGCTTCGCATAAAGGCGAAATAGTATTCAGCTTTTCTCCATATACTGTTTCCACACGAAAGTAAGTCTCACAATTCTGCTTTATCCATTCAGGCACATAGGTGGATTCCGCATTTTTCCATAACCCAAACCATAAAAAAACCAAATGCTTCTTCTGCTCTCTTGCCTGACAAATCAGCCCATCTAAAAGTGTAAAATCAAAAATGCCCTCCTGTGCCTCTATCCGGTTCCAATAAAGCGGTACAACTAATGTATTTAAATTCATTCCTGCAATCCTGGGCCACACCTTCTTCTCCATATACGAAAGGCTCTCTGCACTGGAATTATGTACTTCCCCGCTTAATGCAAAAAAGGGAACGTCTTTTACATAAAGTGTGGGAATTCCTCTGTCTGTCCTGATTTCCGGTATACCACTCATATCCTGTCCCTCCTTTTACAGCCTTTCACCGTTTTCCTGTATCACACCGGCATACCATAGCGCAGAGTCCTTGAGTGTACGCCCCTGCGTGCGGTAATCTACATATATCAACCCAAACCGTTTGTCATAGCCCTCCGCCCATTCAAAGTTATCCAGAATTGACCAGTACAGATAACCGATGACCGGATACCCTTCGTCAACAGCCCGTTTTAAGCCTTTTAAATAGCCTTTGAGATATTCAATCCTCTGCTGATCATGTATTTTGCCGTCACTCATGACAAAATCTACATTTGCCATGCCGTTCTCCGTAATCATAATCGGCAGGCCGTATCTTTCATGGTAAAAACGGACTGCCCAATACAGGGCATCCGGCGTAATTGCCCAATCCATTGCCGTACGGGGAATTCCCGGATATAATGCCGGATTTAGACCGAAGTCATCATCGTAATTGTTGGCTTTATAGCAGTTATAGCCCATAAAATCCAGGGGCTGATGAATCTGTCCCAATTCTTCCGTACTGATAATTCTTTCCATCTCAGGATGCAGCTTCCCCTTTACTGCGGGTTCCAGCCACCAGTTAACCGCCTTACAGCTCACACCTTCCGGGAAGGTGGCTGTTCTGGCTTTCTCGATTTCTTCCTCCGTTTCCGCCCAGGGCATGTATAAGGTGCCATCCATGGCAATCCCAATCTCGGGAGGCAGAATGGCTTGTTCTCTGATGACACGCACAGCTTTGCCGTGGGCCAGCAGAATATTTTTTGTCAGAGCGCAGATCCGCTCTTTTGCTTCCGGTGTTCCGGCTTTGCACTGTTCAAAGGGAGCATGGACACCATCCATATAGCCTGCTCCCAGGAAAGTAGATACCTCGTTTAATGTCATCCAGACGGATATTCTGTCCGACAGGGCTTCCACCACAATTTTTACATACTCTGCAAAATAATCGCTGACCTTATCACAAAGCCAGCCTCCCTGCTCATGAATCCACATGGGCAGATTCCAGTGGAACAAGGTACACATGGGCATGATTCCTGCTGCCAGCAGTTCATCCACAAGATTCCCATAAAACTCCAGCCCTTTTTCATTGATACAGCCTTCTTCCGGCATAATGCGCGGCCAGCTTACTGAAAACCGGTACGCCTTCAGCCCCAGCTGCTTCATCAGCGCCACATCTTCTTTATAACGGTGGTAATGGTCACAGGCAACATTGCCGTTGTCCCCGTGCTTCACATGCCCAGCGGATAAAGCATCCCAGATGCCCATCCCCTTCCCATCCTCATTATAGGCACCTTCCACCTGATAAGCTGCGCTGGCTGCCCCCCATAGAAAATCCTTTGAAAAACTCATTCCCTACCTCCTTGTCCTGTTCTATATGAAGGATAACATATTTCCACCTTTTTTCATTGTAAAATAATATACAGAATTATAAAATTACTTTTTTAGTTTCGGCCGCACCTATCCTTTGACAGCTCCAATGGCAATACCTCTGACCAGATACTTCTGAATAAACGGATAAATAAGCATTACAGGCAGAATTCCCATAACATTAATTGCCATACGGATTGATGTGGAGGGAAGCTCCCCGACCGATACATTTCCCCCGGTTCCCATGCTTTGCTTCAGAGATTCCATTTGGCGCTGGATATTTGTCAGTAATACCTGTACACTGTAAAGCTTATCATCATTAATATAATACAAACCGTTCATCCAGTCATTCCAATAACTCAGTCCGACAAGCATACCGATTGTTGCCAAAATGGGAAGCGCCATGGGAAGCACGACCCGGAACAGAATACGGAATTCGTCAGCGCCGTCGATGCGCGCCGCTTCTATCACGGCATCCGGTATATTCGCGGTAAAATATGTACGCATCATAATAACATTAAAGGCACCCATGAGCAGATTCGGAACCAGCAGCGCCAGAATTGTATTCTGAATATGAAAGGTACGCGTCCACATGATATAGGAAGGCACCAGACCGCCGGAAAACAGCATGGTAAAGAACAGGAAGAAGGCAAAAAAATTACGCCCCGGCAGTTCTTTCCTGGAAAGCGGATAAGCATAGAGAATTGTAATAATCAGATTGCTCAGCGTACCTACTGCCGTTACAATAAAAGAAATAACATAGGAACGCAGCAGGGCTCCCGAACCCGTCAGCAAATATTGATATGCATAGAGGCTGAATTCTTTCGGGAAAAAGGAATATCCGTTGGCAATCAGTGACTTCTCCTCCGTAATGGAGGACATAACAAGCAGTATAAAAGGGGCCACGCTGCAGACCGCAATGAATATCATAACGAAATGCGCAAATATTTGAAAACCTTTTTTCTTTTCTACCATTTTTAACTCCTCCCTAAAACAGAGAACTGTCACTGTCTATTTTGCGAACTATCATATTTGCAGTGAACACCAAAACAAAACCTACAATGGACTGATATACGCCTGCCGCCGAAGACATTCCAATATTGTTGGTCTGCATAAGCCCTCTGTACACATACGTATCGATCGTATTTGTTACTTCAAGCAATGCGCCGGAATTCATCGGGATCTGATAAAACAAACCAAAGTCCGAACGGAAAATATTGCCCAGATTCATCAAGGTCAATATAATAATTGTGGATTTCAAACAAGGCAGGGTAATATATGTAATCTGGTGCCAGCGATTGGCGCCGTCCATGACTGCTGCCTCGTAAAGACTATGATCTATGCCACAGATGGTGGCATAATAAAGGATACAGTTATAGCCGACCATCTTCCAGGTATTTACCAGCACAAGGATAAACGGCCAGTATTTTGGCTCGCTGTACCAGCTGACGGGTTCCAGGCCAAGCGCCGGAAGAAGCGTATGATTCAAAAATCCGCTGCCGTTGCTAAGGAATGCAAAGACAAGGCAGCTGACCACCACCATTGAAATCAGGTACGGAATCAAAATAATGGTCTGATACGTCTGCTTTGCGCGTTTGCTGCGGATTTCATTTAAAATAATAGCCACCGAAATTGCCAGCACCGCCCCCAAAATAATAAATACCAGATTATACAAAACCGTATTGCGTGTAATGAGCCATGCATCGCTTGTCTTAAAAAGGAATTCAAAGTTTTTCAACCCGATATTCGGGCTATGGTAAAGGCCATCCCGGACATTATACTGTTTAAAGGCAACTGCAATGCCGGTCATGGGAATATAGTTATTAATGAGCAGATAAACCGTACCCGGAAGAAGCATCAGGTATAACGGCCAATAGCGTTTCAGTGAGCGTAAAGCTTTCTGCATGATATCTATTCCTCCTGTTTTGATAGAAAACGGCGGCACGGATATTTCCGCCCGCCGTTCAATCAGCTTCAAATCATATTTACTGTGCCAGGAATGCGTCAAGCTGTGCCTGTTTCTCAGCAATGATAGTATCAAGGCCGGCCGCTTTCAATTCTTCATTGAACTTCGGCAGCGCTTCCTCAGGATCCAGTTCCCCCCAGCGCAGCCCCACATCATACTTGGCAATTACATTATTGCAGGCGGTAATCTCATTTAAAACACTGGAATTATCAAAACGGAATCCAAGTGCAGGGCTTACACTTGCACTATTGCTGAATTCAATGTTCTGTGCCCAGATATCCGGATCAGTCCCTTCATAAACTGCGGCAAGAGAACTGTTTGGCCAGGGCCAGTCCATGGAATCCCAGGTACTGCCCTCCAGGGAGCGGACAGAACTGCGGCTGTCGTCCGTATACTCGTAATGTACTCCCTCAATACCATTGGTAAGCAGATTTGCAATTTCCTTATTTGTATACATCAGATTCCAAAGCTGCATCGCCTTTTCCGGATGCTTTGATACAGAAGGAATGAAGAAAGAAGATCCTCCGGCATCTGATGTTATAAACGGGCTTACAAGCTCTATAACAACCCCTTCTTTACCCCAATCCTTGGAAAGCTGCTGCGATTTTAAAGGCCCGTTATTCTCAAACGCGGCAAAGCCTACGGAGCTGCACAGATTATTCTCATTGCTGGTGGTAACATCCGGCATGAGAAGCCCGTCCTGTTTCCACTGATACATCATTTCACAGAATTCACGATAAGAATCCGTTTCGTACATATTTACAACCTTCGTACTGCCATCATGCACGTTCTCCAGAATACCGAGCGCATCCCAGAAACCGGTGCCAAGGTTATCAAAAGCAAAGGTTTTCTGCATGCCGCCTGCCCAGCTGTTTACCACAGGGTACATATCAGGATGGGCTTCTTTTACCCGGACCAGCAAATCATGCATTTCCTCCCAGGTCTTAACAGTCTTGGGATCAACCTCAAGCTCTTCAAGGATGTCCTGACGCACCGCCATACCGTAACTATTTGCAAAGCAGGTTACATTAGGAATGGAATACAAAGTACCATTTACTTTTCCCATAGCCAGATTCTCTTCACCAACAGCTGACACAGCATCCTGTCCGTACTGCTCCACCAGCTCCTCAAGGGGTGTTGCCATTCCGTTATTGACAAGTGTGACCAGGCCGCCTGAATAGGTATGATAATTAACCAGATCCAGCTGCTCACCGGAGGTAAGCGCAAGATTCAGTTTTTCACCGTCACCGCTACGCACAAGCTCGATTTCTACACCGATTTCGTCCCGTGTAATCTCATTAATTGCTTCCGCCACTGCTGCACAATCATCAGAGGTTGCCGTGTAACCAAAGCCCCAGACACGGAGTTTTACTATTTCGTCATTATCTGTTTCGCTCCCGGCTGCTGCAGAAGATGCGTTTCCCGCTGCCGAAGTACTGCCTGCCGCCCCTGTATCACTGCTGCCTCCGCAGCCGGTGACAGGAAGTGTCAGCATTGCAGCGGTGAGAACTGTCATTCCCAACCTGTTTAAAAAGTTTTTCATAAAATTGCTCCTTTCATCATTACCATCTCGGATAACTGTTAAATCAATTTTATCTTTTATACGGCTGCTTCTCTGTAATTTATCCGAAGAGAATTGTTGAAAATCCGATGTATGGCTGTACCGCAAAGGAAGCTGATGTTAAAAATCCTACTTCCGGATGTTGCTTTTCCGACTTTTCCCCAAAACCTTCTTATAATATGCTATAATCCCTGAAAAAGAAGCTGATTGAAATATTTGAAACACAATAAAAATACAGGGAGTGCTTACAGTATGAATGTTTTTTTCAAGAGTCATAATACAACATCCTTCCGCAACACGGCAATATTGACTATGTCAGTTATCGTACTCCCGCTGTTCATCGTTGTGGTACTTTTTGATGTGTATACCGTCTGGCAGCAGAAGACCGCTGTCCGCAATTCCCGTTACAGTACTCTTTCTGCATACCAGGCGCAATTTGAAAATACGCTCCGTGTAACCGAGGACTTTTTAACCGATACCGTTGTAAACAGCATGGATTTTGCTTCCATTATTTACGCCAGGACAAAAACAGATGCATATGTGGCATCCCAGGCAGTCGGGGTTCCATGTAAGGTACAGCTGAAAGCCAATGAACTTTTAGGCAGCTTCTGTACCTATTCCACAGCCTTTGATTATTATCGGATCTCATATACCGGCTCCTATCCCCAGTCAGATCTTGCCGTTCTGCGCGCAGCGGTCAAAGCTGCTGCCGAAGCCGGGCCCGCGGCAGCCGGATGGATTCCTCTTTCCTTCTCTGACCGCACTGTGCTGTTAAATACCTATGTACGCAACCAAACTGTTTTTGCCGCTATGATAGATCCGGCCCGGCAGAGCTATTCTGTGCTGGGTGAAAATAATCTGATTTTTTACATTATGCAGGACGGAACTCCCTATGCTTGCAATATTGCTTTTCATGCAGATGCCATTCCCCTCCCCGGAAAAGATACCGGTGTTACTTTTCAGGCTGATAACGGCAGGGAATATGATTTAACCTTCCTTCCCCTTTCCCGGGAAAACGGATATATTGTCTATGCCACGCCTTCCGTTTCTTTGTTAAAAATGCTCAACTTCACCCAGCGCGTACTGTTGGCGATTACCCTGGGACTGCTGATTTCCATTCCTCTCTGCTGGCTCAGCCTGCGGCAGTTTATACTGGAGCCCTTAAACACCCTTACCCAAACCACGCAGGCCATCCAAAACGGAGATACACAAATCCGGGTGCCGCAGGAATCCAGAATCCAGGAAGTAAATGATATTTCCGGAACCGTTAATACCATGCTGGATATTATCCGTCAGCAAAAGATCGATTTTTATGAACAGAAGCTGGAAACCCAGCAGGCACAGCTGCAATATTTACACATGCAGATCCGTCCCCACTTTTTCCTGAACTGCCTGAATATGATTTACTCCATGGCCGGAGAAAAAAAATACGCTGACATCCAGGAATTGATTCTCGATCTTTCCACGTATCTGCGCAGTACCTTTAAAAACAGCTTCAAGCCAGTCTCTCTGGAGGAAGAAATACGGTCCGTAAACAGCTATATCCGTATCCAACAGATTGGAACGGAACTGCCGCCGCAGCTGGATTTTGAAATAGATGCTGACATTTCACAGGCGTCCATTCCGCCCCTGAGTATTTTAACCTTTGTGGAAAATTCCATTAAGCATTCCTCGCTGATAGATACCCCTTTGGAAATCCGTATCAAGTGCCGGAAGCTTGCCAGCGAGGACGGCGGTTACTTAAACATCACAGTTTCTGACAACAGTGCCGGCTTCCCTGCAGAAATCCTGAAAACACTTAATGGCCCGGCCAATGAGGTATACAATGATTATCATGTGGGCATAGCCAATCTGAAACAGCGGCTGCGTCTTCTGTATGGGGAAAAAGCCACTCTGTATTTCAGGAATCTGGCCGGCGGCGCCTGTGCTGAACTATTTCTTCCCATACATGCAAACATTTCCGGAGGTGATTTACAATGACTGTTCTCCTGGTAGACGATCAAATAAGTATTTTAAGCGGTCTTATGTCCGGATTGGACTGGGATGCTTTGGGAATTACATCCGTCAGAACTGCAGGCAATGCCATCCAGGCCAGGGAAATACTGGAAAAGGAACGAATCGACGTTCTTTTATGCGATATAGAAATGCCCGGAGAAAATGGGCTTTCCCTTCTGCGATGGGCACGCAGGCAGGGAATGGACTTTGTCTGTATATTTCTTACTTCCCACGCTGATTTTATGTATGCCAAAGAAGCCATCAAGCTCAACTGTTTCGACTACATTCTGCAGCCCGCACGTTATGAGGATATTCAATCCACCGTGGCAAAGGCGATTCAACGGGTAAAAAAAGAACATGCGGAAAAAGAACTGGAGCAATATGGAACGCTTGCCAAGCTGCACACCCCCGGCCTGCTTCAGAACCTGTTCAGCGACTGGGCCGCCGGCAAAACACTTTCCATTTCTGCTTTACGCGATGTGCTCCGGCGGTTGGGA
>OHJX01000777.1_pt1 | contig 10650 bp, 5 predicted proteins | sample 1568671 | NCBI WGS metagenome assembly OHJX01 (sample SAMEA3879589, study PRJEB24766) | human gut metagenome | biome: human-associated habitat; feature: feces | place: USA | collected 1985/1987 | reverse complement strand
CTGATTTACTGCGTAAATCGCTACTTTCTCATATTTGGCGTGTCCCAAGTTCAAAAGCTTTATCGTGCAAGCACGAACAGCTTTTTGACCTTTTGACACTGGTATCATATAATGTGTTTTTCAAAAAATCAGTTCTGCCATCATGACAGAACTGATTTTTGTTATGTGCTGTGTAGAGTGTGTTTGAAAGAATACGTAAAATGGGAAGCTTAAGGAATTATTCAATAACCTTCAGCCATCCCTCTGGAGCCTGGATGCGTCCCATCTGGATTCCGGTAAGGGTCTCATACAGCTTCTTGGTGATCGGTCCCATCTCGTTCATGCCGCTTGGGAAGCAGATCTCTTTGCCGTGGTCAACGATCTTTCCAACAGGAGAGATAACAGCAGCAGTACCGCAAAGACCGCACTCTGCAAAATCTTTCACTTCGTCGAAGTATACTTCTCTTTCCTCAGCCTCAAGTCCAAGGTACTCTTTCGCAACGTAGATCAGAGAACGACGTGTGATGGATGGAAGGATACTGTCAGACTTCGGAGTAACAACCTTGCCGTCTTTTGTTACGAATAAGAAGTTTGCTCCGCCTGTCTCTTCAACCTTGGTACGAGTCTTGGAATCAAGATACATGTTCTCATCGAATCCGTTCTTATGAGCGTCAACAATCGCATGAAGGCTCATTGCGTAGTTAAGACCAGCTTTGATATGACCGGTACCATTTGGTGCAGCACGGTCAAAGTCGCTGACACGGATTGTAATCGGCTTAGCGCCGCCTTTGAAGTATGGTCCGACAGGTGTGGTGAATACACGGAACTGATACTCGCTGGCAGGTTTTACACCGATAACAGCATCGCTTCCAAACATGTACGGACGTACATATAAAGTAGCACCAGAACCATATGGCGGAACATATGCTGCATTTGCTTTAATTGTCTGAACAACTGCGTCAACAAAACGGTCTTTCGGGAATACAGGCATTTCCAGTCTTGCGGCGGAATGCTCCATACGCTCACCGTTCAGGTCAGGACGGAAAGTAACGATATGTCCGTCTTCTGTAGTATATGCTTTCATACCCTCAAAAACAGTCTGTGCATACTGAAGGACACCTGCACACTCACTGATGGTAACCATATCATCTGTGGTAAGGCCTCCCTCATCCCACTTGCCGTCTTTATAATTGGATACATAACGGTAGTCTGTTTTTACATAACCAAAGCCCAGGTTGCCCCAGTCAATGTTCTTTTTTTCCATAACAATTTCCTCCTAGCGTGGTTTTTGGGGGGAGATTCTTATTGTGAATCCCCAATGTTTTTACTATTGTAAAACTTTTACGTGTGAAATTCAATGGGAAAAGCAGATTTTTTAAGTGATTTTCCTGTGAAAAAGGTTACAAAAAGTATAATGTGTTTATATTTTATGGTGTCTTGTTTTTTGAGGGGGATTTTTGTATAATGATAAAACAAGCGTTGTGAAATAAAATATCCGGAGGAAAAGATGGGATATAACGAATTTGATGAACTTGGAGATAAGATCCAGAGCATCATTGACAGTGCAGTAAATGAAAAAAATTACCAGAAACTGAGCCAGAGTATTAATCAGGCGCTGAATAAGGCTATTGATAATGGGAGTGATGCCCTTCGGGATGCGCTTAATAATACTGTGGGCAGTGGGAAATATACCAATTACCGCAGCGGCAGTTCTTATGATTACAGAGAGAATCGGTCCTGGGATTTTCAGAAGGATGGAAAGAAAAACCGGAGTACCGGGGAGGATCATGGAACTGGTTATCAAGGATATGCCGGTGCGAAAGGGAATGATTTGCGTAATGGAAACTTCCAGAGAAATGGTACAGGCAGGCAGGATACCAATCACCAGAATTCGGATCTGGCGTTGTATTTACCGACGAATGGAATCAAGGTCGGGGGAATTCTGAAGACAGTGTTTGGTGGGATTCTTACTGGAACATTTGGAATTGCTACAATGGTAGTTGGGGGAATTGGAGCTGGCTTTAGCAGCAGTGTAATGCTTGGAATTTCGGCTGTTCTGGCGGCATTTACGGTCGGCGGAGGTATTCTTCTTGGACAGGGCTGCAGCAGTCTTACCAGTTTAAGCCGCCGAAACAAGTATATCAAGGCTCTTGGCACTCACACCTACTGCAATTTCCAGCAGCTGGCACAGGCAGTCGGCAAGCCGGTGAAATTTGTAAAAAAAGATATCAAACGTATGATAAGCAAAGGCTGGTTCCTTCAGGGACATGTTGATAAACAGGAAACCTGCCTGATCACAAGTAATGAGACTTACGACCAATATGTAAGCACTCAGAAGCGGCTGGAAGAAAGAAATCATCAGCAGGATGAAGAGCGTGCACGCCAGGAGGCAGCGCTTCGTCAGCAGGCAGAGGAAAAAGAAAGGCAGAAATTTAACCAGCATGAACAGGCAGATGCCCGGGCGTGTGTGGAAGCAGAACGGGATGCTGCGGAAAGAATCAGACTTTCCCCGGAAGTCCGGCAGGTTCTGGACAAGGGAAATGACTTTCTTGATAAAATCCACCGCAGCAATGATGCCATTCCAGGAGAAGAGATTTCCAGAAAAATCTCCCGTATGGAGCTGATCATAGCGAAGATTTTTGAACGCGCCAAGGCTCATCCGGAGATTATTCCGGATTTGAACCGCCTTATGGATTATTATCTTCCTATGACCGTGAAGCTTTTGAATGCATATGAAGAAATGGACAGCCAGCCGGTTCAGGGAGAGAATATTACTTCTTCCAAGAAAGAAATCGAAGAGACTATTGATACGCTGAATGTGGCTTTTGAGAAGCTTCTGGATTCCATATTTGAAGACACGGCTATGGATGTATCCAGTGATATTTCTGTTCTGAACACAGTTTTGGCACAGGAAGGGCTGACTGAGGACGAACTTACCCGTATGAGAAAAGAGGCTGAAAAAAACAGGCTCTAGCAGTGTGCGGAATGTTAAGTATATGAAAAGATAAGATTTGCAGCGGGGTTAGAGCGTGTTATAAAAATAACGAAAATGCCAAACTGAAGGCTGCTGATAAATATGGGCAGACCAATACACAAGGAGGATGCTATGGGAAACGAATTTACAGGTTTTGAAGATAACGCACCTACACTTACATTAGAACCGGATTTGGGAGAGCCAAAGGCAGAGATTGCAGCAGAGCCGGAAGCCGAAGCTGTGAAAAAGGAAATGGAACAGACCGTTCTCTCCCCGGAAGAACAGCAGATGGTAGACAGCTTTGCTAAGAAAATTGACATTGAGAATACTAACCAGATCCTCCAGTACGGTGCCGGAACCCAGAAGAAAATGGCTGATTTTTCCGATGCAGCTCTTGAAAATGTACGGACACAGGATCTGGGTGAGGTTGGAGAGCTGATCACCCAGGTGGTAGGCGAGCTTCGCGATTTTGATGCTGCTGAGGAGGAGAAAGGCTTTCTTGGCTTTTTCAAGAAACAGGGCAGCAAGATTGAAAATATGAAGAACCGCTACGCCAAGGCTGAGGTAAATGTGCAGAAGATCACTACCTCCCTTCAGGATCACCAGATGCGTCTCATGAAGGATTCCGCAGTTCTGGAAAAAATGTATGCTCAGAACCTGAACTATTATAAAGAACTGACCATGTACATCCTTGCAGGAAAACAGAAGCTGCAGGAAGTACGGGAGGGAAAATTAAAAGATCTGGAGGCAAAAGCAGCAGTCAGCGGACTTCCGGAGGATGCGCAGGAAGCCAAGGATCTGGACAGTAAGTGCAATCGTTTCGAGAAGAAGCTGCATGATCTGGAACTGACCAGAACCATTTCCCTGCAGACAGCACCGCAGATTCGTCTGGTGCAGAACAATGACACCCTTATGGTAGAAAAAATCCAGACAACCATTGTAAATACCATTCCACTTTGGAAGAGCCAGATGGTGCTGGCACTTGGAATCGCCCATTCCACAGAAGCAGCCCAGGCCCAGCGCCAGGTAACAGACCTGACAAATGAACTTTTGAAGAAAAATGCGGAGGCACTTCACCTTGCATCCACAGAGACTGCCAGGGAATCTGAGCGCGGAATCGTGGATATTGAGACTCTGAAGCAGACCAATCAGGAGCTGATCGCTACTTTGGATGATGTCATGAATATTCAGAAAGAGGGCCGCGCCAAGAGAGCCCAGGCAGAACTGGAAATGCGCAAGATGGAAGAAGACTTGAAGAATAAATTGTTGGAAATCCAGCATTAAATTGCAAAGAAAACAGGCTCTGGAGCCTGTTTGAAAATACTTGCAGAATGCTGTGAAAATAACTGTACAGCAGGGGTGTCAGAGACATCCCTTTTGTGCCTTTTTGCATAGAAAAGTTTGATAAGCGCCTGCGGTGTAAAAGTGAACTGCAAAGAATGCTATCAGTGAACAGTAATCAAAGAATATCATGTTCATAATATATGGAGGAATTTCGTATGTACAGAGACCATACCAAAGTAATTCAGATAGGAAATAAGAAAATTGGAGGCGGAAATCCCATCCTGATCCAGTCTATGACCAATACAAAAACAGAGGATGTGCAGGCAACCGTAGAGCAGATCCTTGCCCTGGAGGCTGCTGGCTGCGACATTATCCGCTGTGCAGTGCCGACCATGGAAGCGGCAAAGGCTCTGAAAGAGATCAAAAAACAAATTCACATTCCGCTGGTAGCAGATATTCATTTTGATTATCGTCTTGCGATTGCGGCCATGGAGAACGGTGCCGACAAGATCCGTATCAATCCCGGAAATATTGGAAGCACAGAGCGTATCAAGGCAGTTGTAGATGTGGCGAAGGAGCGGAATATTCCCATCCGTGTTGGGGTAAACAGCGGTTCTCTTGAGAAAGAACTGGTGGAGAAATATCACGGTGTTACCGCAGAAGGTCTGGTAGAAAGCGCCCTTGACAAGGTGCACATTATTGAAGAGCTTGGCTACGACAATCTGGTGATCAGCATCAAATCTTCTGATGTTATGATGTGCGCCAGGGCTCACGAACTGATTGCGGAACAGACCAGTTATCCTCTCCATGTGGGAATTACAGAGGCAGGAACCCTTTATTCTGGAAATATCAAATCTGCCATAGGGCTTGGTATTATTTTATACCAGGGAATCGGTGACACGATCCGCGTCTCCCTGACTGGTGCCCCTCTGGAAGAGATAAAATCTGCCAGACGTATCCTAAAAACCCTTGGACTTCGCAAAGGCGGCGTGGAAGTAGTATCCTGTCCAACCTGCGGGCGCACCCAGATCGATCTGATCGGTCTTGCAAATAAAGTAGAAACTATGGTGCAGGATATCCCTCTTGACATTAAAGTAGCTGTTATGGGCTGTGTGGTAAACGGCCCGGGAGAGGCGAAAGAAGCCGATATCGGAATTGCAGGCGGCGTAGGTGTAGGTCTTCTGATCAAAGGCGGTGAGATTGTGAAGAAAGTGCCGGAAGACCAGCTGCTGGATACCTTGAGAGAAGAATTGATGAACTGGGATAGCAATAAGACACAGAAATGACAGAAGGTGTATATTCTATAAATGGAAAAAGAATTTTTTGACGTATTTCCAAACTTAAAATTAAAACAGGAATTAAGTGAACTTCTGGAAGAGGTGATCGTCACCAAGGTTGCCTGCAACTCTGCCAAAACCTGTGTCCGGGTTTACCTGAAAAGCGACCGCTGGATCCATAAAAAGCATATTTTCAGCCTGGAAGAGCAGATTCAGAGACAGTGCTTTCCTGGTCTTGAAGTGAGTGTGAAGGTAATCGAGAAGTTCCATCTGTCCAGACAGTACACGCCAAAGAATTTCCTGGATACCTACCGCTCCAGCATGGAACTGGAGCTTCGCAATTACAACATGCTGGAATACAATCTGTTCAAGCAGGCACAGATCACATTTCCAGAAGATGACTGCCTGAATATGGCACTTCCGGATTCTGTGATTTCCAGACAGAAAAGTGAGATACTTATTGAATATCTTCACAAAGTATTCTGCGAGCGTTGCGGAATGGACCTGAAAGTTTCTCTGGATTATGTGCAGACGGAGGAGAGCAGGTACCGCAAAAATGCAGCTATCCAGATCCGTCAGGAAGTAGCTAATGTGCTGAAGCATGCCAGACTTTCCACAGAAGAAGAGAGCGCAGCACCAGCTCCTGCAGCTGAGGAAAAAACAGGAAAAGAGGCCGCAGCCGGCAAGACATCCGCTGCCAGGTCGGAGAAGAAAGCAGAGGCAGCCAGTGAAAAGAAGCCTTTCGAGAAAAAGCCATTCGAAAAGAAAGGCAAATGGGGCGATTTCCGTGGTGGCTTCCGCAAGGATCCAAATCCGGACGTTATTTATGGAAGAGATTTCGAGGACGAGCCTATTCCATTGGAAAATATTGTGCAGGAAATGGGAGAGGTTATCATCCGCTGTCAGGTTATGGATGTGGAAACGAGAGAGATTCGAAATGAGAAGACCATACTGATTTTCCCAGTTACGGACTTCACAGATTCCATCACAGTAAAAATGTTCCTGCGCAATGAGCAGGTGCCGGAGATCAAAGAGCATGTGAAAAAAGGTGCCTTCCTGAAAATCAAAGGCGTTACTTCTATTGACCGTTTCGATGGTGAGCTTACCATAGGCTCCATCTCCGGAATTAAGAAAATCTCCGATTTCCGCAGCTCCAGAGTGGACACCAGCCCTCAGAAGCGTGTGGAACTTCACTGTCATACGAAAATGAGCGATATGGATGGTGTAACCGAGGCAAAAGCGCTGGTAAAACGTGCCTACGAGTGGGGGCATCCTGCCATTGCCATCACAGATCATGGTGTGGTGCAGGCTTTCCCGGAGGCAAACCATTGCTTTGATGCGTGGGGAGGCTGCGTGCCAAAGGATTCTGAGGTGCTTTACGGTATGGAGGCCTATCTGGTAGACGACTTAAAGGGTATGGTCACCAACCCGAAAAAACAGTCCCTGGACGGAAGATTCGTGGTTTTCGACATTGAGACCACAGGATTTTCCCCCCTTACCTGTAAGATCATTGAAATTGGTGCTGTATTGGTGGAAAATGGAAAGATCACAGATCGTTTTTCCACATTTGTTAATCCTCAGGTTCCAATTCCATTTCGAATTGAGCAGCTGACCAGTATTAATGACAGCATGGTTATGAATGCCCGTCCAATTGAAGAAATTTTACCGGAATTCCTGAAATTTTGTGAAGGAGCTACAATGGTAGCCCACAACGCAGATTTCGATATGAGTTTTATTATAGAGAATTGTAACCGCATGGGCATCCCAAATGATTTCACCTATGTGGATACGGTAGGTATGGCACGATTCCTGCTGCCTGCGCTGAACCGTTTTAAGCTGGATACCGTTGCCAAGGCAGTTGGCGTTTCCCTAGATCATCACCATCGTGCAGTTGATGACGCAGAGTGTACGGCACGTATTTTCGAGAAATTCGTGGGAATGTGCAGGGAAAGAGATATTACGGATGTAGACAAGCTGAATGAGCAGGGAAAGGTTTCCCCGGACACCATTAAGAAACTGCCTACTTACCATGCCGTTATTTTCATGCGGAATGAGACCGGCCGTATCAATCTGTACAAGCTGGTAAGCCAGTCCCATATCAAGTACTTTAACCACAGACCCCGTGTGCCAAAGAGCGTGTTTGAGGCACATCGGGAGGGACTTCTTATTGGAAGTGCCTGCGAGGCTGGTGAGCTTTACCAGGCTCTTTTGCGCAATGCACCGGAGCAGGAAATCGCAAGGCTGGTAAGCTTTTATGATTATCTGGAAATCCAGCCCCTTGGGAACAATATGTTCATGGTGGAGGATGAAAAGAATGATACGATTCATTCGAAAGAGGATCTGATTGAGATCAACAAAAAAATTGTAAAGCTTGGTGAACAGTTTAACAAGCCGGTTGTTGCTACCTGTGACGTTCACTTTATGGATCCCCAGGATGAAATCTACCGTCGTATTATCATGGCTGGAAGCGGCTTCAAGGATGCCGACAATCAGGCACCTCTTTATCTTCGCACTACTGAGGAAATGCTGGAGGAGTTTTCCTATCTGGGAAGCGAGAAGGCAGAGGAAGTGGTAATTACAAATACAGTGAAGATTGCGGATATGATAGAGAAAATGTCACCGATCCATCCGGATAAATATCCGCCGGTTATTGAGAATTCTGACCAGGACTTAAAGGATATGTGTTTCCAGAAAGCCCATGAAATGTATGGTGAAGTGCTTCCCAAGATCGTAGAAGACCGTCTGGACAAAGAGCTGAATTCCATTATTTCCAATGGATATGCGGTGATGTATATTATTGCCCAGAAGCTGGTGTGGAAGTCCAATGCAGATGGTTATCTGGTGGGCTCCCGAGGGTCTGTAGGTTCTTCTTTAGCGGCTACCATGTCTGGTATTACAGAGGTAAATCCTCTGCCACCCCATTATCTGTGCCCCAATCCGGAGTGTAAGTACAGTGACTTTGATTCTCCGGAGATCAAGGCTTTTTCCGGTATGGCGGGATGCGATATGCCAGACAGGATCTGTCCAAAGTGCGGCACCAGGATGACCAAACAGGGCTTTGACATTCCCTTTGAGACCTTCCTTGGATTCAAAGGAGATAAGGAGCCTGATATTGACCTGAACTTCTCAGGAGAGTATCAGTCCAATGCCCATCATTATACAGAGGTTATATTCGGAAAAGGTCAGACCTTCAAGGCGGGAACCATCGGTACCCTTGCGGATAAAACCGCATTCGGATATGTAAAGAACTATTTTGAAGAGCGGGGACAGCACAAGCGTTCCTGCGAGATCAACCGTATTGTACAGGGGTGTACCGGTATCCGGCGAAGCACCGGACAGCATCCTGGCGGAATTATTGTACTCCCAATGGGAGAGGAAATAGAGAAATTTACCCCGGTCCAGTACCCGGCGAACGATTCCAGCAGTGGATTTATCACCACCCATTTTGACTACCATTCCATTGATGGAAACCTGCTGAAGCTGGATATTCTGGGACACGATGATCCCACCATGATCCGTACCCTTGAGGATATGACAGACCTGAATGCAAGAGAGGTTCCTCTTGATGACAAGGCGGTTATGTCACTTTTTGCCAGTACAGAAGCTCTTGGAATTGATCCGAAGGATATCGGCGGCTGCAAGCTTGGCTGTCTGGGAATTCCAGAATTTGGTACTGATTTCGCCATGCAGATGCTTGTGGATACCAAGCCGAAATATTTTTCTGATCTGGTCCGTATTGCCGGACTTTCCCACGGTACGGATGTATGGCTGGGAAATGCGCAGACACTGATCGAAGAGGGAAAAGCTACTATTTCCACGGCAATCTGTACCCGAGATGATATTATGATCTACCTGATCGGTCAGGGTGTGGAAAGTGGTCTTGCCTTTACTATTATGGAGAGCGTCCGTAAAGGAAAAGGTCTCCGGGATGAGTGGATCACCACTATGAAAGAACACGGCGTTCCGGACTGGTACATCTGGTCCTGCAAAAAAATCAAATACATGTTCCCGAAAGCCCATGCGGCAGCTTACGTTATGATGGCATACAGAATCGCCTGGTTCAAGGTATTCCAGCCGCTGGCTTATTACGGTGCATATTTCAGTATCCGTGCCACAGCTTTTTCCTATGAACTGATGTGTATGGGAAAAGAAAAGCTGGAGTTTTATATGGCAGAGATACGCAAGAAAGGGGACGCTGCATCCAAAAAAGAGCAGGATACCCTGAAAGATATGCGTATTGTCCAGGAAATGTATGCAAGAGGTTATGATTTTATGCCCATTGATATTTACCGGGCGAAGGCACATCGTTTCCAGATCATAGAAGGAAAACTGATGCCGTCCATTGATTCTATAGAAGGTCTTGGAGATAAGGCGGCAGATGCTGTAGTGGATGCTGCTGTACAGGGAAGATTTCTTTCCAAGGATGATTTCCGTGACAGGACCAAGGTCAGCAAGACCGTAATTGATCTGATGGATAAACTTGGATTATTTGGAGATATTCCACAATCCAATCAGATTTCATTGTTTGATTTCTAACGCTGGTTAAATAAGAGTAATATGAATTTAGGAGGTTCCATGAAAACAGAAGAACTGCGCTACCTACAACGTCTGGCGGAGCTCTACCCCACTATCGGGAAGGCTTCTACAGAGATCATCAATCTGCAGGCGATCTTGAATCTTCCGAAAGGAACCGAGCATTTTCTGACGGACATTCATGGGGAATGGGAGGCGTTTTCCCATGTGCTGAAGAATGGATCCGGTGCGGTGCGAAGCAAAATCGAGGATGTATTTGGATATACGCTTGGGAAGCGGGAAAAGCAGGAACTGGCTACTTTGATCTATTATCCAAAAGAGAAGACAGAGCAGGTAAAGCGGACCGAGAAGCATATGGAAGACTGGTATAAAATTCAGCTGTACCGCCTGATCGAGGTGAGCAAACGGGCAGCCAGTAAGTATACCCGTTCTAAAGTACGCAAGGCACTTCCGAAAGATTTTGCTTATGTCATAGAAGAACTGATCACGGAAAAGGCGGAGCTTCATGACAAGGAATCCTACTATAATGAGATCATTCAGACAATCATCCGGATCGGCAGGGCAGAAGAATTTATCTGTGCGATCGCAGATCTGATCCAGAGG
>OHJX01000765.1_pt1 | contig 10813 bp, 10 predicted proteins | sample 1568671 | NCBI WGS metagenome assembly OHJX01 (sample SAMEA3879589, study PRJEB24766) | human gut metagenome | biome: human-associated habitat; feature: feces | place: USA | collected 1985/1987 | reverse complement strand
ACATGTCGTAAATTTCACCTGTCGCCGTTTTTTTCCCGTGAAACTGCTTGCCGTACCAAGATCCCATTCCAGTTTCTGAAAAAGGCACGTCTTCAGTGATAGGTGTATATGTTTTTCCTAGCACGCGATATGGGCGCAATGTTCCAGACTTAAAGGGCTCAATACGAGGTTGAGCATCAGCACCATCTGCCTGATAGGAGGAAGGTGGGCCATCGTTTTGAAAGTATTTGCCCGACTGCTGGCTAGTTGAACAAGCGGTGAGTAGTAAAGGAATCGCGAGTAATAAAGGGAGTGTGTAACGCATCAAGACCTCTTCACTAGCCCGTGTGTGCTAGCCACACGAAAAAAAACGAGAAAAACGGTGCCCCAACTAAAACTAACGATGCTGTGCAGTTTCTGTAGAAATTGACAACAAGATACCAGAGCAAATTCCCAAAATCATCAAGGCGGTACCGCCATAACTCATAAAGGGTAGGGGGACGCCCACCACAGGTAGAATGCCACTCACCATACCCATGTTAACGAAGGTATAGGTGAAGAAAATCGTTCCAATTGCACCTGCAACAAGGCGAGAAAAGCGATTTGTGGCATAAGCAGCGATGTAAAAGCTTCGACCGATCAAAATAGTATATAAGATGAGCAAAATAACATTGCCTACAAAACCAAACTCTTCACTATAGACGGCAAATAAGAAGTCGCTTGTTCGCTCTGGAATGAAGTCCAAATGTGCTTGCGTTCCTTCCATCCACCCTTTCCCAGAGAAACCGCCAGAACCGATGGCAATGAGGGCTTGATTAATATGAAAGCCCTTACCTAATGGATCCCGAGAGGGATCTAATAAGGTCAGAATACGCTCTTGCTGGTAGTCATGTAGGAACGTCCAAATAAAGGGCAAAGAGAAGAGGAAGGCTAGGACAGCGCTCACAATCACCTTAGCATTGAGCCCAGCGAAGAAAATGACAGCAAGTCCAGAAATAGCCACCAAAATAGCAGTCCCTAAGTCTGGTTGTTTCAAAATCAAAGCTACAGGAATACAGAGCAACACCAAAGCAAACAGATGATCCCAGAAGCAAGTTGCTTCTCCTCGCTTTTGATAGTACCACGCGAGCATGAGTGGGGTGGTGAGCTTCATGATTTCGGAAGGTTGAATACGGATACCGACATTGAGCCAGCGTGTAGCACCTTTCACAGTAATGCCAAAGAAATGAGTGGCGAGTAGCAAGACGCATCCTACAATAAATAAAGGGACAGCAACCTTAGAGAACCATTTGGCAGGGGTGTTCATCACTATAAACATCACAAGAGCGGCAACTGCTAAATTTCGGATTTGATCTTCCATACGCCATGGCATGCTATAGCTTGCAGAAAACAGCGCAATAAACCCAATCGTACTGACGAGCACCACTACCGACAAAATGACAATATCAACATGCGCGAGTCGATGAAAGAGTCCTCTCAATATCTGTTTGAGGGCGAAGGAAAATTGATCAATCATGGTGCTTTCCTTCTAGGGGGTGTTGGTGTAGTAATGATTACCTGATTTTTTACATGCGCAGGAGGAGGAAGTCCAAGGGAGTTTTCTCCTGTGAGCCAATACTGTAAAGCAGCCTTTGCAATAGGTGCAGCAGCCTGAGCTCCAAACCCTCCATTTTCCACTAGAACTGCAAGAGCAATTTTAGGGTTATGCGCGGGTGCAAACGCTATAAACAAGGCGTGGTCTTGCTGTTTTTTGCGCAAAACTTTGGTTTTGAAGTTTTCATCTTGAGCAACGGAGACAACTTGGGCGGTCCCTGTTTTTCCTGCTACCTCGAAGGGGAATTTCGCAAAAACAGATCGTCCTGTCCCGATTTTGGTTACATCAACCATCCCGTCAATGACTGTATCCAAATGGCTGGGTTTTAGAGGAATTGTTGCCGTTGGATCTTTGTCCACAAGCGTAACTAAGCGAGTCCAAGGATCAGTCATCCCCTTGACCAAATGCGGGGTCATCACGATACCTCGATTTGCAAGCGTTGCCACTGCATGTGCGAGTTGTAGCAAAGTAAAGCTATTGTATCCTTGTCCAATACCGATCGAAGGGGTATCTCCTAAAACCCAAGGACGCTTAAAGCGCTCTTCTTTCCATTGGCGGCTAGGCAAAATACCAGCTTGTTCCCCAATGAGATCAATCCCTGTTTTTTGACCAAACCCCCAAGGTTTCATAAAGTCGTGAATTTTGTCGACCCCCATCTTCGTAGCAAGCCAATAGTAGTAGACGTCTGAAGACATAGCGATCGATCGTCGCATATTTAAGAGACCTTTAGGTACTCCACTCGCATCACGGAATTTATGATTTCCGAGCATGAAAACCCCGGTGTCGTTGAGGACATAGTCCGCCGAGACGGTACCAGTGCTTAACCCAGCAAGGGCCATGAAGGGTTTATAAGTCGAACCTATCGGATAAGTCCCTCGCATAGCTCGGTTAAAAAGAGGTTTATCTTCCGAAGTATTCAGTTCGTTCCAGGAGACAGGATCAATGCCACCTGGAAATAGATTGGGATCATATGTTGGCATTGAGACAAAAGCTAAAATTTCGCCAGTCTTTGGTTCGATAGCAATGAGCGCCCCTTTTTCTTTTCCAAACTTATCCTCAATTACACGTTGAAGATTCATATCAATGGATAGATGTAGATCTTTGCCTGGAGCAGGAGGCGTCAAACCTAAAGAACGTACGGCGTGGCCCCCAGCCGTAATTTCGAGGGTTTCATGCCCAGGCGTTCCGTGCAAAGCAGTTTCGTAGCTGCGTTCTAAGCCAACCTTACCAATATTGCGCTCACCATCGTAGTTATCTAGTGTCCCCTCAAGTTTTAAGCGTCTCTGGTCGCTTTGAGAAAGCGAGCCAATGTAGCCCAAGAAATGACTACCCGTCGCCCCCTGAGGATAGAAACGATATTGGCGTTGATTAATTTCTACCCCAGGGAAACGCCAAGCTTGTCCCAAAAAAATAGCGACTTCTTGTTCGGTTAACCCTTGTCGGAGCGGGATGGAATCGTAACGCTGAAGGTCTTCGCGTAGACGATTGAAGCGGCGAATATCTGCTGGTGTAATCTGGAGAATTTTCCCAAGTTCAGCAATTGTATCGCTCATATTCTTGACTTTGTCAGGTGTGATTTCGATGGAGTAGACCTTTTTGTTTTGGGCGAGAATTTCATTATTTCGGTCGTATATCAGGCCACGCGTACCCTGAAGCGTAACTGTGACTGTACGGTTTCTTTCTGCTTTAGCTACATAAGAAGTCTGGTTGATGATCTGTAGCCAGGCAAAACGGCAGACTAGAAGACTAAAGAAGAAGATGACAAGACCGTAAAGAAAGAGCAAGCGCTTTCTAAACGGTTTAACGTCAAAATCATCTTTTTGAAAGTCTAAGGCCATGATATTTATGGGTCAAAGAGGCTTAAGAGTTGTTATCGGACTTGGAACGGTGCTCTGGCCAGGAGAGGATGGCTCCCCAGAAGACCCAAAGAATACCGCCTGTAATGCTTTGCAAGAACCAAATAGGATCCGGCCAAAGCCCGTCTAACCAAAGGCGTACTAAGAGAACAATTACCTGAGAGATGAATAGGAACGGAACGATGTGTAACGTCTGTCCTAAACCGTTGAACCATGGGATGCGGCGATGGAAGGAATAGGCAAGATAGGAGAGGACAACATAACCCAAAGCTTGTTGTCCTAGAACACTGCCGTTATGTGCATCCATGAGGATTCCGCAGATAAAGGCAATGAGCATTCCCACATGTCGAGGATACCGAATTGTCCAGTAGACGAGTGTTAGCGCCAAAAAATCAGGCAGCCAAACTTCGTTGAAAGAGTCGGTAATCAAATTCAATACATAACTCAGAACAAAGGTAAAGACTATCCACAAGGGGCTAATCGGCTTATGGATACTATTCCCATGAAAAGAGTGATGCGGGTTGAGTTGAAGAAAAGACATTACCGACCTGCCCTACGCTTGATATTATTGACCTGCTGTTGTTCTGCTTCATCGAGTTCTTGGGTGGGGTTTGGGTTCACCAAAATCACCACGACAAACTGCAAAGTGTGGTCTGCGTATGTCGGGTTAACCGACACAGTCTTATACGTTTCTCCAGCCTCAAAATGGGTATCTTTAATTGTTCCTACCAGAATATCTTTGGGATAGACATGATCCAGACCAGATGTAATGAGACGATCACCTGGCAAAATGTCACTTGTCGGGGGGACAAATTTCAAATCCATCAAGTTGTCGCCATTACCATGAAGAACAAAAAAGTCTCCAGTGCGCTCATTTCGCACAGAAATTTGCTGGCGGTGGTCGGTTAAAAGTGTCACCTCAGCTTGGCGAGCCGTCACTCTAGAGATTAAACCCAACACACCTTGCGAACTCAGTACGGGCATTCCCATTTGTACGCCAACGGTTTCGCCAACATTGATCTTGATACGACGCGTGAAGTGATCGGAAACTCGACCAATTACTTCTGCAGTTACGGTTTTATCGGCAAAACGAGGCACTGCGTTCAGTAATTGACGCAGTTCGGTATTTTCTTTTTGCAATTCACGAAAGCGCACATTCTCCAAGGCTAAGGTTTTGTTTTCAAGCGTGAGTTCATTTACCGTTGAAGTAAGCCTTGCTTTACTCACAAAATAGCCTTCAGAGTGATGCAACCACTCGCCAGGGATGGAAAGCAGCGAGACGAGTGGCGTTGTCACTGAGACAACCGTGCTACGAAAACCATCTAACGACTTCAATCGCCCATCTACGAGGATTAAAACAACGCAGATAAAGACGAAGAGAATAAAACGGATTCGAGCTGAAACGCCTTGTCTAAATAGCGGTGGAGGACCGTACTCCATGACACCTCCCTAGCCCGAGGTAAAGGCAGTATGCAATTTGTCCATATTTTCTAATGCAATACCGCAACCCTTCACCACACAATTAAGTGGTTCTTCTACAATGTGTACAGGCAAACCGGTTTCTTCTTTTAAGAGCTGATCAAGGTCGCGTAACAGAGCGCCACCCCCTGTGATCATCAGACCGTGTTCGGCGATGTCGGCGCCAAGTTCTGGAGGTGTTTTTTCCAGCGCGTTTTTAACTGCCACCACAATCTGATTAAGAGGTTCTTGAAGAGCTTCCAAAATTTCGTTGGAGTGTACAGTAAATGTGCGTGGTACGCCTTCAGCAATGTTTCTTCCCTTCACTTCGATTTCTTTCACTTCTGAGCCAGGGAAAGCGGAGCCGATTTCTTTTTTGATCATTTCGGCGGTCGGTTCACCAATCAACATACCGAAGTTACGGCGAATGTAGTTGATAATAGCTTGGTCAAATTTGTCGCCACCAACGCGAACAGAACCAGCATAAACCATCCCGCCTAAGGAGATCAGGCCAACTTCAGTGGTACCACCGCCAATGTCTACGACTAAGGAACCAGCGGCCTCATTTACAGGTAAACCTGCACCAATAGCAGCGGCCATAGGTTCTTCAATCAAATAGACTTCAGAGGCGCCAGCAGCCAAGGCACTTTCTTTAATTGCTCGGCGTTCAACTTGGGTAGAACCGCAAGGCACGCAGATAATGATGCGTGGGGACGGAGCGAAAAGGCGAGACGGGCTGGCCATGCGAATAAATTGTTTGAGCATTTGCTCGGTTACGGTGAAGTCGGCGATCACACCATCCTTCATCGGGCGAATCGCATTGATATTGCCAGGAACGCGACCCAACATCTGCTTGGCAGCTTTACCAACAGCATGAATGGTCGTTTTGCCATTAGGACCGCCTTCCTGACGAATAGCAACCACACTAGGCTCATTAAGGACAATACCTTTGCCACGCATGTAAATCAGAGTATTCGCCGTACCTAAGTCAATGGCGAGATCGTTTGAAAAGTAATTACGGAAAAAGCCGAACATTTTGTGGTTACCGTCTTCTGCAGGATAAGAGGGAGGTTTAGGGCTGTTGTTGAGAGAATAAAAACTCACCACTACAGCCTCAGGGTCATCATCTTGCCGATATAGCAATGCAATAGCAACCCCAAGAATAATCTTTAATGATAAACTAACTAATCTCTTAATGCTGATGAGAAGTCTGCTTAGCAAACATTCTGTTGTGTTGGAGTGTTTCAGACTCTGCTTCAGTGTTTCATTTCCTCCGTCGATTTCAAGATAAAGAAGAGCACTATGCCTTTAACTATGGACGACATACACCGAATCGCTGATTTGGGTTGTATTGATATTACAGACGAACAAGCCAAAGTGGTTCAAGGTGAACTCAACGATATTTTCCAGATGATTGAACGCATCGCTAGCGTAGACACCGATGGTGTTGCGCCGATGCCTAATCCTCATGATGGCGTACAACGCTTACGCGAAGACGTGGTCACGGAGACCAACCAACGCGAAGCAAATATGCAGAACGCTCCCGAGCAGGAAGCGGGTTGTTTCCTTGTGCCTCGCGTGATTGAGTAACAAGAAAGTACATTTCTTGACTTAATTTTTAGGGATTCACCTCCATGATTCTTAGGGTAGAGGTTCATTGTTTTACGAGAGGCTCTGCCCCACGCTCTCCTTCTCCAAGGGAAGAGGTTTGTTTGAAATGAAAGATGTAACGTATAGCTCCATTAGCGAACTCTCTACACTGTTGCAAACCAAGCAGGTTTCTTCAGTGGAGTTGGCTCAGCATTTTTTGGACCGTATCGAAAAATATGCGCATTTGAATGCCTTCTTGGATGTGCGCCCAGAAGAGACGTTTGCCCAAGCTCGCGCGGCAGATGAACGCATTGCCAATGGAACAGCTGGGGTACTTACGGGTATTCCTCTGGCACATAAAGATATTTTCGTAACTAAAGAGTGGGCTTCTACCGCCGCCAGCAAGATGTTGGAAGGCTATATGAGTCCGTTCGATGCGACTGTAGTTGAGAAGTTAAAATTAGCAGGGATGGTCTGCTTAGGCAAACTCAATTGTGACGAATTCGCCATGGGTTCTGGTAATGAAAATTCCGCCTACGGCAAGGTTTACAACCCTTGGGATGCTAACGCAGTCCCTGGTGGCTCTTCGGGAGGATCCTCTGCGGCGGTTGCGGCGGGCTTAGCTCCTATTGTTACGGGTACTGATACTGGTGGTTCTATTCGTGAACCCGCGGCCTTTACTGGTGTAACTGGGATGAAGCCTACTTATGGTCGTCCTTCTCGTTGGGGGATGATTGCTTTTGCTTCGTCTTTGGATACAGCTGGTCTTTTAGGTCACTCTGCCGAAGATTGTGCCCGTGTATTGGGCAGTATGGTGGGGTTTGATGAAAAAGATTCCACCTCGGTTAACGAACCAGTAGAAGATTTCATGCGCTTACTTCAGACAAGCGTGAAGGGTTTGAAACTTGGCGTGCCACGTAAGTGGTTGGGCGATGGTCTTGATCCCGAATTGCGTGAATCCATCTTAAACGCGATTGATTTCTATCGCTCTGAGGGCATGGAAATCGTCGACATCGACTTGCCGATGGCTGAATTGGGTGTACCAGTCTACTACGTGGTAGCCTGTGCTGAAGCAAGCTCTAATTTGTCTCGTTTTGATGGTGTGCGCTATGGCCACCGTGCTAAGGATTACACCGATATAGTCGATATGATCAAGAAGTCCCGTAATGAAGGCCTAGGCTCAGAGCCTAAGCGCCGCATTATGATTGGTACCTATGTGTTGTCGCACGGGTATTACGACGCATATTATTTGAAGGCGCAGCGTGTGCGTCGTCTGATTTCTGAAGAATTCCAACGCGTCTTCCAGACAGTGGATGCCATTATTAGCCCTGTGGTCACGGGTACAGCTTATGACTTTGGTGCGAATGCAGATCCAGTGTCTGCTTACCTCTCTGACCTTTATACCGTTCCAACCTCGCTCGTTGGCTTGCCTGGAATTGCACTTCCTTCGGGACTGCACTCCAATGGCCGTCCTTTGGGGTTCCAATTCATCGGTGCTAGCTTCTCTGAAGCAAAACTCTTGCAGTTAGGTGCTGCATGGCAACGTGAAACGGACTGGCATACAAAGCATCCAGCTGGGTACTAATTTCAAGGATTGGAGATAAACATGCAATGGGAAGTGGTTATTGGGCTTGAAACCCATGTTCAGTTATCGACGAAATCCAAGATTTTCTCGGGCGCTGCTCGTCATTTTGGTGACGATGCGTGGATCTTGCGCTACCAGGTTGCTTGCCTGTATTGAATCGTAATGCCGTGGATAAGGCTATCCGTTTCGGTCTTGCTATTGAAGCAGAAGTAGCTAAACATTCGGTATTTGATCGGAAAAATTATTTCTACCCAGACTTACCCAAAGGCTATCAGATTAGTCAATTTGAGCAACCAGTGGTAATTGGTGGAAAACTCTCTTTCTTGGTGGAGCCAAAAAACGGTGACGCATATGTAAAGACCGTGAACTTGACCCGTGCTCACTTGGAAGAGGATGCAGGGAAGTCTATTCATGGTTTGGTGCAGGGATGCTCAGGTATTGACTTGAATCGCGCTGGAACACCTTTACTTGAAATTGTGACGGAACCTGAATTCCGGTCCTCGGCAGAGGCCGTGGGATACGCAAAAACCTTGCACGCATTGGTTGTTTGGCTTGGAATTTCTGATGGCAACATGCAAGAAGGAAATTTCCGCTGTGACGCCAACGTTTCCGTGCGTCCTGTTGGTCAAAAAGAGTTCGGTACGCGTTGCGAAATTAAGAACCTTAACTCGTTTAAGTTCTTGCAAGAAGCAATTGATTACGAGGTTCGCCGCCAGATTGAGTTGATTGAAGATGGTGGTACTGTGATTCAGGCAACCCGCCTCTTTGACCCTGAGAAAGGGGAAACGCGGCAGATGCGCTCGAAGGAAGATTCGATGGACTATCGTTACTTCCCAGACCCCGATCTGCTTCCGCTTATTATTAGCCAGGAGTGGATTGATAGCGTCAAGGCTAGTATGCCAGAATTACCCTCTCATTTGCGTAAGCGCTTCTGTGAAGAGTACGAACTTTCCGAGTACGATGCTTCAGTACTGACGGCATCGCGTGATATTGCTGACTATTACTGTGAATTGGCAGAAATCTGCCCAGATAAGAAGTTGGCCGCCAACTGGGTGACGGGTGAACTTTCAGCCGCCATGAAGGAAGATGAGGCCATGACTTTCGCAACAGCTCCAGTTCGTCCTAAAGACTTAGCAGCTATCATTGAGCGCATTAGTAAGGGCGTGGTCAATAACAAAGGGGCAAAACAGCTCTTCACAGAAATTTGGACTAATGGCTCAGCTGATATCGATTCTTTGATTGAAAAGTTAGGATTGAAGCAGATTTCTGATACAGGGGCTTTGGAAGCCATTGTGGATGAAGTGATTGCCAATAATCCTAAGTCTGTTGAAGAGTTTAAGGCTGGTAAAGAAAAGGCTTTGAACGCTTTAGTTGGCCAATGTATGAAGGCGACCCGCGGTAAGGGGAACCCTTCCCAGTTGAACGAACTTCTGCGTAAGAAATTAGCCTAAGTTTCCAAGAAAACAAAACAGGGGTGTTGCACGAATCCTGGACTTTCGCAACCCCCCTTTTTTACGAAGAGTAATCTTTTTAAGCACCGTAGCGAGCACGATAAGCCGCCACGGCCTCCTGGAACTGAGCAATGCGTTTTGCCCGTTCAGAGGTGCCTTGCATAAAGCTTAATAAGTCATTGAGCGTGATAATCGAAACAACGTTAAATCCAAAGGTCTGTTCGACATTTTGTACGGCCGAGGTTTCGGTTAGCATAATGGCATCGCCTCCTTTCTCCATACGATCCAAGGCGATCAATACGCCGGCGGTTTTGGCGCCAGCGTTGTCGATAATCTTGACAGATTCACGCACCGATGTCCCTGCAGAGATCACATCATCAATGATGACCACACGACCTTGCAAGGGAGCCCCCACGATTACACCGCCTTCGCCATGATCTTTTGCTTCTTTACGGTTAAAAGCCCAAGGAACATCTTTGCCAAGACGTGCTAAATTCATAGCAACGCTAGCGGCAAGAGGAATGCCTTTATAGGCGGGACCAAAAACCATGTCGAAAGCAATAAGTCCTTCTTTTTCTGCGGCTAATAGCGTCTTAGCGTAGAAAAGTCCCAAGGTATCGAGCAACTTACCAGTGTTAAAGAGACCAGCGTTAAAGAAGTATGGGGAGAGACGGCCTGCCTTCGTTTTGAATTCTCCAAAACGTAAAACATTGGCTTCGAGAGCGAACTCAATAAAATCGTGTTGAATGTTAGACATAAGTACTCCAGAAGAACGCGTGCCTGGCATTGTACAGCAGTCTCTGTCGCAAAGGTGCTACTAGGGAAGAGTCTTTTAGATCATAATGATAGATATGCCTTCATTTTGATCGTAAATGTGAAGATAAAGAGATATACGATGACGAACTTATTACGCGTGGCGTCTTTTAACGCTAATGGCATTCGTTCAGCGAATACCAAAGGTTTTTTTGATTGGTTTTTAAAGCAAAACATTGATGTTTTGTGCGTACAGGAACTTAAGGCTCAGGAAGCAGACATTCCAGCAGTCCTCCAGTCAATTCCAGGATACTATTCTTACTTCCATTGTGCTCAGAAACGCGGGTACTCTGGTGTTGGAATTTGGACGAAAAAACAACCGTTGAACGTGACCTATGGGTTAGGGGTAAAAGAGTTTGACGCAGAAGGGCGCTATATTGAGGTCGATTTAGGTACGCTTACGCTTGCTTCAAGCTACTTCCCGAGTGGCACCTCGGGCGACGATCGTCAGGAACTGAAATACCGCTTTCTTGACCGGATGCGCAAT
>OHJX01000759.1_pt1 | contig 10859 bp, 9 predicted proteins | sample 1568671 | NCBI WGS metagenome assembly OHJX01 (sample SAMEA3879589, study PRJEB24766) | human gut metagenome | biome: human-associated habitat; feature: feces | place: USA | collected 1985/1987 | reverse complement strand
GGCTCTCCGGCGGCGGTGTCCGGCGATGATCTCATATCCGCCGCCCTCACGGGGCCGCACCAGGGCGGGCTGGTGTACGCCGCCAGCCTTGACGGAGGACACAAGTCCCTGCATCTCCACATCATCCCGGACGCCGAACGGGTGGTTCTGGAATGGGTGGAGCTCCGACAGGTCCAGATAGACGATCTCCTCCTTTTTTCCACGGGAGGCGTCTTTAAGCTGGGGCGGCTGCTCCGGCGCGGGCGGGGGCGGGGCCGGGTCCTCCTTGGCCGGGCCGGGCTTGCTCTGCCTGGGGGCCTTGGCCGACTTACCAGGGCCCCCACCGCCGGGGGCCTGTTTCTCCGCCTTGGGCGGGCGGCCCTTGCGCTTGGGCTTGTCCCCTTGGGCCGGGGCCGCCTGCTGCTCCGGCCCAGCGCCCGCCCGGACGGACGACAGGTCGATCACCTTAACAGGAACACCCGGCTTTTTATCTTCTGCCACTTTTTTTGACCTCCTTTTTCCATCGTTGTATATGAAAACGCCGCCCATAGTCTCACTTGGGCGGCGTTTTCAACAATTTGCTTTTCATTTCTAATTTAATATGATATAATGTAATTAAATTTTCCAATTTCGTACAAAGGAGAAAAATATGTCTATTGGAAGAAAACCTACTGTCTTTGTCAGTTCAACTTGCTATGATCTCAAGCAAATCAGGACAGATATAAAGGGATTTTTTGAGGAACAATTAAAATACGATATTTTGCTTTCCGAATATTCTACATTTCCTTTGGACCCTAATATTGGAACATTGAATAATTGTCTGCGGGTGGTTGATGAACGAGCCGATATATTTATTTTAGTTGTGGGGTGTCGCTATGGAAGTGTAACTGAAACTGGACGCTCTATAACTAACATGGAATATTTAAGAGCAAAGGCAAAAGGTATTCCTATATATGCTTTTGTTGATAAAAAAATATTGAGTGTATTATCATTGTGGAAAGACAATCCAAACGCAGATTTCCGATCCACTGTTGACACCCCAAAACTTTTTGAATTTGTTGATTCATTTCGCGGCAATGATGGAATTTGGTCATTCGGGTTTGAAACAGCACAGGATATTATTGATACATTAAGAACCCAACTTGGCTACTTATTTTATGATAGCCTAGCATATAGGCAAAGAACGATTTCAAAAAAATTAAGCAAAAAGGTTCTTAGTTTGGACGGTATTTGTTTTCAAACAGTTTTGCTCCGCCCTGTGGCGTGGGAGTATAAACTTTTTGGGCAGATACTTGCTACAAAATTAAATGAGTTATCAGACAAAAGACGTGATTTCAAATATAGCTTTACTCTTGCCACTTCAATACGTCTACAAACATTTGATGAATTGTTCAATTATATGACTTCTAAAATAAATCAACTTTTGCGAAGCATTAGTTACATATCGACGTTAATCTATGAAACAATACCTGACGCATTTGGCGCTCCAGGTGTTGAGGGTGATCCAGACTATATAATCTATGCAGCTAATAAACTTGTAGAAATATACAGTTCAATAATTGATTGGTCATTAGACTTTAACGCTATTATGACTGATGAAGATTTTAGTGGCCTTGCTAAGTCATTTTCTAAAATGTGCAATGTAACACTATGTGATATAGAAAAATTTTCAAATGACTTTTGTGAAATGGTGGATAAAATTCCGAATGATATTACCGAAAAAAGTTCACCTATGAAGTTTAATATCACTCTATCTTTAAGTGAACCCAATACAACTGACTTTTACGATGAAATAAGAAAATTACAACAAAAATTTGGAATTCCCGCACTTGATACAGATTAGTTCTGGATAAATCCTCTTGCCGACGGCCAGCAAACCGTTGATATGACTGGATTTTTTGAAGTCCTATAATTACACTCGGACCAATTGCATCTTCCTTACAGCATAGATATTCTCTCTTTTTATTAATTGTCTTCAAAAAAGTTTTGAAAAATATTTCTTTTTCCAAGATCGCGGGCGTCTCCACAAATTCACAAATTTGATTCTTCATAAAATCTAAAAATAATTCATAGACCTTTTGAAGTGTATCCGGTGTCCATTCCACATCCAGAACTGCAATAGCATATTGAAATACTTTCTGCCAATCCTCAAAAATCTCATAAGGCTGAAAGTAAATTCCATAAGAATAAATTGGATTATTTTCAATTATATTTAAATCATTGATACTGAATATATTGATATCCCTAACTCCAATCTGCTCATTTCTGTAAGCTGCCGAACCAGCTGCCAATCGAACCTTTTTACCGCCTTCCACTAAGAGGAAATATCCGTCGCCATCATTTTCAGGCAACACTCCAATAATTCGTCTTCCCTTTAAATCGTTTAGCCAATAGGAGTTAATCGTTACCTGTCTGCCATATAATCGGGGGGCTTCACGCTCCATCCATATTTCTACCGCACTCTGCATCCACAGACATCTGTTATCTTCATATTCCAATCCCAGTCCCAGACAGCATACTTCCAACATATCGTCTGCTTGGGTAAACTGAAACTGCTGTAAAGCATACAACCGTTCAAAGCAAAATGTGTGATAAGTGATTATCCAGGCGACATGCTCTGAAAAACACTTCTTTTTTTCCTGTTCTGCTAAATTCTGCAGAATAAAAGCCTGGTAATCAAAATCCTTATTAGTAAGAATATTATTATACACAAGATTTTGAACTTTCCTGATTTGATCCATAAAAACCTTTGTCTGTGGATTGGCGCCAAAAATACAGTATATTTCAAGGATATCCTCCGGATTTGTCCCTTCTGCTTCTTCCTTCAATTCCGCTATACGCAATGGAAAGTCTTTTAAAAGGCATTGCAAACTATTAATTCCGCTGACTGATATTCGGTCTGTTTCATCATCTTTGATCGCAATAAGATAAGTAAATAAAACACCTGTATGTTCCAGCATATTTTTTACCTCACATCATATTTTATCATCAGTTTAAGATATTTTTTTCAAAAAACATACAATAATTTGCAGGTAACTAATTGTGTCAACTATATTTGTCCGCGTTTTGTCATATAACTATATGTCTGTTCTGACTTTCAGCCTGTAGCGGACAGAATTGCTCCCCATTCTTCTGATTTCTTTACTATCTCAATATTGATATCAGAAATTTCCGGGATTGTTCATATCTCCGATTAATTCTAAAAAGCCAGAAAATTAGCAGTTATTTACTGGATTATTTCCAATTCACGATTTATATTCCCTAAATTCTGAATTTTTATTATGCTCAACCCCCTGCTTAATTCTCCTATAGATCCTCATCCGTAACACCTCATTCTGATTCAGATTGTATTAACAATATCCTGGTTCATAAGACATAAAATACAGCCAGTTATTTTTACCGCGATATTTATATCCCAGTGTTTTGATTATTTTTCTCTGCTTCGCTGATAATTCTTCCCGGTTTCCCCAGTAGCAGGTAAGATTGTGCTGATTAAACATTGCATATTCCACCGACAAATTCATCCGCTCCTGTATAGTCAGCATCACAAAGCTGTTAAAAGCATCATATCCTTCATAGACCGAAATACAATAACAGTCTCCGCCTTTTCCCAATATGCTGTAAAACACTGTGTTTTCAGGATCTTTATCCGCCTATATCCCTATGATTTCCATATCCTACAGCAATTCCCATGGCTCTAATTTCTGAATCCTTGAAGCCGATTCATATAATTTTTTCAATTCTTCCATCGTTGCTTCTGTTCTCATTCACTTTTCCTGTTTTTGTATTTAATTTGGTTTGTCAATATTTTTTTGCATCCCTCTATAAATTTAAAGAGAGAGCAATAACATCGCTGTGCTATATACTCTCTCTTTGTGGCTAATTTTAGTATTGTCTCCCAGTGACCAACTGAATGTCGGTATATATATCGGATTTTTGTGTAGTCTGATAACGAACAATGATTTGAACAACGAACAGATATCGTTTAAGTATCAGCCCTCTTAAAAGCATTTTTTTATTAACATAATTATACGCAGGTCTATTTTTTGTGTCAATAACAAGCCTCTATTTTTCGTATTTTTCCCATAGCAAAGTCTCTATCATCCATGGCATAAGAGGACACTATTCCTTAAATGACTACTTAGAGAACTCAGGATCGCGGATTCGGCCTACAATAATAATTGCCACAAGGAACAAAGCAAAGGAAAACATAAATGGCAGACGCCGGTCAATACTTGATAACCATCCGGCAAAATAGCCGAATGGAGAAGAAAAAGCAATTGTAAAGGACATAATTAATGCATTAATCCTGGCCCGCTCTTCCGCATTAATATTCAACTGAATCAGAGCATCTTTACGGGGCATAACAAGAGAACCGGCTACCGCTACAACGAAGACATAAACAATAACAAACGGTATACTGCCTGTGGGTGCCAGTATCAGAAGAATCACTGCTATTGCATATAATGCCAATCCAATCCACATAGGAATCCGAAATTTTACAAGTTCCAGTTTATGCTGTATCCCAATCATAAAAATTAACATTACAGCCGCGTTCAGAATCGGGAAAAAAGCCAGATAACGAGATTCTATGCCCAGCCATTGCGTCACATATAAACTGAAGAAGTTAGTACTGACTATATTTGTGATATATAGTATGACGGAAACACTCAGTACCTTCATAACCTCCTTATCCTTCAGTACCCTGGGAATCAGTTCCTTGTATTCATATAACATATGTAACAAAGAGGTATCCTTTGTTTCGGCCATCCGGATCTTTCCCTGCCGGGTTTCCTTACAATACCGAAAAGTAACTACTACCTTAATCAGCATATTCACAGCAAAGACCAAATATAAAACCCTGATAACCGGAATCACGGTAAACGAATTGATCAGCAAGCCTGAAATCGGTGCAAAAAAAATGGCAATCAGACCGCCTATATTCACCCAGGTATATATTCCCAACAAATCTTTGGGCTCCGCATCTTCAATAAGCAAACAATACCACGCGGTCTGGTTAATCTGTTCAAAGCAGTTAAATAACATGGCAATCAAAAAAAGCCAGAAGTTATTGGATATGCTCCATATCAGGCAGGCAACACTCCACCCGAAGAAATCGCCCATCATAGTTGTAAATTTCCGCCCCAGCTTATCCGTTAAGATTCCGCCAAAGAAAGAAAAAATCACCTGGACTACCATGGCAATCGACAGAATCAGTCCAATTTGGACGTCGGTTACTCCCTGTGAATACATGTACAGGGTGGCAAATGGTGTGATTAAATTAAAGGGGATCCCCCATAGAGGCTCCATCAGTATTAATGTTCTTGGATTTCCTTTGTTATTCTTTAGTAATTGGAGTAAAGGATGGTTTAGTAATGATTTTGTCTTTTGTTCTGTGCTCACTGTAGCTCTCCATTCTGCTGCTGTTTTTTTAGTATATATAATCCGGAATTACGTCGCCTCCGTCGAGCCGGATACTTATCTATTATATGTTCTGTGGAATATATATTCAATGCCTAAGCCTAAGTTCTTATCCGGAAATCTTTATACTTGACAGCATTGATTTTAACCAGAGCAAATTATCTCCAGACAAGGTTATTTAGGGTTTTTAATTTTTCCTCATTATCCTTTAAATCCGGACCTCCTGCCCATAATTCTCTTTCTTCTCCCTGAATTTTTCCGGAAGCAACTCTAATAATTCCTCTGCTGCCTGATCTATGGATTTGTTATCAACAAAATATTTCCACTGAATCTTTTTATATATCCTTCTCACATATACAATATCTCGATGGATATCTCTTATATAGTAATCCTTATGGGCATTTTTATATTCATCATCCTGATAAATATTATCATTTTCATCAGAGAATATAAGTCTCTCAAAAATATGTTCTTCCGTATCCTGCAATTCAACCGCTATGACCTGTTCCTTATCAAGCAGGGAATTAAAATTACGCGCCTCATAAATGGGGCTTACAGCTATCACCATATTATCCTTGTTGTCTAAAATAATTTTCTTTAAAACGCTCCCCTTTTTTATGAATCTTTCATGGGGCCACGGATTTTCCCTCATAAAATCTTCCAATGTAGTGTGAAAAAACACTTTAATTTCATGATCCAGATCAAAAAAGGCATAATTCAGCTTTTCTGATAACTTCTTTCCTATCGCAGTTTTTCCCACATTGGATACACCAAAAATTAATATAATCAAAAGCTCTCCTCCATGAATACTACATCAAAATCCATATACCGGCAGAATTTATAATTATTCTGAAACCTCGTCAAATACAATAGCGCCAATGACAGATCTTCAATTGTTTCATACAATGCTTTTTGTCCACGATAGTCCCCTCTTCTTTTCATAAAAACATACTTTACAATAAACATTTACTTTTTATATTTTCTCATGAGCAAGTTTAATGATTGTTTTGTCGGCTCTAAACCCAATTCATATGCATCGGCATAAATTCTTGGGACTTTTTTCAGTCTGTAATTCATATCGTCAACATCAAAGGATGTCAGATCCAATTCCTCAAATCCAAGCCAATTACAAAATTCCCAGTATTGCTTTCCGCTTTTCTTCTTGAATGCCCTTGCCAATTTATTAAGACCGCCTGGTCCACCGCAGTCCTCAATAATCCCATAACCGTTGCCCTCAAGAACCCGCGGTAGCTCTCTGCCCGGCAATTCCTTATCCTCAAATATTTTTTCAAGAGTGATGGAAACCTCCCAGCCATCACCATAATCGTAGAAAAGAACCATTTCATCACCGCTGTTTGATACCAACTGTGATATTTTGGCATACACTGCATTCTCCGCTTCTTCATCGTCAAAATCAACAGTCATTTGATTCTGTACTTCATAACGGCAGGGTTCTTTTATTTTATCTGGTGGAAATAGTTTTTCTATCTCTTCTGCTGAAAATGATTTACCCATAGCCTGATAAAAATTTCGACGGTACATTACATCGATACAGAACAAATGGCTTGCCTGCATTTCAAACATCGTCATGATCATATAGCCAAGCCTTGCCGCAGTAACATTTCCAAGCACCTGGAAGCGACGCCATATTATGGGTGTATAATCTTGCAATTCTACATAAAATTGATAAATCGGCAGTGAAGCCATTACACACTCCTCCTTGCTTCTATAAAGTTTTTACCGTTTTCATAATCTCCATGAGTATATGACAGGTTTTGTTAATAGCAATATTCCACATACTCAAACCCCTTCTGGTAATTCCTCACTAACAAGAAATTCCTCTTATTGTTTAATTATGAAAGTAACTCAACGAGTTAATTCAGCCAAAATATATTTATTTTCGACACAATTTCACACAAACCTCGCAATGTGTTGAGTGGGTAATAATGATGTTCACAGCGCAGAATTGACCCTGGGCGGAATCCCATACGTCTTAATTACTTGATATCATTCATAACCGCACTAATCATCATCCCTTTTTCCTCTGGACTTGATTCTACAATCATAATTGTTTATATCACCAGTGTATGATCAGCAATCACCATTTTCCCTTGTTATTATTTTTTGCAAGAAAAACATTTATCCAAAACGTGTCTTTTCTTAAAAGTATATATTTTCCCAAAAAAGCCCTTATTTTTGAACTATCCTGCGTTATCCCCATCCAGATGGAAACTTATCCATCTTACTTTCCGAAAAAGCACAACTCCATCTCCTTCAAACATTCCTGCAAACCTGCATAAAATCAAGGTTTCCGCACAAAAAGCGCGGCGGTTTCGACATGCCTCTGAAGTTTTATTTTATACTACATGGCGAAGGAGAACCTTACATCTTTAAAGCGGGGCAACATTTTACCCCTCCCCATCCATAGGAGTTATCGAATTTTCTTAACTTATATATCTCCTAATTTCTTATCACAATCCCGCTGAGAAGGAAATGCTGTAAATCCAGGCCGTGAAATATAGTTACGAGTTTCATCATAATATACGCTCAATATTCCTGTTAATAAAAACTGAAAACCCATGTGAATTTCTTCTTCACTGTGATTAAAAAATATATATTCACCAACTTTTCCGCTCTTCGGACGCCTTTTAAATATACTCCATTTATTAAATGAGCCAATATATCCTATCAAATCATCAAAACAGTCATTTTCTTTTGAATATACCCCAATCAATTTTTCAAAAATCCATTGCTCTGTAATTTTTTCTGTTTTCTCAAATGTATCCATTGAAACCAGTGCTAAAAACGGTCCTCTCAAATGCTGTCCTCGATCATCAATACAATGACACAATTTTGATGCAGCTTTCAATGCTTGAGTCTCATGCACTATGTCATTTTCATGTAATTTTTTTTACAGAAATAATCCCCACAACACCTTCTGGAGGCACTATAACATTTTCTCCAAATCGCTGAAAAACGGGATACTTAGCACTATCATAAATCAATATATCTAATTGTGTTGAATGTCTATCTACTTCATGTTTTCTACTTTTGTTTTTTAGTCCGGTTTTTACTGCTGGTCTCAAAATAAATCCCGTTAAAACTTCCAAATCTTTAGGTAAATACCTTTTCAGATATTCCCGTATCAATGTGTCTACATATCGTCCATCTTCCCCATTATGTGCTGCACCATCTCTATTCTCTGCTGGAATTAGTATTTGAAATTGTTTATAAGTATACAACATGGACTACATTTCATTTGACCAATACCCTTGAATTCTTTTACCGTCCATATCACTTCCCCCCAAATACATCACTTTTGCCAAAAAGTATCCTTTCGCCAAATTATATATCTTTTATTCCCAAAAGCCAATCTCCTGGGGTAAACCTCCGGTTATATCATCACTCTGCGGAAACAGAAACACACATCCATTTTTCTTCCAAAATCGCAGAACCCTTTGATTTACTGCAGTTTTCGTGATAGCAAGCAGACCGTCTCCACATGCTGTGGGACGGATATTTTATACTACATGGCAAATTTTTTTCATTATATAGTGGAGGGATAAATTTCTTCGTCAAATTTTCCCCCCTCTTACCCCTTTTGAACGAAAATCACCCCTTGATGAATAAATTTACCCCTCTTACCAAAATTACACTATCTCTAAGAAAGGTTAACTTGATTTTTCTTTATCATATTCCAATGTTCTATACTCTCTTTGCAATCCCCGTGACAGTTCTTCTTCACTTAGAAGATATAGCTTATACTTTGACGCAAAAATCTGCGTTTTATTTTCTGGTAAGGTATACTTTACTACAGATTCACTTTTATCCACACAAAGAACAATTCCTATCGGTGGATTGTCTCCCTCATTCATCAATTCACGTTCGTAGTAATGTACATACATCTGCATCTGCCCTAAATCCTGATGTATCAGATCTCCAATTTTTAAATTAATTAGTACAAAGCATTTCAAAATATAATTATAAAAAACAAGACCTATTCGGAAATGCCGCCCGTCAAATGTAATCCTCTTTTGTCTGGCAACAAAAGAAAACCCTCGCCCTAATTCTAAGAGGAATATCTGCAAATGCAATATCAATGCTTCTTCTAAATCGCTCTCATAAAAATTATCATTCGGACTTAATCCTAAAAACTCTAATACATATGGGTCACGGATAATATTTTCTGGTACTTTTATGGATTCTAATTTTTGAATTTCTTCTGAAACTTCCGTTTTATTCAGGCAGGACAGCAGTCTTTCATAAAAGAAAGAATTAATATGCCTTTCCAACTGACGTGTACTCCAATTCGATTTTATTGTTTCTTCTGCATAGAATTCACGAACATTTTCATTTTCCACACGCATAAGCAGGCGCTAATGTGTCCAACTCAATTCGCTACGTAGTGCGTAGCTTTTTGGAAAAGCAAGATAAAACTGACGCGTATTTTTAAGATTTGCAGCAGTAAATCCTTTTCCAAAATCTGCCGTCATCTGTTTAGAGCGTTCTACTATTAATCTGGCTCCATACTCTGCCTTTCCCTCTCCGCCCTGCTATTCCACGATACTTTTTCCTATATTCCAATATGCTTCCACCATTGCAAAGTTTGCAGTTTGATATACTTTGTTTCTGGATTCAGAAAGAATTTTTTTTAATTTGTTCATAAAATTGTTGTTCCATTTGATTCCTCATAAAATTACATACATTTCATTTACTGCAGTTTCTAATACAGAAATATCTCTCCTGCATAAACACATTCGCCAAGCTTGATGGAATATTATCTAGAATATTTTCTTTAGTTACTTGTACTAATTTCCCTTTCAAAATTCACTACTAATATCTTTTATAATTGATCCTTTTTACAGATTCCTTATTAGAGGATAGCATAAAAATCACAATATCCACGAACCCCATCTTCCCAACATTTTTTCAGCGACGCTACTGATTGCTTTACATATTCATGATCTGAAGCAGCACGTGGTCCTGCATATCCGTTCCCTGGATTCCAACTCTCCCATCTGAATTTTATACCATCAATTTCTTCGGCTCCCGTAATTGTTGATAAATATACATCACCGGACCAATCAACTCTTAATTGATGAGAAATACAATCGTTTGCATTTGAAAGCATATCTTTATATATAGCTTCAGTAATATTTTTTATATTAATTGTTTTACATTCATTATAATTGAAACAATGGTTCAATCCCATCGATGTTATATCACCTCTTGAAAAAAATATTGGAGAAGATTGTTTTGGTAAATCATTTTCAAAAGAAACTGTATACAAATAATAATTGTCTTTTTCTAAAGATACCTTGCTCACCAAATCGTCGCTTGTACTTACTAATACGAGTTCAAAAGTTCTCCTAATCTGCTGACACACAAATTCGATACATTGCAACCTACTTTCAAGTACTATGACTGGGATTCCTTCTGCTTCTATTCGACATATCAAG
>OHJX01000758.1_pt1 | contig 10860 bp, 9 predicted proteins | sample 1568671 | NCBI WGS metagenome assembly OHJX01 (sample SAMEA3879589, study PRJEB24766) | human gut metagenome | biome: human-associated habitat; feature: feces | place: USA | collected 1985/1987 | reverse complement strand
TATCCTCCGTCCTGGATACCCTGATTCTGGCCGATTTCAGATGCCTGCCGGTGCTTTCCTCCACCTGGAAGGAAAAGGACGGGTTTTTTACGCAAAAGCCCAGCGGGTTCTTCAGATGATTCACTTTTAAATTTGTCAGCTTCATGTGTTTTTTCTCCTATTACTGCTTCATGCTTGATGGCCGCTGCCTGCGGCGGGGTGTTTGATTTCCTTATACAGGTTATTGTAATATGCAGGGAGAAAATAGTCATTGGCTTTTTGACTGTCTTTTTATGACCTTTAGGGAATTAATGAATATAGCCCTGCAGTTCTATGACTCTTTTAAACCGGATCAGTGCCAAGGCTGCGGAAATGCCGGACACGGAAAAACCGCCGCACAGGCAAAATTTTCCCATACGGCGGCGGTGCAGTTTCTATTATCCAAACAAATCAGCATGTGTCCCGGTGCGGACCAGGGTCAATACCAGAACATTTAATTATGTGGTGGGTTTTACGGTCAGTTTGGTTTCTCTCATTTCTTCAGTCCTGCGAACAGTTCATCCAAATCGGTGTAGCCCTTTACCGACTGATCTTTCGCAATCCTTTCCGCCTCCAGCATCGCAGCGATGGTTTCCTTGTTGGGGCGTTCCGTTTTGATTGCAAAGGGAATTCCTCCCTCCCGCAGCGACTGGCAGACAAAAATATTAAATGCAGTGGTCAAATATCCATGCAAGCATGGCTACTTGGCTCGTTGCTCGCGGGAATAAAAATACAATTACGCTTCCCTTATTTTTCCACCGCCGGATCCTCCATGTCGTACACCCGCTTCCACTCCTTGCTGTCATCCACCTTCACCGCCTCAGAGCGGTTAAGATAGAGGAAGCGGGAAAGCTGGTAGCAGTCAATCCATATTTCGTTGTCCGATTCCTTCTGGGATTCGTCAAAAACCAGCTCCAGCCCCCAATGGAGATGGACGGTTTTAATGTTGTTCACATTTTCTGTTTTGGAATACCCGGTGTGGCCCATGTAGCCAATGATGTCGCCGGCAGTCACCGCGCTGCCCTCCTCCAGGCCTTCCGCGAACGGATAATCCTGGCGCAGGTGGGCGTAATAATAATAGCGCCTTCCGTCAAAGCTGCGGATGCCGATACGCCAGCCGCCGTACTGGTTCCAGCCCATCACCTCCACATATCCTGATTCCACAGCCACCACAGGGGTGCCAATCTGGCCCATCATGTCGTGCCCCAGGTGCGGCCTCTTGTAACCATAGCTTCTGGAAGAGCCGAAATCATCATAGTCGGTATAGGGGAAACCCTTGGCAATGGGTGAATAGGCCTTCAGGCCATATTTCCGTTTCCATACCAGATTCCCGGATTCATCCTGCTCCTGCAGCAGGAATTCGCCTACCATACCGCCCAGCGCGGCATCGTAGGCTTCGCGGAAATAATCATAGTTCTTCAGATCCGCCGTCGCCTCTTCCAGAGTGGTTTCCCCGTTTTTAATCTTTTCCGTCAGGGCATCCATATCCTTCAGTGCCTGTTTTCCAAACTCGCCGCCGTTCCTGGCCGCAGTATAGGCCAGCAGGGAAATCCAGTCAATGTGATAATCCTCCCTGTAGGTATCCACGTCCGTCTCATAGGCCTGACTGAGGGCTTCACAGGAAACATTGAAGTCCACCCACTTAATATAGTCTTTTCCCGTTTCTTCCTCTGCATTTTCCTCCATCAGCACAGAATCTGAGTTCACGCTTGCAGGCCTTCCTCCGGCCTGTCTGACCGCAAGCAGCAGAAGGATAAGCACCATCTCTATTAAAATTGCATGTTTTAATTTTCCGCAGCGTTTCATGGCGGCTCCAAAGGTCTTTTCTATCCAATATATGCAGGAACAGGCCCGCTAAGTCCTTTAACCTGCGGCTATGCCTCTGGCATTAACTCCGGCTCCGCCTTCTTCTCACGGCGCCGCCCTGTTCTCACGGCACCGCCTTCCTCTCATGGCCCCGTCTCACCCTTTTGTCCCGGCTTTGTTTCCTTCCGATATTGCCAGAAGCCGTAAGATATTATCCATGGCAAACGCCAGATTTTCTTCACTGGACTTACGCGCCTCCCTGAACGGGACGGGCTTCCTCGTTATGCTGAATGCGGCGCTGACGCCGGAGGTGTAGATATCCCCTGTGTTTTCATCAATGCTCCCCGCTACCGCCACCAGCGGAATCCCTTTGCGTTTTGCTCTTTGCGCCACGCCTCCCACTACCTTGCCCATCAGGCTCTGGCAGTCCAGCCTTCCTTCTCCGGTAAAAATAACGTCTGCCCCCTCTATCCTTTCATCAAACCGGACAGTGTCCAGAACCACTTCAATGCCGGAACGCAGCTGCGCCTGCAAAAAGGCCGCTGCGCCGCCTCCCATGCCACCCGCCGCTCCTGCGCCCGGCAGCCCGGAAACATCCCTGCCCAGATCCCTTGCCAGCACACCGGACAGATGCCGCAGCCCTGCATCCAGCCTTTTTACCATGGCTTCATCCGCCCCCTTCTGGGGGCCGAAAATACAGGCGGCGCCCAGCGGGCCATACATGGGATTATCAATATCGCACATGGCGGTAAACCGGCATTCCTTCAAGGCGGGATGAAGTCCCGACATATCGATGCGGCAAAGCTCCAAAAGGTTCCCGCCCACAGGCAGAAAAGGCTTTCCTTCCTTATTCAGGAAACGCACTCCCAACGCGGCCGCCATGCCGCAGCCGCCGTCATTTGTCGCGCTCCCGCCCAGGCCAAGCACAAATTCCCTGCAGCCCTGTTCCAGCGCATCCGCAATCAGCCCGCCCACCCCATAGGTGCTGGCCTTTTCCGGGTTCTCCCTGCCCTCCGCCAGCGGAAGGCCGGCGCATGCCGCCATTTCAATGACAGCTGTTCTTTCTTCGTTCTCCAGGATTCCGTAAAAACCTGCCACCGGATCCAGGATCTGTATCACCTCGCAATCCGGGAATCGGCGTTTTATGCTGCTGTCCATAATTTCGCAGACCCTGGTGGATGATAGCGTCCCTTTGAAGGAATCCGGAATCAAAACCACTTTTTTTATATCCATACCCACTTCCCCATATGCCGGCGTCAATAGAGCTTATCAAAAATATTTAAACCTGTCCCATCCCTGACAGTTACAAGTATTTTCTTATAAAAACCGCCTTCTCAAGCTCCTTCTCCGGCTCCTTCCCATAAGCCTCAATACTCACCCTGCCGTCGTATCCCTTCTCTTTTAAAACGGTGAAAAATTCCCTGTACGCTTCCTGTTCCGCTGTAGGGAAGCTCCCCGCCGGTTCTGCAAAATGCACATGTATGATATCCTCCGTCAGCGCGCCAAGAGTCTCAAGGTTCTCCTTTTCCATCATAAAATGATAATAATCCACCAGCAGGCGGATGGAAGACCTGTCCGCTTCCTTCATCAGAAGCGCTCCCTCCTCCAGGCTGCATATAATATTGCTTTCCCTGCGGTTGAGCGGCTCGATGGCGATGCGGATTCCCGCGGGCAGCGCAAAAGCGTCAATGATGCGAAGTGCATCTGCCGTCTGGCAGAGAGCCCTGCGATAATCAAACCCCTCCGGCACATTTTTGGCGCCGCTGCTGCCAAATACAATTATTTTCGCTCCCAGCCGGACCGCCCTGTCCATTGCCCCTTTTACATACTCGCTGATTTTGGGCGGATCAGCTTCCTCCCCTGTCAGCCTTACCGAAGCCGGGAAAAAATTATTGCAGCATTCACAGGGAATTCCCGACTCCTGTATCTGTGAAAGAAGCTCCTCAAATCCAGCCTCCGAAAGCTCCATTATCTGCGCCAGCGGAAGCTCCATGTAATCATACCCCTCCCGGTACAGCAAATTCATATATCTGCGGCCAATCGGTTCGCTGCTGTCCCCCAGCATATTCAGGCAGCATCCCAGTTTCATAGCCTTCCCCTTCCTGACGGAACAGTCAGCGTTTATAACTGTTCCGTCCCTTCACAGCCATCGCCGAAATTAATCAGCGTTTCACCTCTATATTTTCCTGTTCCTCATAATAACGGAGCACCGCTGCGTGATCACATTTTCCAAGCCCCTCTTCCTGGAGTTTTTTCATCATATCAAGCACCCTGTCCGTCATGGGCAGTTCCATGCCAACGGCCTTGGACGCATTCTGCGCATTCGTCAGATCCTTGATATGAAGCTCGATACGGAAGCCCGGATCAAAATTACGGTCCAGCATCATCGGCGCCTTGGCGTCCATAACCGTACTGCCTGCCAGCCCGCCGCGGATAGCCTTGTAGACATTCTCCGGATTTACGCCGGATTTCGTGGCCAGAACCAGGGCCTCAGACAATGCGGCAATATTTACCGCCACAATAATCTGATTGGCCAGCTTGGTCATATTCCCGCTTCCCACTGGCCCTACAAGAACGATAGAGGAGCCCATCTTCTCCAAAATCGGCTTTACCCTGTCAAACACCTCCTGCTTTCCGCCGCACATAAAGGAAAGCGTGGCATCCACCGCCTTGGGTTCTCCTCCGCTCACCGGTGCATCCAGCATTTCCCCGCCGGCCGCCGCCACCTCCTTTTCCAGCTCTATGGAAACGTTCGGATCAATGGAGCTCATATCCACAAGGATCGTTCCCGGCTTCATGCCTTCCAGGACGCCGTCCTTCCCTTCAATTACAGTTTTTACATGAGGGGAGTTGGGAAGCATGGTGAGGATGATATCGCTTTCTGCCGCCGTTTCCCTGGGCGTATCGTATGCCCTGCCGCCGGAGGCGGCTACATCAGCCACCGCATCCTTGTTGATATCGCATATATTCAGCTCATACCCTGCCTTCAGCAGATTTTTAGCCATGGGTTTTCCCATGATTCCAAGACCGATAAAACCTATTTTCATTTGCAAATTCCCTCCTTGCTCTGCAGCTTTCCGCCGCCTGTCCCGTAAATAGTCCCAATCCGGCTATATTTCCTGTTTTCCCGCTGCCTTTCTGATTTTCCTATATATGCTCTTTGCATCCAGCCCATAATATTCCAGCAGTTCCTCATGGGAGGACGCGGACTGCCCGAATACATCCATGACAGCGACGCTTTCCATGGGAATGCCGCTTCCCCTGAGGGCAAAGCTGACCAGCATATTCAACCCGCCGCGAATGCTGCATTCTTCGCAGACTACAACGCCCTTTTTCCCGGCCGACAGGGTTCTTACCGCCTCCTCATTGAGCGGCTTGATGGTGGGGATGTGGACCACGCTTACGCTGATCCCTTCTTTCTCTGCCGTTGCGGCCGCTTTCAGCGCTTCATGCGCCATAATTCCATGGGTAAAAACCGTCACATCCGTCCCCTCGCGCAAAACCACAGGCTCACCAATCCTGTAGGCTGCATCAGCGGGGAAAATATCCTCCAGATCATTTCTGCACAGCCGGATGTAGCAGGGGCCTTCCAGCTGCGCAGCAGCCTCAACCGCCCGGCGCACCTCAAGCCCGTCGCATGGCGTGAATACCGTCATATTGGGAATTGCGCTCATAATTGCCACGTCGTCTATGGACTGGTGCGTCGCACCATCTCCGAAATCCGACATACCGGAGCTGGATCCTACGATTTTAACATTCAGCTTCGCCGTTGCAATGCTCTGCCTGATCTGATCATACGCCCTTCCTGAGGCGAAAACGGCAAACGTGTTGGTAAACGGCACCTTTCCCGCCAGCGCAAGGCCTCCCGCAAAGCTTGTCATATTCTGCTCCGCAATCCCCATTTCAAAATATCTGTCCGGAAATGCTTCCTCAAACATACAGCTCATGGTGGATTTTCCCAGATCCGCTTCCAGCACCACGATATCCGGATTCTTCTTTCCCAGCTCCACCAGCATGCTGCCGTATTCTTTTCTCTGATTATGTACCCCCATTTTACGCCTCCGTTCTGCTGACACAGCCTAAAGCCTGCAGCGCTTCTTCGTACTGCTCCTGCGTAAGCGTTCCATTATGGAAGGCTGCGACCCCTTCTGCAAACGGAATTCCCTTTCCTTTTACGGTATCGGCTATGATGCAGACCGGTTTTTCCCTGATATCATCCGCTTTGTCAAAAGCATCGGCAATCTGTCCCATATCATGGCCGTCAATTACCATAACCTCAAATCCGAAGGAACGCATCTTATCCTCAATACTGCCAATCCGGAACCGATCCATGGTCTTTCCGGTTGCCTGCAGCCCGTTTCTGTCAATAATGACACGCAGATTGTCCAGTTTAAAATTGGAAGCCGCCATAAATGCCTCCCACAGCTGCCCCTCCGCAAGCTCGCCGTCTCCTACCGCCACATAGACCTTAGCGTCCAGCCCGTCAAGCTTAAGGCCTGCCGCCAGTCCCGCCGCCAGGGATACCCCCTGTCCCAAAGAGCCTGTATTGGCTTCAATGCCCGGAAGCTTTCTCATGTCAGGATGTCCCTGCAGACGGCTTCCCAGCTTTTTCAGCGTATGGATATAGGCTTCCTTGTCAAAATAGCCGCATTCCATCAAAGCGGCATACTGGACAATCGCCGCATGCCCTTTACTCAGCAGGAAACGATCTCTTTCCTTCCAGTCCGGCTGCGCCGGGTTATGCCTCATTTTATAAAAATACAGAACCGTAACAATATCCGCCAGCGAACAGGAGCCTCCCAGATGTCCTGCCTTCCCCACACCGATCATCGTTACAATGTCTTTCCTGATTTCCCTGGCCTGTATTTCCAGTTCCTGCTTTTTCTCCTGATTAAGCATTGCCGGTCCCCTCCTTATTCCATGTTCTCAAGCATTTCCCGGACTCTTAAGAACCCTGTCTCACCGCTGTTGTACACAGGCACCCTGGTATCCTTTAAAAACGGCGCCAGCGCGGACATGGACAGCTGCGCCATGACGATGCAGTCCACCTCCTCCGAAAGCCTGTCGATTGCCTCCACCAGTATCTCGTTATGCCTGGCAATATTTCCTTTGGAATACTCTTCAAAGGCCTCGCTGCATAAAACCGTTTTCCGCTCTATCTGCATTCCCGCCTCCGCCGCCGCGATATCCAGAAGCCTTTCCGAGGACGGCACCGTTGTGGCAAGCGTCGCCAGCAGGCCGATCCGCTTTCCCGTCCTGACAGCCTTCTCCATCATCGGACGGTCAATCTGCGCAATAGGCGTATTTACAAGTGGCCTGCCAAGCTCCGCCGCATAGTTGAATGTGGAACAGGCCAAAAGGATTAAATCCACGCCGGCTTCCTCCAGATTATGCGCATACTGGGCAAATTTAAAATAGTTAACCTTGGGGATAACGCCTGCCCCTGCCTTAATGTTATCCCGCTGGATCGTATCGTCACACAGATGCATGATTTCCACTTCAGGAATATATTCCCTGATATAAGGCTCCATCGCCTGAATTGTAATATGGGATGCGTGGATAATCCCCAGTGTTTTTCCGCTTAAATCCATGCTCATTTTTTTACCCCCTTTTTCTTCCGGCCCTTTTGCAAAAGGCCGGAAGCTGAAGCTGTCCCAATTGGCAGCCTGTTATGTGTCCTTATGGCCGGCATTTCCTTATGGCCAGTATTTCCTTATGGCCGGCATTTCCTTGCGGCTGACCTTTTCTTACGGCCGGCATTTCCCGCGGCCAAATGCTTTACTCAATTACCAGATAAGAGACTGCATGCGCCGGCAGACTGAATTCCAGGCTGAGGGCTCCGTTAACCGCAGCCGTTTCATCCTCACACAGCTTCTCCAGGCCGTCTCTTGCCTTAATTGCATCATACTGCTCTCCTTCCGGGAACAGCGGGCTGCCCTGTCTCACCCATTCCGCATACGGGTTGGAATGCTCGGAATCAATGCGGTAATGTCTGATCTTCACCTCTTTTTCACCGATCCCATCCACCGTCAAGCTGATTTTCTGATCCTCCACCTTGTCACGGTCGTTGCAGTGGCTGTAAATAACAATCTGGATTTCCCCGTTTTTCCCTCTTACGGCAAAGCCCGCCACATCCGTATCCTCGCCCTCGCCTGTGTACTGGCTGTGATTTTTTACGCCGATTTCAGGCTCCTTCAGGAATTCAAGCTTCTTTGTGCCATCGCTTTCAAAGGAAAGCTTTTCGTTTCCCAGAGAGCCGTAAATTTTAAACATATTGAATACAGCTTTATCGATTCCCTGTGTGGTAAAAGTTCTGGTTCCTTCAAAACACCTTTCTCCCGGGAACATGAATGCCCATGCAAGAGGCCTTACCCGGATGCCGTACTGGCTGCTGAGCTGATCGATTTTTTCATAGGTGGAAGCAACGTAGGTCGCATAATACTCCGTATTTCTGAAAATCATGTTGGCATTGTCATAGATGCCGCCCGCTGCCCAGCCGTCCGGGTCCGCCTCTGAAAGCACCACCTCGCAGTCCTGGTAGCCGTACTCCTGAATGATATCCAGCCCCAGCTTCACCTGATGCACCAGGCTTTCTACGGAAGGCACGGCCTTGGGAGCATGCATTTCAAACGGGAAGCCGCCGCCTTTAACATGGAAGGTAATGAAATCCAGCCGTGTTCCCTTTTCCTGCGTACAGAAATTCGCACCGTCCCTGCAGTGGTTCAGGAAAAAGCGGAAAAACTTCTGCGCATGGCCGCCCTCAAAAATACCGGTTACCGCAGGGCCTGACAGCCTTAATTCCGGAAGCACCTCATGCACCGCATGCTCCGTGTAGTCGTATAACTTGCAGTATTCCGCCGCAGTCCCGCTCCAATAGAAAATATCCGGCTCATTCCAAAGCTCGAAATACCAGCTCTTTACCTCTTCCGCCCCGTATTTTTCCACCAGGTGGGACGCAACCGCCTTAATGAAATCATGCCATTTATCATAATCCTTCGGAGGGCAGGTCCAGCCTACCTCTTTATATCGTCCGTATTTTTCCCAGTTGCCCGCTGCCGGTCTCAGATAATTGGTATCCACCAAATCCATTGGCATAAAGCCCAGCTCTATAAAGGGTTTGTTTCCGGTACTAAGAAATGCGTCTATGATATAGTCATAATAGGTAAAATCATAAACCGGCTCCCCTTTTTCGTTTTCCCAATAAATATTGGTGGAACCGAATTTATAAGTTCCATGGCAGTTGCCCGTACAGAACATGAAATGGGTCCTGAAATAATAGGGTGCATCTCCCAGTGCAGCAAATTTTTTCAATAAATCCACTCCCTCAGGGATATAAGTATAGTTGCACTCGTCATAGCCTATGTAACGCCAGAGATGTTCCTGTACCCCTATAGAAACACCTGCATCCACCTTTACATTTACTTGATTGTTCATCCGCTTTTCCTCCGCTTTTTTAATTTATATTTACCCGGGTATCACCAGCCAGACTGCCAACTATGCTGAAAACCAAAGGTTCCCTTCTCTGCCTGGCAATTACCGCAAGGGTCAGGTTCCCCGCTGCCTGCAGCAGGAAATCCGATTTTTAATCCCCTATTCCGGTCACTGTACGCCTATCTGTAAAATAACATGCCACAATTAACACGGTCCTGTCTCTTTCAGGGGAAGGACATTCTTTTTTCCATCATACAGCCAGGCTTATAAATCAGCTGCCGGGATGAGGCTGTTCCTCCCGTTTTTTAAGTGTATCCCTGGTTATCAGCACCGGCTGCAGAATTATTCTCTTATGGAACTTCTGCTCCTCAACATCATTGCTTTCCATACGGTTATCCACAGCATCCATCAATGAAAAGCATTCTGCAATCATCATATTTGCATCCAGAGAATAGGTTGTTAATGCTGGAGCAAACTGCCCTGCCAACGGTATATTATCTACACTGAGCACGGAAACTTGATCCGGAACTTCAATTCCTTTTGTCCTCAACGCCTGAATTAATCCAATCGCCATCCAGTCATTTGCTGCAAATATCGCCGTGTATTTATGAAACATGACCAGATTAGCCACCCGTTCTGCAAGATCGTAGCCTCCCCTGAAGTTCATTTTGCTTTCCAGAATTACATTCTCAATCCCATTTTTTCTTGCCCCTCTGATAAAACCGTTCTTACGGTAAAGAGCTGAGGCATAAGTACCAGGCCCAGTGATATGTATTACCTTCTTATGTCCATAGCCACTCAAAACCTTAGCTGCATTCATACCGATTTTAAAATGATCGAAATATATCTGTGCAAAATCATCATGATTAGGATAATTTTCAAAAGAAATGATATGGGGGTATATTTTTTTTATTTTCTGCAGATTTTCTTCTTCAAACTTACCAATCATAAGGACCGGTGAAATCATATCACCGTTTTCCAGCGTTTCCAAAGTCAATGGAATCATGTTTACGCTATTTTTTGCCGAATAGCCAGTCAGCTCCATAAGCATCCTGTTATAAAAGGGATCATTAAGTTTGATGCTGGGAGAACATATAAGATTTATGTATTTATTTTTAACAATGGGTGTGACATATGTGCCTTTCCCTTCATATTTGATAAGAAGCCCTTCGGATACGAGCTGATTAATTACTTCCCGGATACGCTGCCTGCCAACCATAAGCCTCCGTTCGAGTTTTCTTTCCGACTCCAATTTAATCAGCCGGTCGGACTGCAGCTGCTTTACTTCTCTGCGCAGGATGTCCGCAATTTCTTTATTCTCCTGATTCATAATTTTACAGCACCTCATTTCTTTGTTTTCGGCAAAACCTTTGGTAAATATCAACAATCAGGTAATTTTTATATTTTTGTATATTTTATACAATTTATGCATTTGGTTTAACCCAAATCATAATACAAAAATCAGAATTTTCCATAAAACCTCTTTTATAATTTGTCCAAACTTGTAATTTACACTGTTTTTTAAGGCTATTTATTCATCATTTTTACTAATAATATATCACTCTATTTTGCTTGTCAATAATATTAATCTTTTTTGCTTTTTTA
>OHJX01000742.1_pt1 | contig 11027 bp, 8 predicted proteins | sample 1568671 | NCBI WGS metagenome assembly OHJX01 (sample SAMEA3879589, study PRJEB24766) | human gut metagenome | biome: human-associated habitat; feature: feces | place: USA | collected 1985/1987 | reverse complement strand
GGAAAAAAGGGAGTATGTGACGGCTGCATATTGGTACCAGCAGGCTCTTCTTGCGCCACGGAAAAAGAAAAACGGCGGTTTTTATATTGCAGACAGTCATGATTTTATACCGGCGATACAGATGTGTGTATGTCTGGATAAAGCGGGAAGGCACAGGGAGGCGTTTGAATTTCATAAAAAGGCAAGAGTATTGAAGCCTCTGCATCAGGCAGTTATTGGAAATGAGAAGTATTTCAGGGATGTTTGGGGGATGGAGTGAGAGGGAAAATTCACCTGTATTGTTAGTATTTCATATATTGATAGTGAATATCTAAGCTGTTATGGGAGAATGTGTATGTTTTTTGATCGTCATAATCAGAAAAATTCTTCTGAAAAGGAAGCTTCCGGTGATATTACCTGTACATCCTGTTTTGGAAACAATAATCGCTGCGGCTGCGATTGCGGTTGTCCGGGACAGGGAGCCACAGGGCCTCGTGGTGCAACCGGTCCTATGGGACCTATTGGTCCAAGAGGGTGTCCCGGTGTGACTGGTCCTATGGGACCAAGAGGATGCCAGGGAGCAGTAGGCCCTGCAGGTCCTATGGGCCCGCAGGGAGAGCCTGGTATGCCAGGCGTTATGGGGCCTGCCGGAGAAGCCGGCCCAGCCGGAGCGACAGGCCCAACCGGTCCAGCCGGAGCAACAGGCCCAACCGGTCCAGCCGGAGCGACAGGCCCAACCGGTCCTGTCGGAGCAGACGGCCCGATTGGTCCTACTGGCCCAGCGCCAACTCCGGCAGCGGCAGTGGCAGATGCTACTGGTACAGAGGATGCTGTGACACAGCTAAATACACTTCTGGCAAATCTTCGCGCTGCCGGAATTCTGCAATTCTAGCGCATGTTTGAAAAAGGCTTTCTGCAAGATGTGCGTCACAATTTGTGGGAGATTTCGTCCAGATGAGGGCGCAGTAGCGGCTACGGCAACCGAATTCGGGTGAAATATACCGCAATGAGGGCAAGGGCTGGAAATGGAGCAATCCATTTCCAGTCCTTTCTCATATAAAAGTGTGATTGCTAAGCATTAAAATTAAATAATTTTGTGTTTTCGGTTGTAATTTCATGAATTTCGCATATAATAAAAGTGTGATTATTAAGCACAAAACTCTAATAAAAATGTGATTATCAAGCATAAAACTCCAATAAAAATGTGACAGGTGATTCTATGGAACGATTTATCTTAAAAAAGTTGCTGGCTTGGAAGAATTCTCCCTACCGCAAGCCTTTAATCTTGAAGGGCGTACGTCAGGTGGGTAAGACTTGGATTCTAAAAGAGTTCGGCAGACGCTGTTATGAAAATACAGCTTACTTTAACTTCGACGAAAATGAAGAATATAAGCAATTTTTTGAAACAACCAAGGATGTGGACCGGATTCTACAAAACCTTATGCTGGCAAGCGGTCAAAAAATTGTGCCTGAAAAAACCCTTATCATCTTTGATGAGGTGCAGGACTGCCCTAAGGTCATTAACTCTATGAAGTATTTTTGCGAGAACGCACCGCAGTATCACGTTGCCTGCGCCGGTTCTCTGTTAGGTATTGCTCTGGCGAAACCCTCTTCTTTTCCGGTCGGTAAGGTCAACTTTATGCAGATTGACCCGATGACCTTTAATGAATTCCTGCTTGCCAATGGTGATGAAAACCTGGCACAGTATCTGGAACAGGTGGACACCCTTGAACCCATCCCTGACGCCTTCTTTAATCCGCTGTATGAGAAGCTGAAAATGTACTATGTCACCGGTGGTATGCCGGAGTCGGTATTGATGTGGACGGAGGCACGGGATGTTTCTGCTATGCAGGAAGCATTATCCGGAATCCTCGGAGCCTATGAGCGTGATTTTGCCAAACATCCTAATCTCAGCGAGTTCCCGAAAATCTCAATGATCTGGAAGTCTGTTCCTTCTCAACTGGCAAGGGAGAACAAGAAGTTCATCTATAAAGTGCTCAAGGAAGGCGCACGAGCCCGTGAGTACGAGAATGCCTTACAATGGCTGGTGGATGCCCGTTTAGTGCATAAAATTTATCGCAGCTCAGCTCCTGGCCTGCCGATTGCAGCTTACGATGACTTGTCGGCTTTCAAAATTTATCTGGTGGATGTGGGATTGCTTCGCCGTCTGGCACAGTTGGCCCCCACTGCTTTTGGCGAAGGCAACCGTCTTTTTACTGAATTCAAAGGCGCATTAACCGAAAACTTTGTGTTGCAGACTTTAATTACTCAGTTTGAAGTCATGCCTCGTTATTGGAGCCAGAACAACCCACCTTACGAAGTGGATTTCCTCATTCAGTGGGAGAACGACATCTTTCCCGTGGAGGTCAAATCCGAAGCAAACACAACCAGCAAGAGTATGAAGAAGTTCAAGGAACTGTTCCCTGATAAGGTCAAGCTACGCATCCGTTTCTCACTGGATAATCTGAAACTGGACAATGATGTGTTGAATATTCCGTTATTCATGGCAGATCAGGCGGATAGACTGATCGGATTGGCATTGGGGAGTGAACCATAACCCTTGAGACGCTGGCAATATTGCTGCCCACAAAATTATTGAGACTCTAAAGCTTTCATGGTATCATTGTAAAAACAGGAAATAGTAATACTGTGAAATCTATTTTTATATAGGAGCATGTGCGAAGGGGGAAAAGTTATGAATCTGGTTAATCGTGCTTTTCAGTTACAATGTGTTTTTAGGAAAAATAAATACATGAAAAAACTTTTATACACAATTGTTTTATTAATAGCCGTTCTCATAATTCCCGCCTAGCCGGCACACACCCAGAGCCATTGGTATACCAAGGATCCCATTATCCGGCAACGTAGTAACAATTCCAAAAGGACGGGTAACTTCCAAAGTAGTGAAATATTTTAAGAAATACAAGATCAAAGTATATACCCATACTGTGAATTACCGGGGACAATGGGAGAAATACAGGGCTATGGGAGTGAGCGGTATTTATTTGGATGCATTGTGAAAGTGACTTTGGATTCGATTTTAAGGATGATTTTGAAAAAAGAGAAAGGGGCATTCAAATATGAAAAACTATCGTGCAGAATTAACAGGCGTTTTTGGTGATCCAGTGGATGATAATCCTACTGGTGTAGTTGAGGAGGCTGCGTTTGCAGCGAAAAATTTGAATTATCGTTATCTGACCATTAAAGTGCTTCCAGAGGATCTTGGAAAGGCAATGGACAGTGTGAAAATCTTTGGCATGAAGGGAATCAATCTTACCATGCCTCACAAGATCAAGGTTCTCCCTTATCTGGATGAACTGAGTCCGGCAGCAGAGATTATCGGAGCAGTGAATACGGTTATCCAGAAAGAGGGAAAACTATTCGGTGAGAATACGGATGGAAAAGGGTTTGTAACCGCGTTGAAGAATTCTGGTGAGACTCTGGATAAGAAAAATGTGACTATTCTTGGCGCTGGCGGAGCAGCCAGGGCGATAGCTGTTGAATGTGCATTAAATGGGGCTGCCCATATCAATATTATCAACCGAAGCATTGAAAAAGGTGAGGAACTGGCATCTCTTATTCAGATGAAAACAGATAGCAGTGCAAAGTATCTTAACTGGAAAAACAATATGGAAATTCCATCTGATACAGATATTTTAATCAATGCCACTTCAATCGGTTTTTCTCCAAATGTGACAGACAAGCCAGACATTGATTATACTACCATCACACCGGAAATGTGTGTATGCGATGTCATATTTAATCCTGCGGAAACAATTTTCCTAAAGTCCGCAGCAGAAAATGGTGCAAAAACTATCACCGGTCTTGGAATGCTGGTACAGCAGGCCGCACTGAATTTCACCCTCTGGACAGGCGTGGAAGCGCCGGTAGATGTGATGGAGGATGCGCTGAAGAAGGAGTTTGAGTAAGGAAGACTGGCTTTTTCTGAAAAGAAAGTTGTCAGATTGAATCTTTTTAAACAAAAAGGATGTGAGACCTTTGAAAATAAATTATGAAACTGTCCACTTCAATTATGCAGACAGAATAGGCAATCTGACCGCGGAAGCAGTCGGCGTAGTAAAGGGAGAGAAACATTTTCCGGTTTACAGTGGAAATCGGATTTTTAAGCCGTTGAGTAAATCCAAGCCATTTTCTACGCCTCTGTTTGCTTATGCGGAAGTGTTCTGGTCGAATGTGATAAATGAATATTTTGTATCGGCGCCTTTATATCAGCTGGCTTTTTGCCATGGTTATGAAGAAGAGACACAGAAATACTATGATTATGGGACTGTGGTTCCAAGGATTTATAATGAAGATGAGCAGCTTTTGAATCTTCTGGAATTCTTTCGGAAGTATCCGGATGAAAAGGTGGATATAGACCAGTATGAGAATTACTGTATGATGTTTTATGATTATACGGATATTCTGGAGGCTTCCTATTTTCAGACTCATAAAGACATGGCAGAGCAGCTTGCCATGCAGATCCTGGTTTCCATGCTGAAAGGCGATCAGAATTATCACTATGAGAATATTGCGTTCGTTTGTAATAAAAAAGGAGAAATTCTGAGGCTGGCTCCGATGATCGACCATGAATTTTCCACTTACTTTATGTTTCCGGACAATTCTGCGCAGCATATGTACTGGTATAGTGAGTTGATCCGTTCCATGGAGGGACCTGAAGTTCAGGATTATGAATATGACTGTCTGAAGAACCCAAAAGAACGGCAGATGATGGAAAAAAGTGCCGTTTGTCTGCATAAGAATCTTGTGTATATAAAAGAGCATTACCCGGAAGTTACCGGAAAGTTTATAGAGAATCTGAATTGCCTGGAGCATGATCTGGAAGAGAATCCATCTCCATTTTATCTGCAGGAAAATATTGAATATCCGGGAACTGCCAATTCTTATGCTTACATGTCCGGGAAAGCCAGATACAAGGATCATGATGAGGAAAAGGCAAAGCTTCTGGAAGAGAAATATAGTTCCAGGGAAAAGAAAATAGATTTCCCTGTATTGAGTGTTCAGAGTGTGCAGGAAATTAAGGGAATTATAAGGCTGTTGAAAGTAATGCTGGAGAAAGAGAACGGCAATTGGGATAAAGTGAAGGAACAAAATGATGAGTACAAAGCCGAAACTGGATTTACAGATAGAAAAATAAAAGCATATGACAAGCTGGAATTGACAGATGAGCAGCAGATAGTTCTTGATGCTCTTAGACAGAACTGTGTGGAAGAGACTCTTTGGTCAGCAATTGCAGCCTTCCAAAACTACCCATTTCGCACAGCCTCTGGTCTCCCATACCAATACAAGTTAAAAATTGGCAAAGACGGAACCTACAACAAAGAGCTTCTCATCGACCGCAGGGAAAACAGCAAAACCCTGTCCTGGAGCAGCATAAAAATGGCATTCCAAAATTGCCGGCAGATATCCGGCATCGTGAAACGCCCCAAGGCATTAGGGGATATTAGAGGGATTTCTTATATTTACCCATTGTTCTGGAAATTTGGACTGATCGAAGTGCCTGAAGAGACTGCGAAGAAGATGAACGGGGAATGTGATACCGCAGAAGAACGGTGATTTTTCAAACTCGCTCTAAAAATAATTGAAGTAAAAATGAAAAAATACTTGAAGTTTGGAGAAAGTAGGAAAGAAAAAGCTCTGACAAATGATAATTTTTTTAATAATCATTTGCCAGAGCTTTATATTACGCAACAACAAAATCTATGCCTGTTTATCCTTATAGCTTCTTCCCCTGCTCGAATTTCGGCTCGCAGGTCAGCTCCACGCCCAATTTACGGAAGGAAAGCACATCCACAGAAGACAGCATAACAGAAGTATGTGCCTGGCAACCTTTCAGCTTTGGAAACTGCTCCAGGGCAAGACGTGCTTCTGGATTCGTAGCGGCGCTGATGGAAAGAGCGATCATGGTCTCATCCATATGAAGACGAGGATTCTTACTTCCAAGATAATCTGTCTTCAGTTCCTGAATAGGGTGAATAGCATCCGGGGAGATCACATGCTTCTGGTGATCGATTCCGGCAAGCTCCTTCAACACATTCAGAAGAAGGGCGGAGGAAGCACCAAGCAGATCAGAGGTTTTACCTGTGATGATCCTTCCGTCTTCCAGCTCCATGGCAGCAGCCGGAGCACCAGTTTCTTTCTCTCTTTCCAGGGCAGCAGGAACAACCTTGCGGTCCTCCAGTGTGGCATGTGCCTGCTTCAGAAGAAGCTCGATCTTGTAAACCTCCTCCTCTGTGCCGGTACCGGACATAAGCGCATCCATACTTTTATAATATCTGCGGATGATCTCCTGACGGGAAGCCTCCTGGCAAACCTCATCATCCACAATACAGTTTCCTGCCATATTAACGCCCATATCTGTAGGAGATTTGTATGGGCACTCACCCATGATTTTCTCAAACATAGTCTGTACAACAGGGAAAATCTCTACGTCACGGTTATAGTTGACAGTGGTCTTACCATAAGCTTCCAGATGGAATGGGTCGATCATGTTGACATCATTCAGATCAGCGGTAGCTGCCTCATAAGCCAGGTTTACCGGGTGCTTCAGCGGGATATTCCAGATTGGGAAAGTCTCGAACTTGGCATAGCCTGCGCTGATTCCTCTCTTGTATTCATGATAAAGCTGGGAAAGACAGGTAGCCATTTTTCCGCTTCCAGGTCCAGGCGCTGTGATAACAACCAGCGGGCGGGTGGTTTCGATATAGTCATTCTTGCCGTATCCCTCGTCACTTACGATCAGGGAAGTATTGCTTGGATAACCTGGGATATTATAAAGGACATAAACCTTGATTCCAAGCTTCTCCAGACGCTTCTTGAACGCATCAGCACTGTTCTGTCCGGAGTAACGTGTGATGCAGACGCTTCCTACATAAAGTCCTCTGCTTGTAAATTCGTTCATCAGACGGAGCACGTCCTCATCATATGTGATGCCAAGGTCACCGCGGACCTTATTCTTTTCAATATCAGGTGCACCGATTACGATTACGATCTCTGCCTGGTCGGAAAGCTGCATCAGCATGCGCAGCTTGCTGTCTGGCTCAAAGCCTGGAAGAACACGGGAAGCGTGGTAGTCATCAAATAACTTGCCTCCAAATTCCAGATAAAGTTTGTTGTCAAATTTGCTGATTCTCTCACGAATGTGCTCGGACTGCATTTTCAGATATTTGTCATTATCGAACCCAATTTTTTTCATTCTGTCTTTCCTCCTTCTTTCTCTGGGCTGTTCTTTACTATGTTCACAAAACACCTTGCGAAATATTTGCGGCACATAGTAATCTTTTAGTTCCTCATCCATTATGTTATTTCTTACTGTAAAGTTACAGGTAAAAAGGATACAGCAGATGCGTTCTGCACCTGCCTCAAAAAATATGTTCCTGGACTGTATTAGAAAAATCATTCCTGCAAATTGTGCGCACATCCTGCAGAAAGCCTTTTTCAATCACGCTCTAGTATACTACAGTTCGCGCCGTAAAAAAAGTATCTATTTATTTTTCTGATGTGAATTTTTTTGACTTTTTTTCAAAAAAATTCAGAGGGTTTTCACAATATCCAGGTTGATTTATCTGCGTTTTATCTTTATAATAGAAAAGATAGTAAGGAGGAATGAAATGGATAATAATCTGGATAACAATCAAGGCGGACGCCGCCCTGATAAAGGGGATCCAAGAAGAGATCAGGATCCCAACCGCAATAAGAAAAATCATCAGTCCATTCTGGCTTTTCTGATATGTCTTTTGGTTACTCTGGTGTGTTTCAGCCTGTTTACCAATATGCTGCAGGATAATTCCAGTGAGATTACGTATGATAAGTTTATTGATATGGTGAATAATGATGAAGTGAAATCCGTTACACTTCAGTCTGATAATCTGACCATCGTGCCGAAGAAGCAGGTGAATCCTTATCAGGAGATCAGTTATTACACCAATCTGACAGAAGATGAGACTGCCCTTACCAAACGTCTGGAAGGAACCGGTATTATTTTTAAATCTGAGCCGCCGGATGCTTTCGGAGAATTTATGGCAATGATGCTTAGCGTACTTTTACCGTCTGTGCTTCTGTTTGTGCTTCTTATGTTCTTCATGCGCCGCATGAACAAAGGCGGCGGTGGTATGATGGGCGTTGGGAAAAGCCGCGCCAAGGCGTATGTACAGAAAGAGACCGGAATCACATTTAAGGATGTTGCCGGACAGGATGAGGCCAAGGAATCCTTGCAGGAGGTTGTGGAATTTCTTCACAATCCAGGCAAATACGTGGAAATTGGTGCTAAACTGCCGAAGGGCGCCCTGCTTGTAGGACCTCCGGGTACAGGTAAAACCCTTCTTGCCAAGGCTGTTGCAGGGGAGGCACATGTACCGTTCTTTTCCCTTTCTGGATCAGAATTTGTGGAGATGTTCGTTGGCGTAGGTGCTTCCCGTGTCCGTGATCTTTTTGAGGAAGCCAAGAAGAATGCGCCGTGTATCGTATTTATTGATGAGATTGATGCCATTGGAAAGAGCCGTGATTCCCATTACGGTGGAGGTAATGACGAGCGTGAGCAGACTTTGAACCAGCTGCTTGCAGAGATGGATGGTTTTGATACTTCCAAGGGACTTCTGATCCTGGCAGCTACCAACCGTCCGGAGGTACTGGATCCGGCACTTCTCCGTCCGGGGCGTTTTGACCGCCGTGTTATCGTTGACCGTCCGGACCTGAAAGGACGTATTGATATCCTGAAGGTTCATGCGAAGAATGTAAGGCTTGACGATACCGTTGATTTCGAGGCAATTGCCCTTGCCACATCCGGTGCCGTTGGTTCTGACCTTGCCAATATGGTCAATGAGGCCGCTATCCTGGCTGTTAAGAATGGCCGTCACGCAGTTTCCCAGAAGGATCTTCTGGAGTCTGTTGAGGTGGTTCTTGTTGGAAAAGAGAAGAAAGACCGTATTTTAAGTGCCCAGGAGCGCCGTATCGTATCCTATCATGAGGTAGGACATGCACTGGTAAGTGCCCTTCAGAAGGATTCCGAGCCGGTACAGAAGATCACCATTGTACCTCGTACTATGGGCGCACTTGGTTACGTTATGCAGGTTCCGGAAGAAGAGAAATATCTGAATACCCAGAAAGAACTGGAAGCTATGCTGGTCGGATATCTTGGCGGACGTGCTGCTGAGGAGATCGTTTTTGACAGCGTGACAACTGGTGCTTCCAATGATATTGAGCAGGCCACCAAGGTTGCCCGTGCTATGATCACCCAGTATGGTATGTCCAAGAAGTTTGGTCTGATGGGTCTTGCCACTCAGGAGAATCAGTATCTGAATGGTCGTGCAGTGCTTAATTGCGGTGACAATACAGCTACCGAAGTTGACCATGAGGTTATGGAGTTGCTTCGTGTTTCTTATGAGGAGGCGAAGCGCCTGATCAGCAGCCACAGAAAGGCTTTGGACAAGATCGCTGCTTATCTGATCCGCAAGGAGACCATTACCGGTAAGGAATTTATGATCATTTTCCGCGCAGTGGAGAAGGGAATGGAAGTTTCAGATGTGTTGGATGCAGAAGGGCTGAAGGCGCTGGATGAGGCTGTGAAAGCAGAGGATAAAACGGATGAGGCAAATGCGGACACAGAGACAGCGGAATCTGCTATTGCCGTTCCTGTAATTGAACAATACAGATAATATAGGATAAAACATCAGAACCGGGAGACATGTTTTCCCGGTTCTTTTCAACAAAGGAGAGTTTTTATGTTCCTGATTGAAGAAGAATTAAAAAAGCTGCCTGGTAAGCCTGGTGTCTACATTATGCATGGGGAAAAAGATGAGATCATTTATGTGGGAAAGGCAGTCAGTCTGAAGAACCGTGTCCGCCAGTATTTTCAGAGCAGCCGCAATAAAGGCGCAAAGATTGAGCAGATGGTCACTCACATTACCAGATTTGAATATATTGTCACCGATTCTGAATTGGAGGCGCTGGTACTGGAGTGCAACCTGATCAAGGAGCACCGTCCGAAATACAACACCATGTTGAAGGATGATAAGACATATCCATTCATTAAAGTGACGGTAAACGAGCCCTATCCCAGAGTCCTTTTTTCCCGCACCATGAAAAAGGACAAGGCGAAATATTTCGGACCCTATACCAGCTCCACAGCTGTGAAAGACGTGATCGAGCTGGTCCGCAAGATTTATATGGTGCGCTCCTGCAACCGTAATCTGCCCCGTGACTGCGGCAAAGACCGTCCATGTCTGTATTATCATATGAAGCAGTGCACGGCCCCCTGCCAGGGAAATGTAAGTGAGGAAGCGTATAAGCAGAACATTGGACAGGTACTTCATTTCCTCAATGGAAATTACAAGGAGACCATTGATCAGCTGACGGAGAAAATGATGGCTGCTTCAGAGGAGATGCGTTTTGAGGATGCTGCAGGATATCGTGATTTAATCAACAGTATCAGGCGGATCGGAGAACGACAGAAGATTACTACCTATGGGGAAGAGGACAGGGATATTATTGCAGTTGCCATGGATGAAAGTGAAGATCTCCGGGAGCAGGATGCAGTTGTGCAGGTGTTTTTTATGCGTGGCGGCAGGCTGATCGGCAGAGATCACTTTTTTCTCCGTGTGGCAAGAGGCGATACCAAAGCACAGGTTTTGTCAAGCTTTCTGAAGCAGTTTTATGCAGGAACGCCTTTTATTCCGGCGGAAATCATGATGCAGACAGAGATAGAGGATGGGGAAATCATTGAAGACTGGCTGACGGCAAGGCGTAAACAGCGTGTTCACATCCGTGTACCGAAAAAGGGAACAAAGGAGAAGCTGGTGGAGCTTGCAGAGAATGGGAACCTCATTGCATTTACAAATACGTGCAACGGACGCTCCGAAGGAAGGGAAGTATTCATCTGGAGCGCGATTGAAGCGTATCGTGCCGGTGTGGAAGCGGAAAAGGTTGTGGAGATGATGACATTATCTCCGGCAAAAATGCTTGGAATCGAGGAACGCGTCGGAACGATTGAAGAGGGAAAGGACGCGGATATCTCGATTTTCAGCGGACAT
>OHJX01000740.1_pt1 | contig 11029 bp, 11 predicted proteins | sample 1568671 | NCBI WGS metagenome assembly OHJX01 (sample SAMEA3879589, study PRJEB24766) | human gut metagenome | biome: human-associated habitat; feature: feces | place: USA | collected 1985/1987 | reverse complement strand
GGCTTAAATAAAGGATTTCTGTAATGGGATGTTAAAAAGAAGTGTCAAACTCCCGAATCCTGCAGAATTAAATGCTTGACATATTTTCGGGGCGTGTTATAATCAGAAACAGGTATGAAGTTATTTCCATAGTCAACGCGCAGATGAGACCAGTAACCTGAAAAAAGCGCACAGAGAGGGATGCAGATGGTGGAAGCATCCTGCAGGGATTTCAGGAGAAGACCAGCTCGGAGCGATCCTTAATCGGATCCGGTGATTCCGTTATCGTCAGAATGAGAGGCTGAATTACTTTTCAGTAGAGGCGCAGACAGGTCTGTTGTCAGAAATTGAGATTCAGCAAGCAGGGTGGAACCGCGAAGCATTTACAGAATGATCGTCCCTTGCCAGATGTCAGAAGACGTCTGGCAGGGGATTTTTGTTTTCATAGGAAATACAGAAAAATTCATTCCGTGAAATCAAAAGCGCTCCGGGAGGATGCGCTATGGAAAACTCATCACATCAAAGGAAAAAGGAGCAAAGCCATGAGGATTACATTAAAAGACGGAAGTGTGAAGGAATATGCACAGCCAATGTCTGTACTGGATGTGGCAAAAGATTTAAGCGAAGGTCTGGCACGGGTGGCATGTGCCGGTGAAGTAGATGGAGAAGCAGTTGATCTGCGTACAGTTCTGGAAGAGGATTGTTCTCTGAATATCCTGACCGCAAAGGACGAGAAGGGTCTGGCTGCACTGCGCCATTCTGCCAGCCATGTAATGGCACAGGCAATTAAGCGTCTGTATCCCAGCGCCAAGCTGGCAATCGGTCCTTCCATTGCTGATGGATTCTACTATGATATGGATTTTGAAAATCCGATTACAGCAGAGGATCTGGAAAAGATCGAAGCAGAGATGAAGAAGATTGTAAAAGAAGCTCTTCCGATCGAGCGCTTCACCCTACCCAGAGAGGAAGCAATTGCTTTCATGAAGGAAAAAGAGGAGCCGTACAAGGTGGAGCTGATTGAGGATCTTCCGGAAGGAGAGGAAATCAGCTTCTACAAGCAGGGTGAGTTCACTGATCTGTGTGCAGGCCCGCATCTGATGAGCACCAAGGATATTGGCAAGGCATACAAGCTGATGAGCATTGCAGGCGCATACTGGAGAGGCGATGAGCATAACAAAATGCTGACTCGTATTTATGCTACTGCATTTGCAAAGAAGGAAGAGCTGGAAGCTTACATTACCATGATGGAAGAAGCAAAGAAGCGTGACCACCGGAAACTGGGCAAAGAGCTGGGACTGTTTATGATGCACGAAGCCGGACCGGGATTCCCCTTCTTCCTGCCAAAGGGCATGGTGCTGAAGAATACTCTTCTGGATTACTGGAGAGAAATTCATAAAAAAGCCGGTTATGTAGAGATTTCCACACCGGTAATTTTAAACAGAAGCCTGTGGGAGACCTCCGGTCACTGGGATCACTATAAAGATAATATGTACACCACGGTTATTGATGAGCAGGATTATGCGGTAAAACCCATGAACTGCCCGGGCGGTGTTCTTGTATATGCATCTGAGCCCCGTTCCTACCGTGATCTGCCCCTTCGTCTGGGCGAGCTGGGTCTGGTTCACCGTCATGAGAAATCCGGCCAGCTTCATGGTCTGATGCGTGTGCGCTGCTTTACTCAGGATGATGCTCATATCTTCATGACTCCGGAGCAGATCAAAGAGGAAATCAAGGGTGTTGCACAGCTGATTGACAGTGTATACAGCCTGTTTGGTTTCCAGTATCATGTAGAGCTGTCTACCAGACCGGAAGACAGCATGGGAAGCGACGAGGACTGGGAGATGGCTACCGATGGTCTGCGCAGCGCTCTGGATGAAATGGGTCTGGATTATGTGGTTAACGAAGGCGACGGCGCATTCTATGGTCCGAAGATTGACTTCCATCTGGTTGATGCTATTGGAAGAACCTGGCAGTGCGGTACCATTCAGTTAGACTTCCAGCTGCCTCAGCGGTTTGAACTGGAGTATATTGGTGCAGACGGCGAAAAGCACAGACCGATTATGATTCACCGCGTGGCATTTGGCTCCATTGAGCGGTTTATCGGTATTCTGATTGAGCATTTTGCAGGTGCATTCCCCACCTGGCTGGCTCCGGTACAGGTAAAGGTTCTGCCGATTTCCGATAAATATCTGGACTACGCAGGCAAGGTAAAGGCTGCTCTGGATGAGGCAGGAATCCGTGCAGAGCTGGATATCCGCTCTGAAAAGATCGGCTACAAGATTCGTGAAGCCCAGAAGAACAAGATTCCGTATATGCTGGTTGTAGGCCAGAAGGAAGAGGAAGAGGGCGTAGTGGCAGTCCGCAGCCGTTTCAAAGGCGACGAAGGCCAGAGATCCCTGGATGCATTTATCGAGGATCTCAAAAAAGAAATTGCTTCCAGAGAGGTTCGTGCAGTGGAAGTAAAGCAGGAGCAGAAATAATTCGATTTCCTCAAATAAAATAGAATAGAATGAAAAGATAAATGCATACTATCCCTGATAGACAAATCTATCATGATTAATCAAGGAGGTATGCATTTATTATGACCAAATTAGCATGTACCGTAACAAACTGCCTTCACAACTGTGACAGCCGCTGCTGCAAGCAGACCATTGTAGTAGACGGACAGGATGCCTGTCAGTGCAGCGAAACCTGCTGCGGAAGTTTCGACGAAAACAAAGACGGGGCTTTCCAGAATGTATTTAAAACTCCGGAAAACCGTCTGGAGATCGACTGTGAGGCAGTGAAATGTGTTTACAATGAAAATCACCACTGCACGGCGAAGAATATTGACATCAGCGGTGACGGAGCAAGCAGATCCGAGCACACACAGTGTGCAACCTTTCAGATGAAATAAAGCGAAGATACAGCAGAGCATGGAAAAGTCCGGCTCTGCTGTATTTTTTATGGGAAATTAGTTCTATGAAATAAAAACGCTCCGCGGGGATCGCCATGCGGCGGTAGAGAATTTTGCCGCAGAAGCGACCCGCCGCAGGCGGAGAAGCTCGCTTGCGAGCTTCTTTCTTATAGGAAATTACGTCCTATGAAGTCAAAAATACTCCGTAGTTTGACAATTATCTGCACTGTGATAAAATAGAAACCAAAAGGCGCAGTGTCAGAGCACAGATGATTTTACGGAAGGAATGGACACAGAATCATGATACAGAAGAAAAATCCGGCCAGCTTAACAGAAGGTTCTATTGTACGCGGGCTTTTGGGCTTTGCAGTTCCCCTGTTTCTGGGACAGCTGCTGCAGCAGCTTTATAATATGGCAGATGCATGGGTTGTGGGAAATTTTGCTGAAAATGATGCTTTTGCTGCAGTCAGTATGGCGTCTCATATCAGCTTTTTGATTATCGGTTTTTTTAATGGAATTGCAATTGGCGGAGGCGTTGTGATTTCCCGTTACTTTGGGGCGAAAAATGAGAGAGAAACAGAGCTGGCGATTCACACGAATTTCCTGTTTGGAATAGGCGCCTCTGTACTTTCGACGATTGCAGGCGTGCTTCTGGTGCCGCGTCTTCTCGTATGGATGCATACGCCGGAAAGTGTTATGCCTCATGCCCTTGTCTATTTCCGGATTTACTTCGGCGGTGTTTCTACTATAATTATGTACAATATCTGCATGGCAATCATGCGTGCTTTGGGCGACAGCCTTCATCCTTTGTATTATCTGGTGATTTCCTCCTGCCTGAATGTAGCTTTGGACTTGCTTTTTGTGGCAGGATTTCACTGGGGTGTGGGCGGAGCAGCAGTGGCAACCGTACTTTCACAGGGGCTGAGTGCAGTACTTTGTATAATTCGCATGTGCAGAATCAGGGATTATACAGGGCTTGACTTTAGAAAACTGAAGATTTACCGGGATGTGCTTGGGCAGGTGATTCATCAGGGACTTCCCTCCGGTCTTCAAAATTCAGTAATCAGCATTGGGAATCTGGTGGTCCAGGCAAATATTAACAGCTTCGGGGCTTATGCCATATCAGGACATGGTGCTTACAGCAAAATTGAAGGTCTTGTGTTTTTGCCGATTATGAGTATGTCCATGGCGCTTCCCACCTTTGTCAGTCAGAATCTGGGCGCCGGGGAATACGAGCGGGCAAAGAAAGGGGCATATTTTGGAATTGCATCCGGAATGGCTATGGCGGAAGCGGTAGGAGTAATTCTTTATATGGGCTGCGGAAAGGCGCTCAGACTTTTTGTGGACTCACCGGAGGCGATTCGCTTTGGTGTGATTCATGGGCATACCGTAACTTTGTTTTTCTTTCTTCTGGCGTTCTCACACTGCGCGGCAGGCGTGATGCGGGGCTGCGGAAAAGCGATGATTCCCATGGTTGTTATGCTGGCAAGCTGGTGCGGAATCCGAATCCTTTATGTAACAGCGGTATTAAGTGTGGTAAATGAATTTCAGATGATTTCCTGGGCCTATCCTTTGACCTGGACGATCAGTTCAGGCGCATTTCTTTATTTTATGAAAAAAATAGACTGGATCAGAGGTTTTGAGGTTCAGACCGGGAGAAAAAACTGATCAGGCCGGTGTGTTTTGCGTGAACCCCTGTGAGGGGGTTCATTCAGGCATATTCTTTTGCGAAAAACACTTGACATTTGCAGGGAACCATAGTATAGTAATAAAAGTTGTGAGAACAACGCACAAGAAAGTAGGTATCCACCTCACCTCGGCACGATGCAGTGACCCTGGTTCATATTAAGAAACACGGATAGCGGCGGCGACGCCTGCGTGATTACTTAGAGGGTGGATAGAGTGTATTCTATCTACTTTTTTTATGCAGGGAAACAAACATGCAGAATTTTATGATGGAGGTGTACGACAATTAGCGAGTTAATGATTAACGAACAAATCAGAGACAAGGAAGTTCGACTGATTGGAGAGGACGGAGAGCAGCTGGGCATCATGTCCGCAAAGGAGGCTTACCGTATGGCTCAGGAGGCTGAGCTGGATCTGGTAAAGATTGCACCAACAGCGAAACCGCCGGTATGCAAGATTATCGACTACGGTAAATACCGTTATGAACTGGCCAGAAAAGAAAAGGAAGCCAAGAAAAAACAGAAGGTAATCGAAGTGAAGGAAGTGCGGTTATCCCCGAACATCGACACCAATGATTTAAACACCAAGATGGGATCAGCACGGAAGTTCCTGGAAAAGGGAGACAAAGTAAAGGTTACCCTGCGTTTCAGAGGACGTGAAATGGCACATATGTCCAAGTCCAAGTACATTCTGGATGATTTTGCAGAGAATTTAAAAGATATCGCAGTCATCGACAAGCCTTCCAAAATAGAAGGAAGAAGCATGGTCATGTTTTTAACTGCTAAAAAGTAAAAGCGAACGATTAAGGAGGAAACAATAATGCCTAAATTAAAAACAAGCAGAGCAGCTGCAAAACGTTTCAAAAAGACCGGTACTGGTAAGCTGGTAAGAAATAAAGCATACAAGTCTCACATCTTAACTAAGAAGTCTACCAAGAGAAAGAGAAATCTTAGAAAAGATATCGTTACTGACAGCACCAATGCAAAAGTAATGAAGAAGATTTTACCATATCTGTAATAGACTGATTCGTTTAAGAAGGAGGAAAAACCGATGGCAAGAATTAAAGGCGGCATGAACGCAAAGAAGAAACATAACAGAGTGCTGAAGATGGCAAAAGGCTACAGAGGCGCACGTTCCAAACAGTACAGAATCGCAAAGCAGTCCGTAATGAGAGCTCTGACCAGCTCCTATGCTGGACGTAAGGAGAGAAAGAGACAGTTCCGTCAGCTGTGGATCGCTCGTATCAACGCAGCAGCTAGAATCAATGGCCTGTCCTACTCCAAGTTTATGTACGGTCTGAAGCTGGCTGGTGTTGAGATGAACCGTAAGGTCCTGTCCGACATGGCTATCAACGATGCTGAAGGCTTTGCAAAGCTGGCTGAGCTGGCTAAGTCTAAACTGGCTTAATTCAGGTTTTGGTTGATTTTACGTCTTTTCTCCGTCGGACAGCTTGCTGTCAATACGGGGGAAAAGACGTATTTATTTAGAAAACAGGAGGATTTTTGCCTTTTCTGGGAACAATGCAAATTGTTTTAAAAAAACAGAAAAAATCGAAAAAAAACCTCTTGCATTATTTGGAAAGATATGCTATACTTAAGAAGTTGGCGGGAGTGCTGGAATTGGCAGACAGGCTAGACTAAGGATCTAGTGGCAGTTATGTCGTGTGGGTTCAAGTCCCATCTCCCGCATACAAAGACCCCTGTATCTGTTGAAGATACAGGGGATTTTTTTATCCTTGCCAAAACGGAAAAAGTGTTATAAGATTTCTATAACAGACAAAAGAAAGGTGGGTGAGAAGATGCAGATCGATCTGATAGAGATAGATTTCAACAGCGACGAGGCGATTTATATGCAGCTTCGAAACCAGATTATTCTTGGGATTGCAGCCTCCCGTATTCATGACGGAGACACTCTTCCGTCGGTGCGGCAGCTGGCAGATCTTATCGGAATTAACATGCATACGGTAAACAAAGCATATTCTGTATTGAGACAGGAGGGCATCGTTTCTATCGACCGAAGAAAAGGCGCGATCATCTGTATCGATTCCAATAAATTGTTTGCTATGGAAGAGTTAAAGGAAGATTTGCAGGTGGCTTTAGCAAAAGGAATTTGTAAAAATATCAGCCGACAGGAAGTGCATGAATTGATTGACGAGATTTATGCCGAATATGACAGAAATATAAAATAAGTAATCAGAGGGAATGGAGGACATACATGAAAACACAGTATACGGATCAGGCCCAGACTGCGATAATGTATGCGGAAAGAATTGCCCGCAGATGCAGACATAATTATATCGGGACAGAACATTTGCTGATGGGACTTGTTCATGAGGAACATGGTACAGCGGGAATGGTTCTGCGGGAACAGGAAGTGGGAGAAGAGAAGCTTATGGAACTTATAGAAAAGCTGATCGCTCCTCCTCAGGGGATTATGACAGCGGAAAAAAGAGGATATACGCCCAGAGCGGAGAAAGTACTGGAAAATAGCCGCAGGGAATCCATGAATTTTAAAAGTGTAAAGACTGGTACGGAGCATTTGCTTCTGGCAATGTTAAAAGAAGTGGATTGTGTGGGAACAAGACTTCTCCACACCATGGGGATCAGCATTCAGAAACTGCAGATGGAGGTTCTGACGGCGATGGGAGAGGATTCCGCTGCCCGGGAAGAGTACGGAAAGAAAAATACAAAGGGGGCTTTGGTAGGAACTCCTACCTTGGATCAGTACAGCCGGGATCTGACAGAACTTGCAAGACAGGGCAAGATGGACCCGGTGATCGGACGGGAAAATGAAATTGCCCGCCTGATTCAGATTTTGAGCAGACGTACCAAGAATAATCCCTGTCTGATCGGAGAGCCGGGAGTGGGAAAAACCGCTATAGCAGAGGGACTGGCGCAGAGGATCGTACAGGATATGGTTCCTGATATCATCCGGGATAAGAGAGTGGTTGTACTGGATCTGTCCGGCATGGTGGCAGGTTCCAAGTACAGGGGTGAATTTGAAGAGAGAATAAAAAAAGTGGTTTCTGAGGTGATGGAACACAAAGAAATTATTTTGTTTATCGACGAACTTCATACCATTATCGGTGCAGGGGGCGCAGAGGGAGCTTTGGATGCATCGAATATTCTGAAACCATCTCTTTCCAGAGGTGAGATTCAGATGATCGGCGCTACTACTCTGGAGGAATATCGGAAATATATCGAAAAAGATGCGGCTTTGGAACGGAGATTTCAGCCGGTCATGGTGGAAGAACCCACGGAAGAACAGGCGATAGAGATCTTGAAAGGGATTCGTACATATTATGAGCAGCACCATGGCGTACAGATTGCAGATGAGGCGATCGATGCAGCGGTAAAGATGTCTGTGCGATATATAAATGATCGTTTTTTGCCGGATAAGGCGATTGATCTGATGGATGAAGCGGCGTCCAGGGTGCAGTTGGAAGGATTTTCCGTGCCGGAAGGAGTTCGTCAGGCAGAAAGAGAGCTGCAGGAACTGGGAAGGAAAAAAGAAGAGGCGATTAAAGAGGGAGATTTTGCGCTGGCAAAAGAAATTCAGAATCAGCAGGCGGATACGGAGAAGGCTTATCAGAGCGCGAAAAAGCGATTTGAAAATAGAAACAGATCAAAGAATCTGGTTGTAACGGAAGAAAATATTGCTCAGATCGTATCGGGATGGACAAAGATTCCGGTGCAGAAGCTGGCAGAAAAAGAGACGAAACGACTGGCGCGTCTGGAAAAAATACTTCATCAGAGAGTGATCGGACAGAAGGAAGCGGTAGCAGCAGTGGCGAAGGCTATTAAAAGAGGCAGGGTAGGATTGAAAGACCCGGCAAGACCTATTGGTTCGTTTCTGTTTCTGGGACCTACCGGTGTAGGTAAGACAGAACTTTCCAAGGCGTTGGCAGAGGCAGTATTCGGGACGGAGCAGGCGCTGATCCGGGTAGATATGTCGGAATATATGGAAAAACACAGTGTATCCAAGATGATCGGCTCGCCGCCAGGATATGTGGGATATGAGGAAGGCGGTCAGCTCTCCGAAAAGGTGAGAAGAAATCCGTACAGTGTGATTCTTTTTGATGAGATTGAAAAGGCGCACCCAGATGTATTCAATATTTTGCTGCAGGTGCTGGATGATGGTCATATAACCGATGCTCAGGGGCGGAAGGTGGATTTTAGAAATACAGTAATTATTATGACATCCAATGCGGGAGCGCAGGCTATCATCGATCCGAAGAAGCTTGGATTTAATTCGAAAGAGGATGAATCTGGAGATTACAAGCGAATGAAGAGTAATGTGATGAATGAGATTAAGTTGATTTTCCGTCCGGAGTTTTTGAATCGAATCGATGAAATTCTTGTCTTCCATCCATTGAACGGACAGCAGATGAAAAAGATCGTAGGGCTTATGTGCAAAGATCTGGAAAAGCGGGCAAAAGAACAGCTGGAAATGGATTTGGAGATTCGAGATTCTGTGAAAAAGCATATTGTGGAAACGGGAATGGATAAGAAATATGGTGCAAGACCGCTTCGCCGGGCTGTACAGAACCAGTTGGAGGATCGGCTGGCAGAAGTGCTTTTGTCTGGTGAAATCAAGCGCGGCAGTCAGATTGTTGCAAGAATGTCTAAAAAAGAAATTAAATTTGAAGCAAAGGCTACAAATTAAAAGTGCTTTGCGGTATAATAGGAACAACAAAAGAAGAACCTTAGGAGGATTATAAGAATGGCAGCAGTGAAAGAGCTTTTGAGAGCTGAAGCAGATGGAACCCTTAGTTTTGGAGATTATACGTTGGGGAGCAAGACTAAGCTGGATGGATTTGCGTTTCAGGGAGATCAGTATAAGGTGAAGACATTTTCTGAGATCACAAAGCTTGAAAAGAACGGAATGTTTGTGTATGAATCTGTACCGGGAACAGCGGTTGAGAATTTTAAAGCGAATGCAGAATTGGTATCCTTTGTAGTGTCAGGAGACCAGGATGCACAGTTCACACTGGAATTGGAAGCAGATAGTGAATATATTGTCTATATGGATGGTGTGAATGTAGGAGACATGAAGACGAATTTAAGTGGAAAGCTGAGTGTCAGTGCAGAACTTGAATCCGGTAAAAGCGTTGAAGTTAAGATTGTAAAAAAATAGAAAAGCAATAGAAAAACGTTTTATGATTGACTGAAGGAAGGGACTGTGGCAGCAGCCCCTTTTCTCTTTATCAAATTTTGCAGATATCAGGGAGGAATTATGGCAAAAGCAAAGAAGAGTATTTTTTTCTGTCAGAATTGTGGACATGAGGAAAGTAAATGGCTTGGGCAGTGCCCGATGTGTAAAGAGTGGAATACTTTTGTGGAAGAAGGAATTGTTCCGGGATCTTTAGTTCTGGTAGGTGGAGATCCCGGGATTGGAAAGTCTACACTTCTTTTACAGGTTTGTCAGAGATTGGCGGAAAACAAGAAGAAGGTGTTGTACATATCGGGGGAAGAATCTTTAAAACAGATTAAACTTCGTGCAAATCGGATGGGAGACTTTTCGGAGAATCTTTATTTGCTGTGTGAGACCAATCTTGATCTGATTCGGACGGTGATTGAACGAGAAAAGCCGGAGACTGTGATTATTGATTCTATTCAAACTATGTATAATGAAGCGGTGAGCTCGGCGCCGGGAAGTGTTTCTCAGGTTCGAGAGTCAACCAATATTCTGATGCAGCTTGCCAAAGGGATGAATATTTCAATTTTTATCGTTGGTCATGTGACAAAAGAGGGGACGGTTGCGGGACCGAGGGTTCTGGAACATATGGTGGATACGGTTTTATATTTTGAAGGAGATAGACATGCTTCCTACCGGATTCTTCGAGGGGTTAAGAATCGATTTGGATCCACGAATGAAATTGGTGTTTTTGAAATGCAGAGAAGTGGGCTGGCAGAGGTGGAAAATCCATCAGAATTTATGTTGAATGGAAAACCGGAACACGCATCTGGTTCTGTGGTCGCTTGCGCAATGGAAGGAACCAGACCGATGTTGATGGAGATTCAGGCGCTGGTATTTAAGACAAATTTTGGAATGCCAAGAAGAACGGCGGCTGGATTCGATTATAATAGAGTGAATCTTTTGATGGCGGTTTTGGAAAAGCGTATAGGACTTCCCCTTTCCGGATATGATGCATATGTCAATATTGCAGGCGGTATTAAAATGAATGAACCGGCAGCGGATCTTGGAATTGTAATGGCAATTGCATCCAGTTATAAGAATCAGCCAATTGCAGAGGACACCATTGTGTTTGGGGAAGTCGGGTTGAGCGGAGAAGTGCGCGCAGTGACGATGCCGGAACAGAGAATTGCAGAAGCTAAAAAGCTGGGGTTTAAAACGTGCTTATTGCCGGAAGTGTGTTTGAAAAGCGTTGGAAAGGTGGAAGGAATAGAGTTGATTGGTATAAAAAGCGTTGTTCAGGCAATGAAGTTAATCTAATAAATACAGATA
>OHJX01000739.1_pt1 | contig 11057 bp, 8 predicted proteins | sample 1568671 | NCBI WGS metagenome assembly OHJX01 (sample SAMEA3879589, study PRJEB24766) | human gut metagenome | biome: human-associated habitat; feature: feces | place: USA | collected 1985/1987 | reverse complement strand
CGATTCTCAAGATCACTGAGATTTTCTTCCAGCTTTGCTTCTAATATCTGCGCCCGCTCTCTGCCCACAAGCAATTCTTCCGGGTTGCTCTGATCTCCTGCCTCCATCTTATCAAGCAATGTACTTTGATCCTCTCCCTGCTCGTAAAACGAAATATAACTGTTTAGCGGACTGTGTTTCTTCCTCTTTGACGCTTCAATGGCCGAATACATCTGTCTTGTAATACAAAGCTTCGCAAAACTGTAAAAAGACGTATCCTGCTCTGTCTGGTAATCCCGCACTGCTTTGAAAAGCCCGATCATCCCCTCTTGGATAAGATCGTCATTCTCTCCCCCGAGAAGAAACATGGCATTTGCTTCTTTTCGCACCAGATTTTTATACTTTTCCATGAGATAATCCATGATTGTTTTGTCACCTTGACGAAATTTGCAGATCAACTGCTCATCCGTCATATGTTCATACTTGGACATTTCTCTATTCTCACTTTCCAGACATTACCTTTAAGCACTGTATTTATCTGCTTTTCTCATGCCTTTTATTTCTTCAAACGCTGTCTGACAATCTCATAGGCAAGAACCCCTGTTGCCACGGAGGCATTCAGAGAATCAATGTCTCCTTTCATGGGAATACTTGCCACAAAATCACAAGTTTCTTTGACCAGACGACTGACTCCTTCCCCTTCATTTCCGATTACAAGACCGATAGGACCTGTCAGGTTCAGATCATACATGGCTTCACCGCCCATATCCGCACACACAAACCACAGTCCTTCTTTTTTCAACTCTTCCATTGTCTTCTTAAGATTCGTCACCTTCGCTACCGGCGTGTAATTCAACGCTCCCGCAGAAGTCTTGGCAACGGTGGCAGTAAGTCCTACAGCCCGTCGTTTCGGAATGATCACTCCGTGGGCTCCCGCCAGATTTGCAGTACGGATAATCGCTCCCAGATTATGAGGGTCTTCGATATTATCTAAGAGAATAATAAATGGATCTTCCCCTCTCTCCCTTGCCAGCTCCAACATATCCGAAACTTCCGAGTATTCATATGCTGCGGCATATGCAATCACACCTTGATGTCTTCCGGTTTCAGAAAGCTGTGCTAATCTCTCTTTCTCTACAAACTGAATGATTGTGTCGTGTTTTCTTGCTTCTCTTACGATCGTGCGGACCGGACCATCCTGGCAGCCATCCAACACATATAGTTTATCTACCGGTTTGCCGGAACGAAATGCTTCTAACACGGCATTTCTTCCTTCGATGATATTTTCATTTACTTTTTTATTATCCATGAGAATACTCCTTTATACATATGGTAAAAAGTCCTCCGCCTTACGGCGAAGGACTTGCCTTCTTTTCTTTTCCATCTTAGCAAGTGAGATTTGAAAAGTCAAGCTTCAAACTACCGTTTCACATAAACCAGATCTGTCATCCCATTATAAGACTGGCTTTTCACCAGTCGAAGCTTCATTTCATTTGAATTATTTCCAAAGAGACGAATGCCGGAGCCCAGAAGCACAGGAATCACTGTAAGATAATAACAGTCGATAAGATTTTCCTCAACAAGCCGTCTTACAACTTCAGCGCCTCCGCAAATCCAAATACCTTTCCCGTCCTCTTCTTTCAATTTTCTCACCAGATCGGTTGGATTTTGATCGGTAAAATATACTTCCTCCGATGATTCCTCTCTGTGATGTGTAACAACATACGTTGTCATTCCATGATAAACCCAATCATCCGGTGAAAGCTCTGTCACAATCTGATCGTATGTGTTTCTTCCCATAATAACTGTATCGATATCTTTCACAAATTCCCCATAAATGTCCGGGCTCTCAACGTTTTCATCCTGCCCCTCCAGCCAATCGACCTTCCCTTTGGAATCTGCAATATATCCGTCGAGACTCATAGCAATAAACAGAGTGACTTTTCGCATGAATGTTCTCCTTTCATTTTCCCTATATTCTACCATAAAATTTTTAGAGTTTCATCCGAAAAAGGCAAGGTTTACAAATCCTGTATTATCTGAAAATAAAGTCTTCATTGCATTCAAAAATTCCATGTGCTAGAATAAGAAAAAGCATACTTTTCTATATTCTTATCGGAGCATCAGCTTCGTATCTAAAAGATTCATATCACAGATATTACATCTGTATTTCCAGAAAATTCATGCTTTCAATCACCATTTTTATAAGCAGGAGTTTTCGGAAAGATAAATCTCCTGTGACAATTTCATAAGGAGGTTTTATATGACGCAAGACAAAGAACGAAGTTCCGAAAAGAAACTTTTTCAATGGCATCCGGCAAATTATGCCGGACTTCAGATTGAATTTGAGGATGAAAAGAAATATTTAAGTTTTGAAGACGAACATCAACTGGGAACAAAACCAATGGCGATTGATATTCTCATCATCAAAAATACGGAAGGCTATAAAGTAAAGAAGAATATCGGACACATTTTCAGAAAGTACAATATTATCGAGTATAAAAGTCCGGATGATTATTTAAGTATTGATGATTTTTACAAGGTATATGGGTATACTTGTTTTTACAAAGCGGATACACCTACAGTAAATCAAATTGAGGTGAATGAATTGACAATTACCTTTATCAGCAGGAAATATCCAAGAAAATTATTGAGACATCTGGAGTTAGAAAGAGGATTTGCCATTCAAAAAATAGAATCCGGAATCTATTATATTGTTGGAGATGCAATCCCCATTCAATTTATTGTAGCAAATAAACTTTCTCAGACTGAAAATTTATGGTTAAAAGGATTGACCAACCAACTGCATAATTATGAATTAACTGCAGCATTGACCAAAGATTATTACGAACATAAACAAAATACACTTTATGAATCTGTCATGGATATCATCATGCGTGCAAACAAAAAGCAATTCGAGGAGGCGAATAATATGTGTGAGGCTATGAAAGAATTTATATGGGAACATTACGGGGACGAGATCATGAAAGAAAAGCAAGCCAGTTTCACCAACGGTACTCAAAATGGTGAACGTAAAGTCAATACGCTAATCTTTAAATTATCTGAACTGGGACGAATCGATGACATTCTTAAATCTGCTACAGATACAGAATACCAACAACAGTTGTTTAAAGAATTCGGTTTGTAAATGCACAAAGGGGAAATCGGCTAATGCCGATTTCTACCAATTTTAAAGAGAAATAGAGATACCCTGCGGAAACGCGTGCTTCTCAGTACTGGCATATTCCGCGGGGTATCTCTATTTCTAAGATGGATTATTATTTTTGGGCGCAAAAAATCAAAGGGATATGTGAAATCAAACAAACTTTTATTTAAGCTGCGTGTTCTTCTTTTTTACCCTCGAATTTCTGTATTTTATTGCAAAGAAAACGATGATATTTGTTGATATTCCTGCCAATCGCATACAACATGAACTCTTTGTATACTTTATCAGCTGTACGATGATTAAATCGTCGAAAGTCATCATTCTCTTTGATGTCTCCAAAGTGCCCCTCTGTTTGAATGGACCGGATCTGACGGTTCAGGATACCTTTTTCACTCTGAATATTCGCGTGAGATTTTTCTTTTAATGCTTCCCAGCGTTCATTGATCTTCATGACTTTATTTTTATCTGCATCTTTTTCGGGATTGTATTTGTAAAGACATTGGGCTTTGTGTTCACAACCACTGCAATCAGCGCATCCATACACTTCCAGGGTTTGTGTATAACCATCCATTTCTTTTTCTTCTGTGCGGATATGTCTCAGTTCCCGTCCATCATGACAAACATAAAAATGCTTGTCTTCGTATATTTGAGTTGTCATGTTATAATATTTCCCGATATTTTCTTTGTAAGCACGCGTCTTTCTCTGCTCGTGATCCTGCAGTTTGATATAACTTTCTATGGTATGCTCTTTTAAAAACAGCAGATTTTTCTCACTACAATATCCACTGTCTGCAGTAGCTTCTTTCAACACTTCTCCAAAAGCATGGATATGTTTTTGGACAACTGGAATCAATGTGTTGTAATCTGTTCTGTCGTTACTTACATATGCATGAACAATGAAGTAATTCTCTACTGCAATCTGAACATTGTAAGCTGGTTTGAGCTGACCATTCATCATATGATCATCTTTCATCCTCATGAAAGTTGCTTCCAGGTCTGTCTTGGAATAACTATTACGTTCTTTTCCCATGATTTCAAAACACTCTTTATATTCCATAAGTTTGCTGCCGCAAACATCTAATTCTTCATAAAGCTGCTGTATTTCAGATTTTTTCTTTCCTTTTCCGTAAACGAATCCGATTCCTTCGCCCTCTGCTATCATCATCAGGTTTTTCTGCAACTTTAATATATCCAACGGAGAACAATTGTCAATCTCAATGATGGTATTGTTTGGCAGTTTTTTGTGTTTTGTGAGTTTCCGCTTCCGATTCTTTTCAATCACTGCACGCACTTTATCCATACCTTCGATAATAAACATCATTGCATTTCCTAATCCGTATTTTTCGTTATATCCATTATCTTCTAACAGTACGTTGTATTTGTGATAAAGAGAATCTATGCTGTCAAGAAGTCCCACAAGATGATAGTTCAAAGTTCCACGCCAAACAAAAGTGTAACGGTTTGCATTGGCTTCTATCTTCGTACCATCGATAAAAAGCGCCTCTAATGTGATCAGACCTTCCTTTTTTAAGCGTCGTAGCAATTGATAATTCAGATCATCTAATATTTCCGGTGTAAGTTTCTTGTTTATAAAATCATAAAAGGCATCTCTTTTTGGCTGTTCTCCTTGCGAGAGCCAGATGAATGCCAGATCTCTTTTACATAGTTCCACAATGCGGTCTATCTCGCGAATGCCACGCATGTTTGCATATGTAAGGACTCCATACTTCATGATTGGATTAAACCCGTGTTTCCCCTTGCCTAAATACTGTGCTAATAAAGCTGTAAAATCCATTTCCTCCATAACTTTTTTAAGGGTAAAGACTGGATCGTCATCAGGTAAACTCAATTCGTAGAAGTTGAAGTTGATTTTCTGTTGCCCTAATTCAAAAAATTCGTTATAATACTTATTACTGTTCATAGTTACATTATACAATGTAACGGAGCGAAGGTGGTTGTCGTTAGCCACCTTTTTCTCTTTTTATAGGTAAAATTTTAGGGGAGACAGATGACTCGAAATGAGTCATCTGCCTCCCCTATTTAGAACTGTCATTAACCGACAGCCCCTTATTTTTTTGAAACAAAGAAAAACCAAAAAAGCATAGGATTAAATAGTCATAATCAACTAAAAACCAAGCATTGATAAAAAATAGACATTTAAATGTATAATTTTCTATGATAAATTGTGGAAAATCCATAAAAAATGTTGCATTCAAAAATGAACAGTGCTATAATGGGTGTAGTTAATAAAATACTTAATTAAAGACATTACTTAAGTCGGAACGTGACAATATGAGAAGAAGTACAAATAATTCAGAAGTAAAAAAAATAAATAGAAACAGGGTCTTTCGATATATTAATGAACAGAAAGAGACCTGTATGACAGAGATTGCAGCGGCATTGGATATGAGTGGACCGACAGTACTTTCTCTGGTGAATGAGTTGAGAGATTCAGGGATGATCGAAGAGGTCGGAGAGTATAAATCTACCGGAGGAAGAAAAGCGAAAGCAATTGCCTCAGTAAAAGGAATTCGTTATGCGCTTGGACTGGATATCACTAAAAATCATATTGTTATCGCATATACGGACCTGACACAGCAGGTTTTGAACTATGAACGTATGTATAAACCGTTTGAAAATACAGCGGAATATTTTCGTGCAGTGTCAGAAGAGATTCAAGAATTTGTTCGCCAGAATAAAATTCCAGATGAACGTATTGTTGGGCTGGGGATTTCGGCACCGGTAATTATCGACCGGGATCGTGAAATGATTTCCAATTCCCACGCGCTTGGCATTCATAATGTACCTTGTGAAAACTGGACAACTTATATGCCTTATCCAAGTGCGCTGTTAAATGATGCTAATGCAGCAGTATTGACAGAGTGGATTGGAAAAGAGACATGTGAAAGTATGGTATATCTGTCTTTGAGCAATACCGTGGGCGGTGCGGTTGTGTATCAGTCGGATCGTGGAAATGTATATAGCCGGGACGGATATCTGAAGGATGTCAGCAGCATGCATCTGGGCAATAATTGGAGAAGCGGAGAGTTTGGTCATATGGTGATCCATCCGGAGGGCCGCAAATGCTATTGTGGAAAAAAAGGATGTGTGGATGCCTACTGTTCAGCACTTCGGTTAGCAGATATGGAAGATGGTATACTGGAAAAATTCTTTGTTCATTTGAAGGAAGGAAGCGAAGAACATAAAAAAGTATGGGAAGAGTATATGGAGAATCTGGCTCTTACCGTAGATAACCTTCGAATGATCTTCGATATGGATGTAGTGCTGGGCGGTTATGTAGGATGCTATATGGAGCCCCATATTCCGGAACTGCAAAAGAGGCTTTCAGAATTGGATATTTTCGAAAGACGCGGTAATTATGTGAGAGCGTGTGGATGCCGCAGTGAAGCTTCCGCATTTGGAAGTGCAATTTATCAAATGGAGAAGTACATTGAATCAATATAAATGTTCTCTGTAGGTTTTGAAAAAAACTTGTGCAAAATGTATAAAAAACAATTCAATATTTTGTTTGTTATTACATCTTGCATAAAAATGGTACAAGGAATATAATTACAACAACATTTATAAAACACCTTTACAAAACTAAGGCAGGGACGATTGCTAACGGGTAATGCTAGCAACCATATTCAGAAGGAGGAAGACGAAGATGGGAATTATTGAAAAAATGAGACTGGACGGAAAGGCAATCTATGTAACAGGAGCTGCAAGCGGAATCGGAAAAGCAGCAGCTACAGCATTCGCAGAGGCAGGAGCAGATGTAGCGATTGTTGATATCAACATAGAAGGCGCTGAAAAGGTTGCAAAAGAAATCGCAGAAGCTACAGGATCTAAAACGATTGCAATCCAGTGTGATGTAACGAAGCAGGATCAGGTAGAAGCAATGGTTGCGAAGGTTGTTGATACATATGGAAAGTTAGATGCATGTTACAATAACGCAGGAATTGCATTGAATGTTGAAGCTGAGAATATGACATATGAGCAGTGGAGCAAAGTTATTGATATTAACTTAAACGGTGTATTCCTCTGTGCGACGGCAGCAGGAAGACAGATGCTGAAACAGGGTTATGGTTCTATTATCAATACAGCATCTATGTCAGGACACATTGTAAATGTTCCTCAGCCACAGTGTGCATACAATGCTTCTAAAGCAGGAGGAAAACCGGAAGAGCTTCAGGCAGTTTTAGTATACCTGGCAGGAGACGCAAGTACATTTACAACAGGTTCTGATATCGTGGTGGATGGAGCATTTACTTGTTTCTAAGAAACCATGTAATGAAGATAGCTAAAGCGAAAGCTATAAAATAATCAAATTCAGGTAGTGTCAAGTAATCTATGAAAAACTGGGCCGAAAAAAACAGGCTCAAACGAACCTTGAAAATTGCAAATATATAAGACGGAAGGCCCTCCGGGGGCTCAGGGCGCTGCCCTAAGAACCTGCAAGGGACCAGTCCCTTGACCCGATTCCGGGCTCTGCCCGGACCTGTCCTCGCCGGAAGGCAGGAAAAGAGCGCACTTGCCCCTTTTCTGCTAAACAGGATAATCCGTGAACCTTATGTCAAGAGGCTTTCGCGGCATATCCTCGCACTTCGTGCTCCGGTATTCCACGGTCCTCCTGACAACGGTTCCGCTCCATTTATGCATTTTTCTGTTTCTGGAGATTTAGAATTGTCTGTTGACCAAGGAAGATCAGCAGTTGCCATTTTCCGGGCATATTGTCAGCGCCTTCCAGCATTTCTACTGTGTTCAGGACTTTATAGTTGTTGTGTTTGTGAGGACGCAGAAAGTTATAGTATGCAACCCACAGAGCAAGGTCATAGTTGGCACCGTCGATGTTGTCAAATCCGTTTGTTTTCCGGTAGGACGCTTTATAGGTTCGGTTCAGGCGCTCGATCATCTGCTTGAATGGACGGAACTCTTTGGAAACCGCATCGTCGTTGGTAAGCCCAATCACCTGGGTAATGCAGAACTTGAAGGCATCACCAAATTCATGGAAGAACTGCTGGGCAGCCAGTGGATAGGCACTGTAACCGTCTGCGATAAAGCGGAAGTTTTTTGGAAGCTCTTTGAAATGTCGGAAAGCCATGCGCATTGCCATGATACAGGGACCGACGCCGCGGTTGTCAGAGACTTGGTAACCGATGATGGAGCGCTTCGCAGCATCCATAATGAACCAGATATAAGTTTTGATACCACGGATCTTGATATAGGTTTCATCAGCAGTGAAAGTGCTGCCGGCATGATAGTCATAGTTGTCCACGAAAGGTTTTACACAGATAGCAGCAGTTTTACAGTAGTTGGCGATTTGCTGGTGTGAGATCCGGATGTTATAAAGATCCTTCAAAGCCTGGGAGGTTTTCCGCAGGGAGAGCCCGAGGTTAACGTGAAGAGTCAGGCACAGTGACATCACGTGGGAATCGAACTTGTTGAACTTCAGGGAAGAAGCGTTTTTCGGGAGGGAATCCAGATCCATTTTAAAGAAATCCACGGTGAATTCACGGTAGATGTAGTGTAGCTTGTATTCGTTCTTGCCATAAGCTTTTTCAAGATGTTCCTTATCTACTTTTTTAAGATTGTGGAGATAGTAAGGGCATTTGGGATTCACGCATTTGTGGAGGATAAAGTGTTTCCTATCTTTTTTATGTACCAGAGCATTTCCACAGTGGGGGCAGCGTAAGGTGTACTCTTTAGAGAAACGGTTATCAGCCGGTGAAAAGTTTGTGTCGCAGACCTTGCATTTGATCTGACCTTTCCTGCCGTTGTTGCGGTAGAGATAAGGTTGAGGGGCATTACAGCAGGGACACTTGCAGTCCTCGGAGATATCACATTCTTTGCGGCGTGAGACGGGTTTGATCTTCTTGTGATACTTGAATTCATAGTAGGGGATCAGGAGCTGCCAGTCCCAGTCGTTGTGATGGATTTCGATTTTGGGAAGTTCGTCTGTTTTGAGTTTCTGGTACTTTGGGGAATGAGAATCGTCAAAAGCCCACTGTTTCAGTGGAATATATTTGCAGATAAAAGTAATCAGCCAGCAATTCTGCTGATAAAGATATTGAATAACAGAAAGTAAGTATTGTATAATGTCCATGAGCATTGTCTCCTTTGGTGTTTTGGAATTTTGGTCGAGGACATTATACCAGAAAAAGGGAGGTCAATGCTCTTTTTATTTGCATTCTCCCATAAAATCAAGGTTTTTATTGAATTTTGGAACAAAAAAACAGGTAGTTTTTGACACTACCCAAATTCATAAGGAGGAAAGATTATGAAGAAAAAAGTTTTAGCAGCCATTCTGTGCGTGGCTATGGTAGCATCCATGATGATCGGATGTACCACAAAATCACCTACATCTGGTGGAGATGACAAGAAAGATGATGGAAAAGGTGGTAAAAAGATCGGTATCACAATCCAGAACTATGAGAATGCTTACTGGGCTGGTGTTATGAGTAAGCTGGAACAGATTCTGAAAGACGAAGGATATGATGCAACAATCGTTGGATGTGAAGAAAACTCTGCAAAACAGATCGAGCAGATCGAGAACTTCATCACTTCCGGATGTGATCTTATCATGGTTCACCCAAATGACGCTGACGCTGTAGAAGAAGTTTGCGGACGTGCATTAGATGAAGGTATCAAAGTAATGTGCTGGGATAACCCGATGGAAAACACAACAGCTAACTGGGTTCTTGATAATACAGAACTTGGAAAAGAAATCGGAAAAACAGCAGCAGCATTTATCAACGAGCACTACACAGCTGACAACAAAGCTCAGGTATGTGTAATTGGTAAACCAGATACACAGGTTCTCTTAGAGAGACAGAATGGTATCGAAGCTGGTCTTAAAGAAAACTGTAAAGATAACTACGAAATCGTAGCTACAATTGACGGTGTTGTTAATAACGAAGTTCAGTCTAAAGCTGAAACAGTTCTTCAGGCTAACCCAGATTGTAAAGTATGGGTAGGTGTTGGCGCAGGCGCTATGATCGGTTCTAACACAGCTCTTCTTGCTAAATACGGCGGAGCTGGCAAGATTCCTGAGGATTGTGGAGTTATCACAACAGACGTTACATCAGATCAGTTAAACTCTCTGGAAGCTGGCGATGAGGCAGTAAGAGCTATCGTTGGATTCGAAGGATCTAACACAGATACAGCACAAGCTTGTTTTGAAATGTTCAAGAGAATTTTAGATGGAGAAGACTTCTCTGCAGATAAAAACGTATACAGACCTACAATGGAAATCAACGATGAAAATATCGCTGAGATTCAGAAGGGAATGTAATTCAGTTTTAAACTAGGAAATAGCACAGATGAGATGGAGGCGGCATGAACCGCCTCCAATTACAGCATATAAGAAAAGAATACCCGGGTGTTGTTGCGCTGTCAGATGTTACTCTGGAATTGAAAAAAGGTGAGATTCTCGCTCTTATCGGAGAGAATGGTGCCGGAAAATCAACATTGATCAAATGCTGTTCAGGAGCAGTTATACCTACTTCTGGAGAGATCATAGTCAATGGGAAAACATTTAAGAGTATGACGCCTCAGCTTGCGGCGGAGAATGGAATCGCAATTATTTATCAGGAATTCAACAATGTAAAGGAATTATCTGCTGCAGAGAACTTGTTTTTGGGTAGACCAATTAGAAAAGGAATTGTTGTAGATAAGAAAGCAATGGAAGAAGAGGCGGCAAAAGCCTTCGAACGTTTACATATTAAAATCAATCCAAAATCTCTTATGAAAGACCTGACTGTTGGATATCAACAGATGGTTGAGATTGCAAAAGCGATCCAGCAGGATGCAAAAATCCTGATCATGGACGAGCCTTCTGCACCTTTAACAAGCGCAGAAGTAGAAAGTATGTTTGAAGTGGTAGAACTCCTTAGAAAACAGGGAGTATCTA